>UMCO01033342.1_pt1 | contig 11231 bp, 8 predicted proteins | sample 1964251 | NCBI WGS metagenome assembly UMCO01 (sample SAMEA4835970, study PRJEB28245) | human gut metagenome | biome: gut microbiome; material: fecal sample | place: Denmark | collected 2008
AACAATTATCTATGCGACTTCATGTCGCACCCACGGTGTGTCCAAATGATGAATAGCAACACACCTTTTTTGTGCATTTACACCTGTACCCAACATGGATGTGGAGCCGAACAATACTCGTACCGAACCCTCGTTCATGGCTGCTATCACCGCCTTTCTTGCCCTCTCGTTCTTGCATTCCTGAATGAAGCGGATTTCAGATGAAGGTATTCCATAATCCTCTATCAGCTTACGCTTGATTTCAGAATACACGTTCCATTCCCCAGGTCTGTATGTGCCAAGATCTGAGAATACGAACTGCGTCCCCTTGTGATTGTCATAGCGTTTGTAATAGTCCGCTATCATCTTCGCACAATGGCTCGCCTTGTTGTCTGGATGGTCCTCACAAGTCGGGTTTATCATGCGCATGTCGAGTGCCATCTTTCGGGCATAGTCCGTGGCTATGAGCATCTTTGCCTTTTCCTCTGTTTCCGACAATGGCAGTCTGCCGAGGATGGTGGCATCACCCGTCTTGGCAAACTCCATCAGTTTTTGGATGAAGTCCTCCTGCTCGGGTGTCGGCGGTATGTTATGAAGAATCTCGTTCTTCTGTGGTCTGTCCACGCCAACCGCCTCCGCCGTACGATAGTCGGTTATCTCGTTGTAGAAGGCAGCAAGCTCCGGTACCTTGATGAAGTATCGGAAACGCTCCTTCTGTACGATGTTGTTGGTGACGTTAAACTCGAAGTCGGTGGTTTTCTTGGCGAAGATTGCCGCCCACGCATCGAAACAGCGGATGTCCTGACGCTCCAGTTCCTTGGGGCGCAGGTACTTGAAGAGCAGATACAACTCAGTCAGTGAGTTACTGATGGTTGTTCCCGACAGGAATGTCGCTCCCAGATCTCTGCCTGTCCGCTCCTGTATGGTACGGATAGCAAAGAGCATGTTGAGTGCCTTCTGGCTTCCCTCGCTGTTGCCGAGTCCTGCCACACGGTCGTGACGGGTGTTGAACATGAGGTTCTTGAACTGGTGACTCTCGTCCACAAACAAGTGGTCGATGCCCATCATGCGGAAATCCACCACATCATCGGTGCGCTGCTCGATGCTGTAGGCTATCTTCTGCAACTTCACCTCCAGATTCTGCTTCCGCTTTTCCAAGCCTTTGAGCATTCCCCGTGACACGTCTTTGCCCTGCGTGCGTATCACTTCCAAGTTTTCCTCCACGGTATCAAGCTCAGCCTGCAATATCTGCCGCTGGAGTTCTGGCGATTGCGGTATCTTCCCGAACTGGTCATGCGACATGATTACGCAGTCATAGTCATTGTTCTTGATGTTGTTGAAGAAACTGACACGGTTCTTGGTGGAAAAATCCTTCTCCGAGGCATAGAGTATCCTCGCATGGGGATAAGCTGTCTGATAGGTGGCAGCTATCTCCGCGACATTGGCTTTCAGCCCGATAATCATCGGCTTGTGAGCCATACCGAGGCGTTTCATCTCATGCGCAGCCATGCACATGATGAGGGTTTTGCCTGTACCTACGGCGTGGTCACATATCCCACCTCCGTTCTGCAAAAGCATCCATACACAGTCCTTCTGACTTGGGTACACACTCTTGACACCATACTTTCCGCCAAGGGCTTTCAGATCCAAGCCGGGGAAGGTCTGGTGAGAGCCGTCATACTTCGGACGCACGAAGCAGTTGAACTTCCGGTTGTACATTGTGGTCAAGCGTTCCTTAAAGGAGTCAGACTGCTCTTCCAGCCATTCAGTGAACCCGTTGCGGATTTCGTCAATCTTGGCATTGGCAAGCTGTATGCCCTCGCTGTCACGCACCTTGATGTCGTTGCCGTGTTCATCCTCACCGATGCTCTTCATCATGTCGGGACAGGTGTTGTGCAGGGCATGTTTCAGAAGACTCATGCCGTCATAGTGGCGGTAATATCCCTTCACCATATACTCATCCGTGATGGCCATGGTCTTCATACTGCATTTTGCCGAATATTCGTCCATGCTATCGGAATAGACGATGCTGACCTGTGTATTGAATAGGTGGCTCATGTAAGCGGAATACACACCTGTAGGTATCCAACGCTCACCGAAGTTGAAGTCCAGGTCCTCAAAGGCTATCGGCTCGGGAATGCTTGCCTTCAAGGCTTCCAACGACTCCCTCACGATTGCATGGTCTGGATTTTCCTTCAGCCATTCTTCTATACGCTCCGCTTTCTCTATGACATTACCAGCAATGAAGCGGTCGGCTATCTCGTAGCCGTCTATGAGCGGATTGTAATGGATGCGTCCTTTAAGCGCTTCCGTCAGTTCCTGTTCCGGCATATCCGATAATTCAGTCATATACGGCAAGTCGATACGGCCGAACTTGTTGAGCGAGGCGGTTAGCGCTTCCTCTGGAGAATCGACATGGCTGACCTTGTCAAGCGAAAAAGAGACCGGGTGGTCGAAGATGTCTGACTTTGTGAACTGTCCGTTTTCTACCCGTTCCAACGACAGCATGTCGCGCCCTGAGGCATCCATAAGGATGAACTTCACGTTCTGCTTGGCATTGAGGTTGCCGAAGCGGATGAAGAAAGCATCATAATAGACATTCAGACTCTCACGCATCTGCTTGTTTTCCGTCTGTTCTTCCGCTTCATAGGTGTAAAGTTTCTGATAGGCATCACGGAGGGCGATATACAGGACTGCCTTTTCTTTCTGCTCCATATTCAGATCCAACGGCATGAAGGTTGCACCATACTTGGTAAGGTCTTTCAATACACCGATGTTTCTGGCAGAGTCGAGCACCATAGAACCCTCACGATGAAAACTTTCCAGTTTCTCATCAAACGGACGGGGCTTCATAACATCCTCTTTCTTCTTTGCCAGCTCTTCCCGCTTTCTTTCTTGCTCTTTTTGTTGTTCCCGCTCATGATTTGTTTCTTTCAATGTGCTCTGAGTCTTGGAATCTTCTTTTGCCTCATTCCCTTTCGACTGTCCATGCCCGATTTGAACTTTGAGAACTTCTATCGGTTCCATCGGCGGCTTGAACTTCGGATCAAGCGTATCTTCAACGCCCAAAGCCTTGAGTTGTTCCTGACGGTGCAGTTCCGCCTTTTGGCGCAGCAGCACCCTGTCTTCGGGAGCCATAGTCATCATCATCTCGTAAAAGCCGTTGATTGGCGGATTCTCTTCCCAAGAGATGCTTGCGTATGGCTCATCACCAGGCAGGATTGGTTTTGTCTCCTGTGTTGTTTCCTGCTCTTTTGCATCTGTCAACGAAGGCTTTTCTTCTTTTTCCACAGGCTTTGTCACTACTTCAAAAGTCGGATTGACGCTTTTTACCAACGGACTTGCTTTCTTCCTTGACACTTTCTTGGCGGCAGCACCCACTGTTACCTCTGCTTTCTTCTTCGTTGAATGTACAGCTAGACGGTTTTCTTCTTCCATTCCCCAAAGGTCAAACAGAGTCATTTGGACTGGTGGCTGATGATGATTGGACTTTTGGGATAGCTCATCATCATCAGTAGGCTTTTCCTGCTTTTGCAAGGATACTACCGTATCGCTCTGCTTTTCCTCAATGGAAGGCTTCATCTTCTCTGTTTTTTCTATCTTTTCTGTTTCTTCAACCTCCTTTATTTCCTCAGCCATTGTTTCCTCTATCCCCAAGTATCGGTTCAAATTGAGGTTCTTCTTAAAGTCTTCATGGAGCATCTTTCGCAAATCCTCTGCAATGCCTTCCACACCATCCTCATGCGTGTATATCATTGCAGGTTTGCCGAACGGGTCGGTGTCCAACTTTGCTGTTGTATGGATAATGCGTTCCGGATGCTCCAGAAAGTAGTTGTTTGTCGGAATGCGGTTCTCGTCATTATAGACAGTGTCAAGCAGGTTGTCGTCTCCTCGCAGCGACTCCTTTTGGGTATTTTTCTGCAGAATGATGAGGTCACTGCCCACTTCCGTATTGGCATTTTCCGTGAACAGGTTGTTGGGAAGACGAATCGCTGACACGAGATCAGCATGATAGAGCATCATAAAACGCGCGGCACTGTTGTTTTTGGCATTCAATACGCCTTGTGAGGTGATGAAGGCAACCAACCCGCCATCCCTTACCGTATCAAGAGCCTTGACAAAGAAGTAGTTGTGTATGCGTCTGGTGACAAGTGCCCTCATGCCTTTCATGGCTGTATAGGACGGATCAAACACGGCAACATCGCCAAATGGAATATTTGAGATGGCGAGGTCGAAGTAGTCATTGAAAGGCTTTTCTATCTTCTCGAATCCCTCTATGCGCACTTTCTGCTCCGGGTGCAGATGGCGGAGTATCTTTCCCGTAAGCAGGTCTTTTTCAAATGCCATAATGTCTGCCTTGGGATTGTTATCCAAGACGGAATCGACAAAGGCACCAATGCCTGCCGAGGGTTCAAGCACCTTTTCGGGGATGATATGATGCTCTTTCAACACATCCGTCAGAGCCTCCGTAACGGCTGACGGCGTGTAGAATGCCGTAAGGACGGACTGTTTCAGACTGTCCATCAACTGTTTGTACTCGCTTTCATTCTTGCTGTTTTCACGGATAAGTCTATGCAGCTCCACGGTTGGAGCAAACAATTCAAGGTCTGACTTTGCCCAATGGACGGCATCCGCCAGTTCCCTGGCAGGGTTCAGGATGCACTTCAATCCACCGAATCCGCAGTAACGCTCCAGAAGGAGACGCTCACGGGCGGTCGGCGTGCGCTGTTCCCTGTCAAGGATGAATGCTGTCTCTATCGCCTTGATGTTGTCGTTCAGACGTTGTTTTCTATTGTACGCCATTTGACTCTATGAAAAGGGCTACGGCTCCCGTCAACTCTGTGTAGAGCTGGTCGTAGTCCGGTGACTGGGCAAAATCGTCATCGGCGAGGTCGTAAATGGAATACACGTTGTCAACCAAAGGCAGGAGGTTCTTGACAAACGCTTCCTGATCTTCTACTGCTACCTCCAGGGGAAACTCACGGTCAACAACATCATACAGGATGCTGTACTTGGAAAAGCGGAGACCTTTCAGCAATGCAGACATGGCAAGCTCTTGTGCCGCATCGGCAAAGAGGGCATCACGCCGTGCCTGCTCATATACTTCTGCGGCATGGTCTGCACGTTCGCGGATAAAGTCCGCATCGCTGGCTTGTGGAAAACGGTTCTCTCTGAGATGGTTCAAGAGATACAGTCCGTAATAGGACAGTTCTGTCTGTGCCTGTTTCTTTCTGTTCATCTGTCTGTTGAATGGATTAAGTGGTGAATAATAAACCGTGGATGGCGGTTGATGTTTGTTGAAAGCAAGAAAAAGGCACTCGGTATCCCTCCGAGTGCCGCCACTTAATCCACAGTAAATAAAAGCATCCTGAATAAAGACACCATTTATGAACCATGTTTCGGTGGCAAAGGTACAAACTATTTCTTGTATCTCTTCACATTTCCTCGCTTTTCTGCTGTTTTGCGCTCTGCAAAGACGAATTTCGTGTTGAAATCCTCGTCAAAGGCTATGGCTGCGGAGAAAGGTTTGCCTTGCTTGCTGGTGAAACCATTGAGCGTTCTGGTCTTGCCCTTGGTAAGCAAGTCGGTGATGTCGGAATCAGTGAGCAACTTTCCTGCTACCTGCTTGAACACTGGCATACCGCACTCCTTGTTGCTGCATCTTACTACCTTTCCGAAGAACTGCATGGTACCTTGCTTGCATTTAGGACACTGGCAGCCGGAATCCTTGTGGCTGAAAAGTCTGTCGCAACCCAACAGCTCCGCAGTGATTTCACGGGTATAGCCTTCGATACTATGGGTGAACCCGTCTGCACTTGCTTCACCTCGTTCAATCTTGGCAAGTTCCGCCTCCCATTTGCCCGTCATCTCCACATTGGCAATCGCCATGTTCTTCACCACGGAATGCAGGGCGAGTCCTTTTTCCGTCGGCACAATTTTCTTCTGCTGGCGCACCATATACTCTCGTTTGAGCAGGGTTTCGATGATGGCGGCACGTGTGGCAGGTGTGCCAATACCGCAGTCCTTCATTGCCTGGCGCATCGTATCATCTTCTATCTCTTTGCCTGCGGTCTCCATAGCAGCAAGCAATGTGGATTCCGTATGCAAAGGCTTTGGCTTGGTCTTGCCCTCCGTGATGGTGCAGCCAGAAAGAGTGATATGCTGTCCTTCTTGCCAGTTGGGAATGACTTGATCCTTGACCTCATTGTCTGTTGCGTCTGCATCCTTGTCCTGCCTTTTGTTCTTTTCCTTGAGCGACAACGCTCGCCAGCCAGTCTGTCGGATGATGGAGCCACTGATGCCAAATTCGACTTCATGATCCACTTGCGCCGATACTGATGTGATGTCCTTGATGCAGTCTGCCGAGAACGCCTCAATCATCCGGCACAATATCATGTCATAAACAATCTTCTCGTCCTTGAAAAGACCAATGGCTGCATTTTCTGTGATGAGCAGGGCATGATGATCGGTCACCTTGGCGGCATTCACGCTGTTCTTGCTGTAGTCCTCACTGCCAGGCAAGAGTTTCACTTTCTCTCCATATTCCGAATGATTCTCCAGATTCTTGAAGAGTTTGGGAAGGGTGGCAAATACATCATCCGAAATATAGCGGCTTGATGTTCTTGGATAGGTGATGAACTTTGCCTCGTAGAGTTTCTGGGCGATGGAGAGTGTATGCTCTGCCGTGAAGCCATGCTGGGAGTTGGCTTCTTTCTGCAAGGTGGTAAGGTCGTAAAGGAGCGGTGCCTTCTCCACCTTTCGCTTGGTTGCGACCTTTGTAATGATGGCAGAACCGGTATCTTTCACCTTATTATATATGTCGGTTGCGGTGCCTTTGTCTGTCCATCGGTTGGCAGATGTGAACTTCAGTATATTGCCACTGTCTGCATCAACCACACCGAAGTGTACCTGCCAGAACGGTTTCGACTCGAAACGCTTGTGTTCCCAATAGCGTTCGCACACCATGCCAAGGGTCGGAGTCTGCACACGACCTACGGAATAGGTGCCACGTCCTGCGGCTATAGTAAGGGCTTGTGTGCCGTTGATGCCGACGAGCCAGTCTGCCTCACTTCGTGCCTTGGCTGCATGATAGAGATTGTCATACTCCTTGCCATCCCTGAGGTTCAGAAGTCCCTCACGGATGGCGGTATCTGTAAGCGAACTGATCCATAGACGGTCGAAAGGTTTCCTGCAACCGAGATACGCATAGAGGTATCGGAAAATCAACTCTCCCTCACGTCCGGCATCGGTTGCTACGATAATGCGCTCACTGCTGTCAAACAGCTTGCCGATAATTTTAATCTGGGCAAGCACACCTGCATCTAGTTTGTAGCCGTTCTCTGTCTTGACTTGTCGGGGAACAAGAACGAACGGGTCGGGAATCACAGGCAGATTCTCTGCATGGAATCCCTTCATACCGTAGGTTTCCGGCATGGCAGGCTGCACTAAATGTCCGAATGCCCATGTCACATAATAGCCATTGCCCTGCATATAGCCTTCCTCACGCTTGTCAGCTCCTACAATGTGGGCGATTTCCTTGGCTACGCTTGGTTTCTCTGCGATGATTGTCTTCATTGTCTGTTGTTTTTGTGACATCCGCAACCGTGGGATAGACGGTCGCAGATGTCGGTTGTTATGATGGATGATTAACTCTGTGGATCAAGTGGCGGCAACTACATCTTCACGCTTCTTGCCTTTCTCTTTGGCTTCTGTTCCTCTGCGTTCTGTTCCTTCTGCTGCTTTTCGTTCTTTGGCGCAGACTGTCCCGGACTCAGCGGCTCCTTGGTGTGCTTGGTCGCCTCATGGGTCTTGCCCTGCTCGTTGACGGCGACTTGTACCTTGTTCTCGTTGGTCGGAATCTGTTCCTTCGCCTGTTTGAGGTCTGGATTGTTGCGGTAGGAACGTGGCTGCATCTTGTCGAAGTCGAACTTTACGTAGGCGGTATAGGTACCGCTGCCGTTCTTGTTGGGCACTTCCTTGATCTCGATGGTCTTGCCTGCCACATAGTCGTCCTTCTGCTGCTCGGTCAGTTCCTTCTTGAAATAGGTGTTGAGTCGGCGGATGGTTCCGTCCTCATTGAGCCAGTGATTGGGATCTTGCTGCTTCTTCTGACCGCCCGCATCACCTTCTGCCTTCTGCTCCTGCTTGTCAACGGTTTGCTTCTTGTCTCCATTCTGTTTCTGACCTTGCGCCTGTCTTGTGCTGCCAGGCACGAACTCCACGCCACGCTGTTCCACATTCACCTGCAGCAGCGGTGTAAACTTGCGCCCGTTGGCAAGTTCAATCTCCTTGCGAAGCGGAATACCTGAGTAGAGTACTCTCTTGTCGTCCTTGGTAATAGGTGTCTTGCCGATGGTATCGGGTATGCGCACCTTGTTGGTAGGGATGTCAACAATCTCATTGGTGAGACGGTCGATACTGATGAAATGAGGACGCAGCTCACCTGTATTCTTGTCGGGGAAATCCACAACCTTACCAAGGTTACCGTTCTGCAACAGGTTCTTCTTGTCCTCTGGAGTGAAGGTATAGCCTTTGTAAGCGACATCGAGTTTTGGCTCGTTGCGCACGAAATGCGGCACGAGTTGCAACTGGTCATTATCGTCCTTGCGGAATGACAGACGGGCCTGTATCTCTATCTGTTCACCGCCGAAGGTCGGCTTCACAATCACAAGCCCCGTCTTGCCGTAGTTGAGCAGGGCTTTCATATCCTTCTCATTCATACTGTTGAAGTCTATGCCATATTTGGCACCAAGTTCCTGCAGGTTCACATCGTTACCACTGATGAGGTTCTGCTTTACACCCGGAGCGGTCTGTGCCTGCTGTTCGGTTGCGGTCTGTTCTGGTTTCTGTTCCATGTCGTTCTCTTTTTCGTTGGTTTGTTCAGATGATACATTCTCTTTTTCTGTGTTAGCTTGCGTCTTGGACGCATCGTCTGATGATGCGGTTTCTTTCGCCTGACCTTCCGATTGCTTTGCCTCTTTCTCATAATTGGAGGTGTCAACCTTGTGGGCAGAAAGAATCTCCTTGTTAGCCTCCGGATCTTTCAGCAACTCCTTCATCACGCCAAGCAGGTTTTCCACCTGGTCTGCCGCTATGCGATAGAATCCGAATCGGCTTGGCTCCTTGCACTGGCGGAAGAAGTTTCTAAAGAAACTGTCCATCAAGTCACTGTTGCGGTCAAAACGCAGGAAGTCGGACGTGTTCTCCGCCTTGGCGGGTGCTCGCTTCGGTGTGCCGTCTCTGCTGAGTCCGGCGACGACACTGATCTCGCCCGTCTTCTCGTCACGGACTATCAGCACGTCCTGTTCATCACTCTTTTTCTTGTGTACCATAATTGTAAATTTTTAATGGTGAATACTGTTGTTATTTGAATTTCTGATGAATGCGAGTCAAGTAATGCTCCACATTCTCTTTCTTGAATTCTTTGACATTATTCTCTACAAACTGCATCACATCCTCTTCCGTGTAGTATGTTTTCTGCCCCAAACGCTTGTAGGGAAGCACTCCCAGACTGCGATAGCGTTGAAGGGAACGAGGGGAGATTTGAAATAAGAGGCAGAGATCTTGGTTGTCGAGCAATTTTTCATTGATGGCAGAACTTCCTTTTTGCTCCGTCTCTCGTTCGTGTCTCAACATCAGCATGTCGTAGATGCCGTCTATCTTTTTGTGTAGGTCATGGAGATATAACTCCAGTTTTCTCAATGTTCCATCTTCCATGCTCATGTTTCCTTTGTTATTGTTCGTTCCTCAACCATTCTTTCTATGGCTTCAACTTGGTATCGGCATTGATTGCCAATTTTAATAAAATCAATGCGGTTCTCTGAGCGCATTCGCTGCAAGGTGCGCTTGCTCACACCAAGCATCTTAGCTGCATCGTCATTGGTCAACATCGGCTTCAATCCCTTACCCGTCAAGTTCTCTTGAAATGCCATTTTTGCCAATCGCACGTACTGGACTATTTCTGTCAACTGTTCTGTCAGCTTTTTGAAGGCTGCACTTTCCATTGTTATTACTTCCATTCTAATTCCGTTTGAAATGTTATATAATTCGTTGTTTTTATTTCTCGGCGGCAAAATTAACCATTTGCGAAATACCCGTTTAACAACTCATTAATGACCCACGTATAATTTTCTTGATTTTTCTTGCCAAGCGGTCGGCAAACCCCAGAAAAGCACTGCCACAGTTATTCATTTTCATAGTTTTTCAACATACACACATTAACTTTGCACCCGAATTTGTTGAACCAATAAAACAGAGAATATGGAAGTAGTAACAATGGAAAAGAAGGCATTCGACTTGATGATGGCAAGATACGATGCCTTGGTAAAGAAAGTTGAGTTGCTGAAGCATAAGGCTAACGGTAAGCGTCTGAACAAATGGCTTACAGGTCATGAGGTCTGCCAGCAACTTCGCATCAGCCAGCGCACCTTACAAAAACTTCGTGACCGCCGTTTCTTGGGTCATACCCAGATAGGTCGCCAATTCTATTACTGCCCCGAAGAGGTCAAAGCCATCGTTCCGCTTATCGCCAGAATCAAATCGGTATAGCGTAAAGCCAAACTCGCCCAAGGCAAAGCCGAAAACTTCACCCTGGGCGAGCCAACACATTTTACATTCACCACTTAATCCAAATTGTAAACAATGAACATGAACCAACTTCTTACGCATGAGAGCAAGTCGATAGACACCGCCATGCAATCCTTGAAGAAAGCCAACAACTGGCTATCTTCATTCATCGAGTCCTACAGCCCACCTTTGGACGGGGAGCGATACCTCACCGACAAGGAACTCTCCGAGCTCCTGAAGCTTAGTCGCCGTACCTTGCAGGAATATCGCAAGCAAGGCATCTTGCCCTACATTATATTATGTGGCAAAACCCTCTATCCGGAATCCGAGATACAAGCACTTCTCACTGGTAATTACCGCAAGCCGATAATCGACGGCACTGTTTCACAAGGGGAGGGTACTGCTTCATAATAGCGAAACAAAAATAGCGTACAGGGTACAACGACAAAAATCGTTTCCCCTGTACGCTATTATATTATAAAGGTGTAGGAATCTTATTAAAAGATGAGAGATTCTAACTTGTACCTCTTGGCATCGTTCCGTTCATCACAATAATCATCGGATACTCGTGTTTTACTTGCTCTGCTTGGCAATCCTTGCGGTTCACAACCTTACTGATAAACCATTGTCTGAACAACAAGGCTTGGTATGTATCCATTTGAAGTGCTATGGCGATAATCACTTCC
>UMCO01045723.1_pt1 | contig 11189 bp, 10 predicted proteins | sample 1964251 | NCBI WGS metagenome assembly UMCO01 (sample SAMEA4835970, study PRJEB28245) | human gut metagenome | biome: gut microbiome; material: fecal sample | place: Denmark | collected 2008
CATCATCCACAATCCGGTTCTGATTCTCGAGATATTTTTCCTCCAGCAGATCATAATCATATTTCCGCCGTTCTTCCGGTGACAGAGATTCAATGATATTGCGCATATCAAGTGCATTTGTTCTATGATTTTTCAATAAATAAGCAATATTATTTACATGACAGCAATACATTCCTGCAATAAAATACGGTGTCGAATATCCCCATGTATAATTCTCCTGAAAATACTGCATGTACATGTCAATCGCATCCATAATCTGATTCATGTCATAATTACAGTACTGCTTTAGATTCAGGTAATTTGCCACAAGCTCAGTTGTTGCATTTCCTGCACCACGCCCCATACCACACAGACTGGCATCTACAATACAGCCCCTGTCCGTGAGCTGCAGTAATTCTACAAATTGCATGGTCAGCGCAAACGAAAGCTGCTGATTATTATGCGAATGAAATCCAAGTCTGATCTGTGGATTTAATTTTTCATTCAGAACATGTACAATCCGCTCAAGATCCTCCTGATACATTGCTCCAAATGTGTCCACCACGGAAACTGCAACCGGATTGATCTGGTTCATTTCTTCCGCCAGTTCCACGAGTTCTTCATCCGAATATGCCAGTGTATTTGCAGCCTGAAAAAACACCTGATATCCTTTCTTTGCGATTTTTTTCCCTACCGCAATACCTTCCTTGTGTTTCCCATGTGGAAATACAACGCGAATCGCATCCAGTGATTTTCCATCCCTTTGCGGAAGATATTGTAAATCATATCTGTCCCAATCGATCATTGCCACATAGGTCGTATCTTCTCTTCTTTTTTGAACATACTGCTCCAAGTCCTCTGGCACATGATAAAAAGATGTCCCCTCTTCATGTAGTGTATTTTTCAGCCATCCACATTCGATAATATCAACATCTGCATCCTGTAATTTTTTTATAATTCCCTTGATTGCAGGTACTCCGAACTTTGCATCTACAATGTAGGCTCCATCGCGGAGTGTGCAGTCTAGTAATTGAACTTTTTTCATTTAGTATATCCCCTTTACAAAATTACAATCTCATTTTCTGTATGCATGGCTTCCAGTTGCTTTTTAATCTGTTCACTGTAAAGCATGGAACAAATTACGACCGTACAGTGCTTATCCAGCAGATAATCCGGTGCATAAATCTTATACCCATATATTGTTCGCCCCTGCTTAATTTTATTATTGTCTACAAAACCAACAATCCTGCAATCTTTTAAAGCCGTTGTCGCCAGCAAGCTCATCACATAAGAACCCGTTCCCCAAATCACCAGTTCCTTTTCCTGCTCCTGCAACTGACCAATCTTTTTTTGAATCTGTATAGAACGTTCTTTTTGCTGTTGTAAATATTGTTGCACAGCTATCTTTGTCTTTCCATCCTTTCGAACAGAAATCTGATCTGTTGTCTTCTGGTAAACCTGTATCAAATCTTCTCCAATTCATTTCTGATCTATACGCTTCATGTGAAACTGTGCCATCAACGTATCCAACGAATCCTCTGAAAAATAATTGATATGTTCCAAATTAAAATAATTTGGAATACTGCATGTATCCTTTGCAATCAGAGAATAGTCCGGAACACTTAACATAAAATAGCCATTATTTCGCAGCAGAGATGCAACATTGGCAATGCCCTTTCTTGGAATCAGCAAATGCTCTGTCACTTCAAATAAAAACACTGCATCATATCTGTTCTTTCTCTGTAACTTCAGAATAAATGTTTGCCACATAAGCATCTATGCCTGCTGCACGTAGCCTCTGCACATTTTCTTCCGATGGATCTGTTGCAGTAATCTGTGAATATCCATGCTCTTTTAATGCCATAGAATATCTTCCGTTACCTGCCCCTAATTCCAGCATAACAGACTCCTTTGTAAGATGTTTCTTCAGCAAATCTTCCATCCAGTCATAGCGTTCACGGTTATCATCTTTACTGTCATCTCCATAAAAATTGCAATTGGTATAATACCAGTCATAATCTTCCACGGATGCAGAAGTGTCTGCATATACCATTCCACAATTGTCACAAACTACTATATTATAGGAATCAGGCAGACGATAGTTTTCCGGAACATTCATACAAATATGTTCTATTTTTTCCCCGTTTCTTTTATCACATATTGGACAATTTCTATTTAAAACCATTCATTTTCTCCATGCCAAAAATTAATTTTATATTTTCTAAAAACAACAATTATCTAAAATTATATCTGCCTGTTCTTCTGGTGTTTTTTCTCCATCATTCAGCAAAATCAAATCGGGATTTTGAGGCAGTTCAATTCCTACCTGAAATCCCGCTAATTCTTTTTCTTCTCCGTTTTGATATCTGCTATACAATCCTTTTTGATCCCGGTCATGCAATGTTTTATCTGATACCTTAACATATATTTCATGATAATTCTCAATATGTTCTCGATTCCATTTTCTGACACTGTCAAACATCGAAATGGTACAACAGATTACATGGATTCCCTGTTTTTGTAATAAATTACATAAATTTGAATAGCGCATTGCACACTTTCGACGGTCTGCGTCAGAATATCCCAGATCATTTCCAAATACTTCCCTAAGCATATCCCCATCTAAAAAAACCGTATTTGCATATTTTCTGCGCAGTTTTTCATAAAAAATTTTTCCTATTGTTGTTTTCCCTGCACCAGACAATCCTGTAATCCAATATACCTGTCCCATAATTTCCTCTTTTATCTTAGTTGACTTTCTACTACCTTTAAATCATCACAATCATCAATCTCAAACCAGCCTCTCTGAATGTGAACAGCCTTTAATTTATAATTTTCATCGATTAATCCCTGCAACAAATCTGTCATATACATTTTTGCATAAGTTCGCTCTGTTCTCCAAAGTGTTTTTCCATTTTCTGACCGTTTTTTTGCCTCTGCACTCAGATCCAATACCGCCTGAAGCCCCGCATTCTTAAAACGCATAAGACCAATATACTGTGACTGTACTTTATTCAAATCGTTTGTCTTCTGTCCAATTTCTGTCAGATAATTATTTTCATTAAACATAAGTGTCTCTGCATCATCTAATGGATTTTCACATCTTGCAGACCAATACTCATACCATCCATCATCTACAATCACTCCCATATCGTCCTGTGACTGTAATATTTTGTCTAAAACTTCTTTGCTGTAAATAATATCACCATATGAAATTAAAATATCAGATTCTTTCTCCATCAGATTTCTGGCACACATTAATGAACAAACCATATTTGTTGTTTCATACGATTCATTTACAATAAACTGAATTTCAGTATCTTTAAACTTTTCTTTCAACACATCATTCCGGTATCCTGCAATAATCGTAATATCTTTATCTTCAATTCCACATGCATGCATGGTATCTAACTGTCTTTCAATAATGCTTTTTCCATTTACTTCCACCATGCATTTGGGGCAATGATCTGTTAATGGACGTAAACGTGTTCCCTGTCCTGCTGCTAAAATAATAACTTTCATCTCTTAATTTGTCTCCTTTCCAAATAATGATCTCACCAAATCCATATCTGTTTTCTGAAATTCTGTTTCTCTTTCCGGATGCCACATGGTTGCAATTATTTTTTCTCCCTTAATCCGAATTGCCTCAATGACATCATCCTCTGTTTTTGCCAATACTTCTACAGGGTCTTTTACTGACAGACATGCCTGATTGTGAAAGCTGTTTACCTCCCGCTTTCCCCATGTTCCATCAATAATATGCTTTACAGCAACGTGGCCTGTCACTTCTTGTAATTCACAATCATAAAAATTCAAAATAGACTGCATGCCCCTGCAAAAGCCATATACAGGGATTTTCTGTTCCAATGCCTGCTGCAGCAAGTACCTCTCTGTTTCATCGCGTTCCGGCGCATCCCCGCCATATTTTACAAGACTGTTTCCTCCTGTAAAAATAATTCCAGACGGTTTCATTGACGAAACCATCTTCTCAGCAACTTCTTTTACATTTGGGATCGGAACAGGTAAAAATCCACAAGCCAAAATAAATTTTGCAATATTTTGATCCGCACAATCCCTTCTCTCACCATAACTTTTGACAATTTCTACTCTCTGGGTATATAAAACAATATTCATTGTACCTATTTCACCTGTGCCATCCAAATTCTCGTTGTATATGGGATTTTAATATATTCCTGTCCCTTTGCTTCCACAGCTTGTCTAATTTTAGCATTTATCAAATCAAATTTATCCTTAGACTGTCTATGAACAGTACCATGAGACTTCCATCCCTCAATAAAGTCCTCCGCTAATACATTATGAATAACAGTTCCTTCAAGATAAACCACGTCATGGAATAGACCACTTTGATTGATCACCTCTGTTTGATCCTCTCTTCTTGTTCCATAGCTGTAATGTTCAATCTCAGATTTTAAAATATCTTCAATCTCTTTTTGTAATGGATCATTTAAATCTCTATGATTCCACATACATGCAAACCAGCCATTATGTTTCAAAATTCTTTTTACTTCTATTAACGCTTCCTGTCTATTACATACATTAAAAGAGGAACCAAAGGTAACAAGGTCAAACGTATCCGCATCCATACCGGTGTGTTCTCCTACTCCCTCATACCACTGAACATTGCTGAACTTTTTCGTTCTATTGATTCCATTTTTTCTCATTGCATCATTTGGCTCGACCGCAGACACCTGCAATCCTGCTTCTGCCAATTTTATTGTTAAATGAGCTGCTCCTGCACCTACATCACAAACCTTACTTTCTTTATTTACTCCAGCCTTTTCCAGCATCTGATCAATTGCACTTTGCGCATAATCTGGTCTTTTAAGATATGCCTCTGCTAAATCTGTGTAATCCCATTCTGTTTTCATATTTATTTCCTCTGCTTTCTTAAAATATTAATTTTTTTACTTCCTGCATCTATTTCAATTTTTAGTGCATTCTTTAACTCTTCAAATTTTTGCTCGCCAACTCCTATTGCTGCTGGAATTCCAAGTTCTCCTGCCCGGATTGCCATATGGGAATTCGCTCCACCATATTCCGTAATGAATCCCCGGATACCATGGGAAAAAACCCAATCATACCCCGGATCTGCACTTGGAATCAACAAAATTTTATCTGCAATTTCCTCATTTGCTGTTCCTGATTCAATTACAACACAATCTCCGGAAACATTCCCCAGGGTGATAAAATTCGCCTCTGTATCCGGGTAATAAAAACTCCATATGTCTTTTTCTGTTAAAATGACGGGTGGCAATGTAAGAGATTTAGTAACTGCATATTCTTCTTTTCCCCTTTCAATCGAATAAAGAATACTTTTTTCAATATCCTTCGCTGACATATACAATTCGCGAACTGTCTGAATATTGATATATGCACAATCCTCTCTTGAAAAATGATACTGTTCTCCCAACTCACCGATCAACTGTAACACCTTACTCAAATGTCGTGTAAATACAAATTTCCCATATTCCCGTCCTTCAATTACCTGTTTAATAAAATCCATTAAATCAAGAATATTATTATTTAATTGATTCTGTGTTAATATCTCCGATAATTTATGCATCTGCTGCAGAGATAATCGAAACTCTCCTCTTTGCTTTGTTTCCGGATCTGTATCCGTTTTCCAATCAAAATATGTCTCCGGAGATTCATCATATCTTTTCGATGTAATGTCATAAGTTCCCGGCCGTAAATGACCATACTTTTGTAAAAATCCCTGTTTTGATAATTGTCTGTAATCCTCATTCAGATTGGAACTGACCGTGTTGATTCCATTCATAAAAAGCTGATAATCCTGCTCAGATAAAATCTCACATTTTACCATGGATTTAAGCATTTGCACCGCTATAAAGGCTGCTCTCGCCAATCCTGCAAATGGAAGCGTCCCATACCGTTTGCAATCTTCCAACAGCCAGTAAATCTTTTCTAAAATTCCCATATCGCTCTCAACAATTTCGTCATAGCGGTTTTCAAGGATTTCAATTTTACGATAATCTTTGCGCCAAAGTCCGGTTTCATGGTCAATGATCTGATTGGTAAGATTGCGCAATGCATCAATAATCGCCTGTATTTCCTCCTCAGAGAAATCATACTCCCGTAATACCTGTATCCGCTCTGGAAGATCAAGGGTATAGCAGGAAAATACAATATCAAATTCTACCTTATCATGTTTTGAAGGATCTGCCGCCAAACGCTGCATGTAATAATTTACCAGTTTATCACTGATCGTTTCCTCTAACTCTGCCGGTACAAAAGAATTAAAACTTACCCGGACATCAATATATGGCAGTCCCCCAAAGTCTACCATAAGTGGGAAGCTTCTCAAATTACGATATCCATAATTATCTCTCTGATATGCCCAAATACAATCTGTAATTATTTCCCGATACAAAGACATTGCCAACTGCTTTGGACGAATTCCAATCATTTCTGCCGGATTCCAATCCGTCATAACGCTATAGACTACATTTTTCCCGCACAAAAATGGTTTTTTCCCCTGCTCTTCTTTAATTTTATCTTCAATTCTGCAAAGAGCTTTTTGCTGCACTTCCTGCTTAATCGGTTCCCCACTTAAACAAAGCGGGCGCACCTGAAAAATGTACAGTTCATCGGTATCGCTAACTGCAAATTCTACATCCAAGCTTGTCTTTTGAAACAAATTTTCCAGTTCTTTTAATGTAATATATAACTGTTTAATATATTCAGGCAATTCTTCTTTGGGATTGCTTCCTTTAAAAATATATAATAACTTATTCTGCATTCCTGTTCCAGATGTAATTGCAGATGTGGAACCTGTTGTATCATAGTTGATCACATAATAATTTCCCATAGTACTCGGATCCATGGTAAATGCAACCCCACATACTTTTACATTTTTCAACATCGGCTGAACCAGTATCTGATTGTCTGGATTGCCATCATCAAAAGAAGCTATAACTGTATTAACAGCAGAAAAAAAAGATTCCTGTCCACTTACATCTCCCACCGATTCAAATTTTCCCGCCTGAGAACTTGCCTCCGTATCTTCATTTAAGGCACTGCTTCGAACAATCCATTTTTCACTTGGCAGTTCATGTTGTATCTGATTCCAGATATTTTTTGCATCCTGTTTCCACTCTTTTGTCCTAAAGACATATGAGTTTAAGACTTTCGCGTTTTGTAATTTCCCATATAAATTTTTTAAAGTTTCTGCTTTTGTTCCTAATTGTAACATCTACTCCTCATCCGCCTCCGGTTTGATGTAATCATAATATTCCGTATTATCATCATAGGTATCCATATATGTCTGATACAATTCTTTTACATACTGATTCACATCATAATGGTCTTCCGGCAATCCATCTTCATCCAATACCTGTTGAACGATATCACAAAACTTAAAATTCTCCTTCAGCATTTCCTGTTGAAATGTCCTGCTAAATTGTTCAAAATCAGGAACGGTACATGGATATCCATACGCATGTTTAAATTTTATACATATCATGTTTAAACGTACCTCGTCCCATAATGTAAGTACTTCCGAAAAATCCTTCTTTCCAATCGCTGAAGTATCATTACCAGTAATATATTTCACACCATCTTTCGTATATGTCGGAAAATATATTAAAATTCCATTTAAAGTAGTAGATAATAAAATGCTCCTGTAGGGAATATCCAACCAATGACATAAAGATTTCATTGTTTTTTCCGGTTTATACTTTAAATCTTCAAATCGAATAACTTTTACATTGTCACACTCTTTATGCTTTTTGAGCATTATCCCCATTTCACTCTTTAAAACACTTGAAAATAATTCTCCTTTTTTTAGCATTGTATTTCTTCTCTGCACCATTGCGACTCGCTTAATCCATGAAAAACAATGTTGTACCGGTTCTCTAATAATAAACAAATTCTCTATTCTATTGAAATCTTTCTTTTCAAAATAATCTGAAAGTTTAGAAACATCAAATTCCGGCATATGCATATGATAAAAAAGCCAATAATCTTTTTGCACTGTTTCTTCTTGTTTTCCCAATGCATTACTATATGCTGCGACATATATTTTTAACATCTGTGCGTAGGAATTTAATTTAATATTATCTTCAAACTGTTCTTTAAGTCTATAATAAAATTCTGTTGGATCAATTAACACATCATATATAAACTCACCGTCTTGATTTACACAATACTCTTCAAATTTATGTTCTCTTATACAAAATAAATTTTCGTACTGTGAATGAAGATAGCCAAGCATTTGCGCCATCATTTCATACAACAGTTCCTCTCCTTCAAGAGTTTTTAAACGATTCTCATATACATTCCAAAAAACCTGTCCACTATATGGCAATGACAATATATTAGGATGACCATCCAGCAACTGCTCTAAATAATAGCTACCGGAATTAGACATATGATTAAAAATCAACAGATTATTTATTTCACTATATCGAATTTTTTTATCTGACATTACACCGTTCTTTTGTTTTAAATCCAACAAAAAAACATACATTAAAATTCTTAATTCCGAATTACTGTCATAAACATTTAATTTTTTAAGGTTTTGTAGCATTCTTGAATATTGTTCCCTGTTCCATAATCCTTTTCTTTTTGTCACATCAATTGCCGGAATATATATAGCATTCGGGTACAATTCAACCGCCTTTTTTAACGAGTAGACTGGAATTTCACAATAATTTTCACCTTGCTTTTCTGTATCATCATCGCAAAAACAAAGAGGTGTCACGCCCAACTTTTTAAATATATCAAATCCTATTTTTCCCCAAAATCCGGCCCCATACAGACATAATCCTCTATCTCGTTCTTGTCGTACCGTTTCTAATATACTTCTATGCCACATTTTATCACCTTTATTCTATTCTTTTCCTGTAAAACTGAATAACCTGTTCTATTCCATCCTCAAATGAGACTTTGGGTAACCATCCTGTATCTTTTTTTAGCTTAGATATATCCGCTTCCAAATGCATAACTTGTCCTTGTCCATATGGAATAATTTTTATTTTGGAGGAGTCCATGACTTTGAGTTTTTTACACAAAATATCAATATATTCTTTTAAAGGTCTTGCAGCTCCACTTGCCACTGGATATATCGCATGATTAACTCCATATAGTGCCATTAAATATAAAGCATTTGCAACATCGTCCAAATATATAAAGTCCCAAATCTGTTCTCCTTTTGTAAACTCCAAAGTCTGATTTTTTAATGCCCTCAATATATTTGAAATCAGCATTGAATTCTCATTATCATAAATTCCATATGCGCTTAAAATTCTAGGCCAAATATGTCGTATTCCATATTTATCACATAAAGACCGAGTTGCATAACATGCCGCATGTTTAATAATTCCATAAGCAGTTTCAGGTTTACACACAGTCTCATCCGTCAATATTTCTGAACACCTTCCATATTCTGCCTGACTACCTGCACCTATAAATGTATGACATCCAAGCTCTTGTGCGACTCTAACAGCTTCAAGAGAATAACTTATGTTATCTTCCTGTTTTTGAAAATCATTTCGCCCATCTCTTTTTGTATTTGTCCAGCCCAGATGAAAAAACACATCATATTTTTTATCTAATTTTTCAGGTCTATAATATTTTAAATTTTCTAATGAACAATACTGTACGCATATACGTTCATCATCAGGCAAATATTTTGCTCTATCTGATGTTTCCCTTTGAAGCAATAGCACTTCCTTATTTTCCTTTAATAACTTTCGAATCAACGCTAATCCGACCGGACCGCTCCCCCCCGTTATTACAACCCGTTTCATTTCATAATTCATACTTTTTATATCCATGCATATAAAACCGTTTCTGATAAATCATTTGAATGCTGTCTAATTGCAATCTTATACTCTGACACTAAAGTCTTAACTAATAATGGTATACTATACAAATCAACTGCATTATGATAAATACAAATTGCTAATAATGGTCTACATTTTTTTATTCCCTTTTCTGCCCCTAATAACATTCGATATTCAAAACTTTCAATATCTGCCTTCAAAAAGTTATATTCATCCAGTATTCCATCTAATGACACCATCCTGCAATTTCCTTCTATTCCTGCATCAGATTCAATAATCTTTGAGCCTAATCCTGCATTATTACTATATCTCACAAACTTACTATTTCTCATTTGATCTCCGACAGCATAATGCAAAAGTTGTATTGATTCGTTATCAAGATTCCACTCAGTAATCAACTCATTTGCCTGTTTTTGATATTCTTTAACATTATCCTCATCAACTTCAAATGAAATTACCTTTTTAAATGTTCCTTTTCTTCTATAAACATAATCTTTTAACGTATCTCCTATATAAGCTCCGCAATCAACAAAAATCTCCCTATCATCTAGTTTGTTGAATGCATCCAACGCAAAATATGTATCATCAAGACTTTTAGGGATCTCCACTGCCTTTCCTAAAATTCTCCATCGTATAATTCCTTCGTAAACCTGCTTCGAAATTTGATCTTCCAACATATCATAGCATTGTAATACTTCCTTACTATGCTGCTTCAAAATAATTTCATCAAGCAAATATCCCTCAATATTCCACTCATTTAATTGATGCATAATATCTCTAACCACATGTTCCTGTGCACTACATATTAATACACAAACATTTTTTTTATTTATTAATATGTCTGGAGAATAAATTTTTTTATCTCCTATTATTTCACCTATTAAGCTTTTATTTTTATCAATATATCCCTCAAAATAAAACCCTTCATTTTTTAATCGTAAAAAACCTTCTTGATATAATTGTGCAGTATCACCAGCCCCCCAAATCCATATTTCTTTGTTCAAAATATTTGGTGGTTCGCTCAACAATTTTTTTAACGCATTTCTTAAATCATCACTCATTTTTTTCTCCCAATCATAACTTATCTTATTTCATTTCATCTCATACAACGGAATCAACATATCTCGTTCAAACTCTTCCTGCTCCAAAGGCGGATTCATATATTCCAGTGGAAGTGATTCCATCTGTCCATCCGACCGCTTATAGGACACCTGTTTTGGAAAAGCACTCAGATCAATTGGAACCATCACTTCGCAAATAACTGGTCCATCATAATCCAGTGTTTCCTTTACACGTTCCTGCAACTCTTCATTCGAATGAATCTGTACTGTTTTTAATCCATACGCCCCTGCCACAGCCGATATCGGTGAAAGTGTCAGATGG
>UMCO01121485.1_pt1 | contig 11169 bp, 10 predicted proteins | sample 1964251 | NCBI WGS metagenome assembly UMCO01 (sample SAMEA4835970, study PRJEB28245) | human gut metagenome | biome: gut microbiome; material: fecal sample | place: Denmark | collected 2008
TTGCCCGACGTGCAATCATCCCCAAAGTTATTTTGAAATATCCGCGGACAACTATTGATTGTCGCAAAACCCAAGGACAATCGTTTTCAAAGCGTCGGGACACCCCGACGTTTTTTAATGTTTAATATTATATATTATATATTATATTGTTTATATAATGAAAATGAAGGGCGGCGGGTAAATTTCGAAGGCGAGAAGAAGCGCGATATTTTCAAAAAAATAATAATAAAAAAATTTTCTTTTCCTTCTTAAAAACGGTTTACAAAAAATGCCGCTTGTGTTATTATAACCCTAACAGAAATCTTTAATTATGTCCAGAGAGGCATACAAGGTTATCATACAATAAACAGGTGTATCATATCTTGCGTGTCTTGACGCAAGATTTTTTTTGAGGTTTTATGGAAATTAAGGCAAACATTATGGATGATACGGCTGTCGCCCGCGCGCTTAAAAGGGTATCGCACGAGATTATCGAAAGAAACGACTCCCTGGAAAACGTCGTGCTTATCGGCATTAAAAGCCGTGGTATCCCCCTTGCCGGAATAATTGCCGAAAACGTGAAAAAATACGAAGGCGTGTCGCTTGACGTGGGTGAACTCGATATAAGTCTTTATCGTGACGACCTTGCGGAAAAAAGCGAAACTCCCGTTATCGAAAAAATCAACGTTCCCTTTGAAGTAAGGGGACGAGACGTCGTCCTTGTTGACGACGTTTTGTTTACCGGAAGGACGGCGCGCGCCGCAATCGACGCCGTGTTCACGCTGGGACGTCCGCGCACGATACAACTTGCCGTGCTTATCGACCGCGGTCATCGCGAACTTCCGATACGCGCGGACTACGTCGGCAAAAACCTGCCAACGTCCAAGCAGGAGGTCGTAAGGGTAATGATACCGCCCTATGACGAGAAAATCGCCGTCGACCTGTTTTCACTCTGATATATCAAAATATAAATAAATTTTAAAGGAGATTGTTACTTATGAAGATGATTTACAACGTTGAAGACAAGTTGTCCTTCAAACAAACGCTTGTGTACTCGCTTCAACAATTCTTGGCGGTCGTATGCGCGACGATTCTCGTGCCTATTCTTTCCTCGGGAAACGGCGTCAACATGAGCCCCGCTGCCGCACTTTTCGGCGCAGGTATCGCAACCCTGTTCTACGTATGGGTTACCAAGAAAAAGAGCCCGATGTTCATCGGAAGTTCATTTGCGTTTATCTCGGCATTGATAGGCGCAACTCAATACGGCTGGTGGGGAATTATTCTCGGCGGCGTATTCGCAGGCGCTGTATACTGCATACTTGCCTTTATCGTCTGGAAGAAAGGTACTGAATGGATCAACAAACTTATGCCCGCGGTCATCATCGGGCCCACGGTTGCTCTTATCGGCTTAGGTCTTTCGGGCAGCGCAATCGGCAACCTTACCACTGCAAGCGGCAGCGGGCAATCTTACAACCTTGTCGCAATCTTTTGCGGATTGTTTGCCTTCTTCGTAACGGTTTTTGTATCCTGCAAGGGCAGCAAAAAAATGCAACTTATGCCTTTCATCATCGGTATCGGCGCAGGTTACCTTCTCGCATCGTTCTTCTCCATCTTCGGATACGCATGCGACGTCGAATATCTCAAAATCGTCAACTGGACTCCGCTTGTCGAAAACTTCGTAAAAGACGGCAAATTCACGGGCGTCACCGCATTCCTCGATTATCCGCACCTTGCGATTATCGAAGCAATTAAGGAATCCGTTAACGGCACCGCAAGACTTACCGGCACGGGCGTCGGCACAATCGCGCTTTTGTTCATCCCCGTATCGCTGGTTGTTTTCGCGGAACATATCGCGGACCACAAAAACATGAGCACCATCATCGAAAAAGACCTTCTTAAAGACCCCGGTCTCCATCGCACGCTCATCGGCGACGGCTTCGGAACGACCGTTGGCACAATCTTCGGCTGCTGCCCCAACACCACTTACGGCGAATGCATCGGCTGTGTGGCAATCACCAAAAACGCCTCGATTTACACCATAATCGGCGCGGCTGTTATCGCGATTATAATCGCGTTTTTCAGCCCGTTCATTGCGCTTATCGAAACAATTCCCACCTGCATTCTGGGCGGCGTATGCCTGGCGCTCTACGGATTTATCGCAGTCAGCGGTCTTAAAATGCTGCAAAACGTTGACCTCGGCGAAAGCAAAAACCTCTTCGTCGTATCGGCAATCCTTGTCACGGGTATCGGCGGACTCGTTCTTAAATTCGGTCTTGCAACGCAGGGCAAAGCAATCATCACCATCACCAACATCGCAACCGCTCTTATCGTAGGTATCCTTACCAACGTCATTCTTTCCATCAAAACCAAGAAAGAAAAACAGGGCGAAGTCAAAGACGGCGAAAGCATCGCGGTCGTGGGCGAAGGCGTAATGTATGACACGGACGACAAACTCCCCGGCGTCAGAAAAGACGAAGTCGTGGCTGAAAGCGAAGCAGTCGACGAAGCAGTCGAAGAACTCGGACTCGAAGACGAAGACAAAACCGCGACGGTGGAATTCCAGGCGGTTGAAGAAGCAAAGGACGAATTGTCCGACAAGTAATAATCAACGAAATATCAAAAAGTCCTCATAGTTTTATGAGGACTTTTTTTATACCTGAAATGCAACTTTTTACCTTTTTTTCTTTGGCACGTTACGGGGGCATTTGCGATATAAAAAAGCCCTGACTAATGTCAGGGCAATGCAATTATTCGTTCAATTATTGCGGATTATTTCGTACCGAAAATTCTGTCGCCGGCGTCGCCGAGACCGGGGACGATGTAGCCGTTTTCGTTGAGGTGAGAGTCTTTGCAGCCGACGAAGATGTGTACGTCGGGATGTTTTGCGTGGACCTTTTCAATTCCTTCGGGCGCGCCAATGATGCTCATAAACTTAATGTTCTTGCAGCCTTTCGCCTTAATGAAGTCGATTGCCGCAATTGCGCTGCCGCCGGTTGCGAGCATCGGATCGAGAATGATGACTTCGCGGTTTGCGATATCGTCGGGAAGTTTGCAGTAGTACTCCTTGGGTTCAAGCGTTTCGTGGTCGCGATAAAGACCGACGTGTCCGACTTTTGCGGTGGGGACAAGAGCAAGGATACCATTTACCATGCCGAGACCTGCGCGGAGAATAGGAACGATTGCGATGTCATTTGCAATAACGCGGGTTTTAGTGACCGCAATCGGGGTTTTAACCTCAATTTCTTGCGTATTGATATCGCGGAGAGCCTCAAACGCCATAAGCATTGCGACTTCTTCCACAAGTTCGCGAAACTCTTTGCTGCCGGTACGTTCATCACGCATAATTGCAATTTTGTGTGTGATAAGAGGGTGATTGAAAATGGTTACGTTGTTCATAAAACACCTCACAATATTTACTTTTAACATAGTAACATTTCGGCGTTTTTTTTGCAAGCAAAATACGCATTGTTCGACATATTTTTTAAGGCATATCGCAATAAAAAAATTAGCAAAAAAACACGAATTTCGTCAAATTGATATTTTCAAAACCTTGATAACGTAAATTTATTGTGTTATAATATACACAGTATAAGTATTTTCTAATTTACTTTAAGGGTTATATTATTAAAGAGGAGTTTGAAAAATGTTAGCAGCAGTTTCATCCAATGAAGTATGGCAGAAAATCGTCGATTTCTTTACCATCACGGTTAAAGACTTTTTCGTCGAATTATTGGCAGAAAATCCCCCGATTAAGTTCATATTGCTTGTTGCGGGCGCAGCGCTCGTACTCATCGGCTTAATCGTTATTATCGCGGTTTGTGCAAAGAAGAACAAGGCGAAGAAAGCGGCAAAGAAGGCGGCAAGACAAAGCGTCAAAGACGCAAAGAAAGCAAGAAAGAGTGGCAAAGTCGCAGCCGAAGAAAAACCCGCTGTGAAAGAAACGCCCGTCGTACCCGCGGCCCCCGCACCCGCACCCGCGCCCGTTGCGGCAGCGGCACCTGCACCCGCGCCTTATATCGAGGACGAAAAGAAGTTCGACGCCGACGCTTTCGATGACGAGCTGCCTCCGTTTGAAGACAAAAAACCCGCTCCGCAGGCACAAATCGATATGTCGAAGTTTATCGCGGAAGAAAAAGTTTATGCCCCCGTGGAAGAAGAAAAACCCGTCGCGCCCGCGCCCGTTCCCGCATACGTTCAGCCGGAAGAACCCGCGCCTGTCGAGGAAAAGCACTATATCGAGCCGGAAAACAACGACAACTTCGTTGACGACAGCTGGGGCAAGGCAAAAATAAATCTGAAACCCAAAAAAGCGCAGAAAGAAGAAAAGACGGAAGAACCCGAAGTTGCCGCGGAAGAACCCGCTCCCGCAAAGAAAAAAGCGACGAAGAAGAAGGCGGAAGTAACGGAAGAAGCCGCTCCCGCAAAGAAAGCCCCCGCAAAGAAAAAGGCGGCGGCAAAGGTTGAAGAACCCGTCGAGGAAAACGACGAAGCCGATAAACCCAAGGTCGTCGGCAAATATACGATCGAAGATACCGGCTATGCGTATCAGTTCCACCTTTACGCAAACAACGGGCAACTTCTGTACGAAAGCCGTGAATACGCAAGTTTGAACTCCTGCAAGGGCGGCATCGCGACCTTTAAGAAGAACGTCGCAGATTGCGAGTACCGCATCGACGTCGATAAGAACGGCGGCTACAAGTATATCTTCAAGAAGGGCAACAGCATTTACATCGGCGAAACATACTCGACCGCAAAAGCGGCGGAACGCAGCGCGGAATCCGTGAAACGCTTTGCACAGGTTTCCGAAATCAGCGAATAAATTTTTAAAATAATTAAAGGGGTTATATCAATATGGCAAAAGAAGTAAAAAAAGCAGCAACAAAAGAGTCCGCACCCAAGACAGCCGCGGCGAAAGAATCTGCAAAAAAAGTTGCGACGAAAGAGCCCGCAAAGAAAGCGGCAGTTAAGGAAGTCGCCCCCGCAGAAACCGCAGCAAAAAGCGTTGTCGGAAAATATCGCGTAGATTGCGTTTACGGCGATCTTTATCAATTCTATCTTTATGCAAACAACGGTCAGCTTCTTTATGAAAGCCGCGAATATGCGTCGAAGAAATCGTGCCTGGAAGGCATCGAAACCTTCAAGAAAAATATGCAGGACGCAGCAACGACCGTACGTGTGGATAAGGACAAAAACAATAGATATAAGTTCATTATCAAAAACCGCAACAGCATTTACGTCGGCGAAACTTACGACAATAAGAAACAAGCCGAAAGCAGCGCGGAATCGGTGAAACGCTTTGCAGTCGTATCGCAGGTCGTCGAATAAGAAAAAACGAAATTACGCACGGTGAAAACCGTGCGTTTTTTTATACGAAATTTGAGGCGGAAGAATATATCTTTGATATATTCTTTTTTTGCGGTTTTTTGCGCGGGATACGATCGTCAAAAATATCTTTTTACAAATTGCGTCAAAATGCGTATATTTCGTTGACAAATATACGCTATTTTCATATAATCATATTCAGTCGTATGGTTTAGTAATTGTAAACTTTTTTCTTAAAATTACAAAACTCTCTAATTTTTAGGTTTAGAAATACTAAACAAACGGCGCGGAAACAGGAGGATATATGGAAATCGGAACCAAACTGAAAAATCTGCGGCTTCGTTGCGGATTGACGCAGGAGGAACTTGCCGACAGGTGCGAACTCACGAAAGGCTACATAAGCCAACTCGAAAACGACCTGACCATGCCGACAATTTCCACTCTGAACGACCTTATGGTGGCACTCGGAAGCGATCTGAAAACCTTTTTCAGCGAAGACGAACCCGAACAAGTCGTGTTTACGAGCGACGACTTTTTTGAAAAGGAAGGCGACGGGCAAAAAATCGTATGGCTTGTTCCCAACAGTCAGAAGAACGAGATGGAGCCTGTTTATATCGAAATCGAGCCGAATACGACGCTTCAGAAAGACATGCCGCACGAGGGCGAAGAATTCGGATACGTCCTTGACGGCGAAATCGAAATCGTCATCGGCAACAACGTCTATAAGTGCAAAAAACGCAACAGCTTTTATTTTGTAAGCAACAAAGTACATTATATTAAAAATACAAAAAATACAACGGCTAAAATCATCTGGGTGTCAAGCCCGCCCACGTTTTAAGGAGAGTATATGTCATCTGCAAACATTATCGAAATCAAAAACGTATCCAAGGAATACGACGGCAAAGCAGTCGTCAAAAACGAAAGCATCGCGATAAAACGCGGCGAATTCGTGACAATTTTAGGACCTTCGGGCTGTGGTAAGACGACGACGCTTCGTATGATTGCCGGCTTTGAAAAACCGACCAGCGGACAAATCTTTTTCGACGGCGAAGATATTTCCAATCTGCCACCGCATAAACGCGCCGTGAACACGGTTTTCCAGAAATACGCGTTGTTCCCGCACCTTAACGTGTTCAACAACATCGCGTTCGGTCTGAAACTTAAAACCATTCCCGACGGCACGACGTACACCGACAGAAAGGGCAGGACTTTCGACAATATGAGAAAATATACGAAAGCCGAAATCGCCGAAAAAGTCAATCACGCGCTTAAAATGGTTGACCTTGAAGACTACGGTCACCGCGACGTGAACAGCCTTTCGGGCGGACAGCAACAGCGCGTCGCAATCGCAAGGGCAATCGTAAACGAGCCGAAGTTGCTGCTTCTTGACGAGCCGCTGGGCGCGCTTGACCTGAAAATGAGAAAGGATATGCAGATCGAATTGATGGATATGCATAAACGCCTTGGAATCACGTTCGTTTACGTCACGCACGATCAGGAAGAAGCGCTCACCATGAGCGACAAAATCATCGTTATGCGCGACGGCGAAGTGCAGCAAATCGGCACCCCCAAAAAGATTTACGACGAGCCCGCAAACGCATTCGTCGCCGACTTTATCGGCGAAAGCAACATCATGTCGGGCATTATGATCGACGACTATAAATGCAGCTTCTTCGACACCGAGTTCGAGTGCGTCGACAAAGGCTTTAAACCCAACGAACCCGTCGATATCATCGTGCGCCCCGAAGACATTTATATCACGAAGGGCAAAAACGTCGAAAAGGGACAACTCACCGCAACGGTAACGTCCTGCGTGTTCAAGGGCGACCACTACGAAATCCTTTGCGAAAGCGACGGTAACGAATTGCAGATCGTTGAAAATACCGAGTGCGCCGTCGGCGAAGAAATCGGTATCTTCATTCCGAAAGAAGAAATACACATTATGCACAAAGCGCGCATTATCAACGAGTACGAAACCGAAATGGGCGACAACGGCATTGTGAAAATTTGCGAAGCCGACTTTGAAACGAAAAGCGACTTGCCCGCAGGAACGAAAGTTAAAGTGTCGATTCCGTTTGATAAAGTCGATGTTACCGACGACGAAGCCGACGGAACGGTCAGCGCGGACGTCGTGTCGAGCATTTACAAGGGAAGTTACTATCAGGTCATTTTACGTACCGATTTCGACTATGACTTCTTTGTCGACACTCAGGACGAATGGCTCAAAGGCGACCGCGTAGGTATCAATATTAAACCCGAAGACATTAAGGTGGAGGCAATTTAATGAAAGAGAAAATTAAAAATTTCAGATTTACGCGAAAAGCCTTTGCTTATCCGTATATGCTGTTTTTGCTGGTTTTCGTTGTTACGCCGCTTGTGCTGATTCTTGCCAACGCGTTTATTTACGACGGGAAATTCAGTTTCAAAAACTTTGCGATTTTCTTCACCGAAAAGTCAAGTCTGGTGGTGCTTGGAAACTCCATTCTCGTCGGACTTCTGACGACGATTATCTGCATAGTTCTGGGATATCCCGCGGCGTACTTTCTTGCGAAATACAGCGCAAGCAAGATTTTCGTATTGCTGTTTATCCTGCCCATGTGGGTAAACTTCCTGATAAGGACGCTTGCAACGAAAGCGATTTTCGTGTCGATGAACATTCCGCTCGGAATGGGAACGGTCGTGTTCGGCATGGTTTACAACTACCTGCCGTTTATGATACTTCCTTTGCACACGGTGCTTTCGAGCATTGATAAAAACTATATCGAGGCGGCGGAAGATCTCGGGGCAGACAAGTTCCAGGTTTTCGCAAAAACGATATTGCCGTTGTCGGTGCCGGGGATTTTAAGCGGAATCACGATGGTGTTCATTCCCACGATTTCGACGTTCGCGATAAGCCAGCTTTTGTCGGACAGCACGGTATTCTTGTTCGGCGACAGCATTCAGATGAAGTTTGATCAGGGCTTGTATGGAGTCGGCAGTGTCATGAGCCTTGTAATGATAATTCTCGTGCTTGTTTCCAACTTTTTAATGAACAGGTTTTCAAAAACGTCTGCGACGGGAGGAAGAAACTTATGGTAAAGAAATTTTTTGCAAAAGCATATCTTTATTTACTTCTCGCGCTGCTGTACGCGCCGATAGTGTTGATTATCGTGTTTTCGTTTTTCAACACGTCGATTTTCTCTTTTGACAACGGGTTCAGTTTCGAGTCGTACAAGTCGATATTCGCGTCCGACAAAACGCCCGAACTGCTTGCCGCGCTTAAAAACACGCTGATTATCGCCGTCGTATCGAGCGTTGTATCGACGCTTATCGGCACGTTTTCGGCAATCGGCATTTATTGTTTGAAACCGCGTGCGAGAAAGGTTGTGGAAAACGTCAACCAACTGCCCATCATCAACAGCGAAATCGTTATGGCGGTGTCGCTTATGATATTCTTCGTAACGTTCTCGTTCCCCGCGGGATATTTCCGCCTTATCATCGGACACATCAGTTTCTGCACGCCGTACGTCATACTTTCGGTTTTGCCGAAACTCCAAACGATGGACAATAACGTTTACGAAGCCGCTCTCGACCTTGGCGCAAACCCGTTCAAAGCGATGGTAAAAGTCATTCTGCCCATACTTGCGCCCAGCATTATGTCGGGATTTATGATGGCGTTCACGCTGTCGATGGACGACTTCATCATCACGCAAATCAACAAAGGCGCGGCAACGGGCATCAACACTCTTTCGACGTACATCTACGCCGACGCAAGGGTACAAGGGCTTTCGCCGTTCTGGTTTGCGATATTCAGCATTATCTTTATCGTGGTGCTTACGACCATTCTCGTCGTCAACGTCGTTAAGGTCAAAAAAGCCAAAGCCGACAAAAAAAAGGAGGTTAAAGCATGAACAAGAAAGCAATTAAAATCCTTATCGTGTCGGTTATTATCGCGGTTATCGTCGGCGGTACGATTGCAGGCATCGTCGTCGTGAACCTTGACAGGAAAAAAGAAAAACTTGTCGTATATAACTGGGCGGACTATATCGATCCCGCCAATATCACGCTTTTTGAAGAGTATTACAAGCAAAAAACAGGCAAGGAAATCGAGGTCGTTTACAGCACTTTCGACACAAACGAAACAATGATGACCGAAGTTACCAAGGGCGACAGCCAGATCGACCTCGTTTGCCCCAGCGAATACTCAATTCAGAAACTGAAAGAGAAAAACCTTTTGCAACCGCTCGATATGTCGGACGGTGACTACGAATTCATAAGTAACGTGTATCCCGCAATCCGCGACAGGGTTGAGTCGATTTTCGGCGCGGAAATGAACGGATATTTCGTGCCGTATATGTGGGGTACGCTCGGCATAATGTACAACGTCGAAAAGGTCAGGAAAGAAGACCTCGAAGCCGGCTGGGGTATCCTTTGGAATAAGGCGAACAACCCGGAACTTGAAGGGAAAATCCTTGTGAAAGACAGCGTCCGCGACGTCTATGCCGCAACCGTTTGTTATCTCAAAGAAGAAGGAAAACTCGACGGAACCCCGTACGCCGCACTTTCAATCGAACAACTTATCAACACCGTCGACAACACGCTTTTAAAAATGTGTGAAACCGTGCTTCTGGAACAAAGAAAGCATATCAAAGGCTACGAAGTCGATTTCGGCAAGGACGATATGATCAACAAAATCGCATACGTCGACCTTGCCTGGTCGGGCGACGCAATGTACGCAATCGAGGAAAGTTACAACCCCGACAAAACTTTCAAAAACCTTGCAACCGGCGAAGAAACAAATTACCTTCTGGACTACTTCGTCCCGACAATTGAAATCGACGGCGAAGAAAAAGAGTTCGGCAACGTCTGGTTCGACGGCTGGGCAATCCCGAAAACCGCGCAAAACGTCCCGGCTGCAAAGGAATTCATCAACTTTATGTGCCGTCCCGACGTCGCGATGCGTAATATGATGGAAATCGGCTATACCTGCTCTTTCGATCCCGATAAATATATTGCGGGCGAAGACGAATTCACAATCGAAGCCGTCAACTGCCTTCTCGAAAACGAGTACGTTTGGGAAATTTCCGACGACGAAATTGCCGAAAATTATCCCGACGGCGACTGCATTATCAAGGAAATCGACGGCGTTAAGTACGACCTTACCGAGTTCTTCGGCGACCATAGAAGATATCCAGACTTTAAGAAATCGGAAGGCACTCTCGGTGTAATGCAGGACTTCGGCGCGCAAAACGACGCGGTTGTCAGTATGTGGGAAAGGGTAAAAGGAGGCGACGAAGTCCCATGGAAACTTATCGTCGCAATCGTTGCTTGCGTCGCGATTGTCGCAGGGGCGTTCGGGCTGTGCTTCCTGGTGCGCCACGTCAAATCGAAACGCCAACCGCATATAGACGCGGACTCCGAACAACAAACCGCTTAAAACAAAATTGAAAAACCAAACGAAACCAAAAAACCGATTGCAAACGCAATCGGTTTTTTAATCGATAATTGTATTATTATCCGCTGTTCTTGTTTTGGAAACCGCGTTTTCAAAACAAGCGAAAAGGGAATAAGGATTAGCGGAGCGCAGGTTTCCTTATGGGAAAAACGGCACAAAAAAGGCATCTTTTTCAAGATGCCTTTGACTGTTGTTTGTCCCGTTTTCCAAAACGGCAACAAGGTTGTCGTTTTGAGAGCGAAGCGATTTAGTACATGTCGCCGCCCATCGGAGCTTGCGGCATCGCCGGAGCCGGTTCGGGCTTGTCGGCAACGATGACCTCGGTGGTGAGCAACGTAGACGATACGCTTGCTGCGTTTTGAAGTGCCGAGCGCGTGACTTTGGTCGGATCGAGAATACCTTTTTCGACCATATCGCAGAACTCGTTTTTAAGA
>UMCO01133435.1_pt1 | contig 11147 bp, 9 predicted proteins | sample 1964251 | NCBI WGS metagenome assembly UMCO01 (sample SAMEA4835970, study PRJEB28245) | human gut metagenome | biome: gut microbiome; material: fecal sample | place: Denmark | collected 2008
ATTTCCACATGAAATCCCCAAGTGTGTTTCTAATAATATTACTTATCAAAGCACGATATGCTTATTGCGGCAGTTCCTTTTTACATACCGTTTCTGTTCTGCAAAAAATGAGGGACGCATATACATCAGTGAAGTCATTTTGGGAGAATGGCATGTATCGACGCTTTCTTTCTCTATTGTTAAGTATGAGTTTACTTATTTTTTCGCCTGTGCGTGTCCGGGCGCAGGATGTGCCGGCAGAGTCGGAACTGTACGCAAAATCTGCCGTTTTGATGGATGCGGATTCCGGAAGAATTCTCTATGAGAAAAACGGGCATGAAGCGATGGCGAATGCGAGCACGACAAAGATTTTAACCTGTATCGTGGCACTGGAAAACTGTGATCCGGCGAGCGTGGTTACGGTGTCAAAAAATGCGGCGTCCCAGCCGAAGGTACATCTGGGGATGCACGAGGGACAACAGTTTTATCTGAGGGATCTTTTATATGGCCTGATGCTGGAATCCTACAATGACTGTGCGGTGGCCATCGCGGAATTTGCGGCGGGGGAGGTGCAGGGATTTGCCGCGCTGATGAATGCGAAGGCAGAGGAACTCGGCTGTGAGGACAGCTACTTTATTACACCGAACGGACTGGATGCGAAGGATGATGCCGGGTTTCATCACACGACGGCGGCAGACCTTGCTAAGATTATGAAATATTGTATTAAGGAATCGTTAAAAAGCGACGAATTTCTCGAGATTACACGGACGGCGCAGTATTCTTTTTCTGATGCAGAGGGGAAATGCACGTACCAGTGCACGAACCACAATGCATTTTTGCAGATGATGGAAGGGGCGCTTTCCGGAAAAACGGGATTTACCGGAACCGCCGGATACTGCTATGTCGGAGCGCTGCAGCGGGAGGACAAAACGCTGATCGTGGCGCTGCTCGCCTGTGGATGGCCGAACAACAAGACCTATAAGTGGTCCGACACCAGAAAACTCATGAATTACGGATTGGAGCAGTTCAAAAAGATCGACCTGCTGCAGATTGAGCCGGACGAAGCGGAGCTTGCGCCCATAGAGGTGCGGGACGGACAGGGCGGAAAAATCGGCGAAACGGTGTATTTAAAACTGGTTGTCAGGAACTATGCAGGGGAGGAGAGTATCCTGGCGCCGCTAAGCAGTGAGGTTACGCTTAAGTATGAGATTGCAGACCGGCTGTATGCACCGGTGAAGAGCGGAGATTACATCGGGAAGATTCGTTATATGCTGGGGGAGGAGACGCTCGCGGAGCGATGTGTGGTAGCCGGGGAGACAATCGGAAAGATCGATTATCCGTGGTGTCTGGGGCAGGTGCTTCGGCTTCTCTGGATCGAATAAAAAACACAAACAAAAAGCGTCAAAAAATTAACAATTTACTTGAAATATTGCAGAAAAGCAATTATAATTTAACATAGCGTAATTTGTTGAATTTTTATACAAAGACGCATGGATTTACATCATTCACTATGAAGCCGCATCCCAAATGGATGTGGACAACAATTTATAGATGGAGGGCAAAAAGAATGAATAGTAGCAATGATAGCCTGGCTATGCAGCGCATCACCAGGTTAGTCGACGAGAACAGTTTCATTGAGATCGGTTCTCTCGTAACCGCAAGAAGCACAGATTTTAATCTTGCAGCAACGGATACTCCTTCCGACGGAGTCATCACAGGACACGGCCTGATTGACGGCAATCTGGTGTTCATTTACAGCCAGGACGCTTCTGTTTTAAACGGAACAATCGGCGAGATGCATGCGAAGAAGATCGCTGCAGTGTATGACATGGCGATGAAGATGGGAGCACCGGTGATCGGCTTTATCGATTGCGCGGGAGTCCGTTTACAGGAGTCTGTAGATGCGCTTGACGGCTTCGGACTGATCTATGCAAAAGAAGTTGCAGCATCCGGCGTGGTTCCGCAGATTTCAGCCGTATTCGGCAGCTGCGGCGGTGGACTGGCAGTGGTACCGGCACTTTCTGATTTTGCTTTTATCGAAGAATCCAAAGGAAAGATGTTTGTGAATTCTCCGAACGCAATTGACGGAAACCGCATCGAGAAGTGCGACACATCATCTGCGGCATTCCAGGCAGATGAGAACGGCTGCATCGACGCGACGGGAACAGAGGATGAGATCCTTGCAGACATCCGTGAGCTGGTCGGCATGCTTCCGCTCAACAACGAGGGAGATGTCTACACAGACGAGTGTGCGGATGACCTGAACCGTGCATGCGAGAGCATGGATGCCATGAAGGGTGATCCGAGATATCTTCTCAGTGAGATTTCGGACAGCCATACATTCTTCGAGACAAAGGCAGGCTATGCCAGAGATATGGTGACCGGATTTATCAAGTTAAACGGTATGACGGTCGGCGCAGTTGCAAACTGCACAACGGTATACGACGAAGAGGGCAAAGAGAGCGAGAAGTTTGACAATGTTCTTTCTGCAAAGGGATGTGAGAAGGCAGCAGAGTTCGTATCTTTCTGCGACGCATTCGAGATTCCGGTACTGACTCTGACAAATGTCAAGGGCTACAAGGCATGCAAGTGCTCTGAAAAGCGTCTTGCAAAGGCACTTGCTCATCTGACCTCCGCATTTGCGGGAGCTACATGTCCGAAGGTGAACCTGATCACGGGAGAGGCATACGGTACCGCTTATGTTGCTATGAATTCCAAGTCTATCGGTGCGGATTTCGTATATGCATGGCCGGACGCAAAGGTCGGCATGATGGATGCGGATCTTGCAGTAAAGATCATGTACGCGGATGCATCTGCGGATGAGCTTGCAGAGAAGGCAAAGGAATATGATGCACTGCAGGGCAGCGTTATGACAGCAGCCAGAAGAGGCTATGTGGATCTGATCGTTGATCCGGCAGATACGAGAAAGTATCTGGTAGATGCGTTTGAACTGTTATACACAAAGTGTGCATATACACCGGACAAGAAACATGGAACAAAATAGAAAGGTGAAGTTTATGAAGAAAAAATTATCTCTTATACTTTGTCTTTGCTTTATGGCTCTGGGACTTGCAGCATGCGGAACAGATCCGACAACGGTTGACTATTTCGGAATGACTTACGATGAACTGCAGAGCAGCATGGAACAGGAAGTTTCCGCGCTGGTTGGTCTTACGGACGACAACAGAACCTATATCCAGTCCTACGGCAGCGATACGGCAATGAAACTTGTCGAGAGTTGGGATGAGGCGACAAGTGATGTCGGCGCATATCAGGGACTTGGAGAATTCAATATCACAAAGGCACAGAAAACCTTAACAGTAGATCAGTATGTAGAGTATCAGAATCGTGAAGTCATCGTTTCTTACATCTATACATACAATTACGAGACCGAGCAGCCGGAGCTTACTGATGCATCCGCGGACAAGGTATATACGCTGGGTGAGAAGATGGAGAAGGCTGCGTTAAATACCCTGATGGGAATGGGAACCGTATTCGTGGTTCTGATCCTGATCAGCCTTATTATTTACTGTTTCCGCTTTATCTCTGTAATACAGAACAAGGCGGCCGGCAAGGGCAAGAAGAATGAGGCAGAGGCAGGCGCTGTGGTAGAGCAGATCGGACAGCGTGAAGAGCAGCTTACCGATGATCTTGAACTTGTGGCAGTTATTTCCGCAGCGGTTGCGGCAAGCACCGGTGCATCCGCGGATTCTTTCGTTGTGAGATCGATCCGCAGACGCTAATTCGTATAAATGAAAAGAAATCATATTAGGAGGATATTTCAATGAAAAGCTATACAATTACAGTAAACGGCAATGTATATGATGTAACCGTAGAAGAGAACGGCGCAGTGAGCGCACCGGCAGCAGCACCGAGACGTGCAGCAGCACCGGCGGCAGCACCTGCAGCAAAGCCGGCTGCTGCAGCAGGCGCAGGCAGCGTTAAGATTGAGGCAGGCGCAGCAGGAAAGGTATTCAAACTTGAGAAGTCTGTCGGTGATGCCGTTAAGAAGGGAGACAGCATCATGGTTCTTGAGATCATGAAGATGGAGACTCCGGTCGTTGCAACGCAGGACGGTACGGTAGCAAGTATCAACGTAAGTGTTGGAGATATGGTAGAAGCGGGCGCATTACTTGCAACATTAAACTAATTTAGGAGGAAGACAATGAGCTATTTTAGTGAGACAATGGGGAACCTCCTGCATCAGACCGCTTTCTTTAACCTTACCTGGGGAAATTTTGTGATGATCATTGTCGCATGCTTTTTCCTGTATCTGGCTATCGCGAAGGGGTTTGAGCCATTGCTTCTTGTTCCGATTGCATTCGGTATGCTGCTTGTAAATATCTATCCGGATATTTTTGCAGACCCGGAGCAGATGAGCAATGGTGTAGGTGGTTTATTCCACTACTTTTATGTGTTAGACGAGTGGTCAATCTTACCGTCTCTGATTTTCCTTGGAGTCGGTGCTATGACAGATTTCGGACCGCTGATTGCAAACCCGATCAGTTTCCTGCTTGGAGCTGCAGCTCAGTTCGGTATTTTCGGAGCGTACTTCCTTGCAATCATGATGGGCTTTAATGATAAGGCAGCAGCTGCTGTTTCCATCATCGGTGGAGCCGATGGACCGACCTCCATTTTCCTTGCCGGAAAGTTAGGACAGTCGGGACTGATGGGACCGATCGCTGTGGCGGCATATTCCTATATGGCGCTTGTGCCGATCATCCAGCCGCCAATTATGAAGCTGTTTACAACCAAAAAAGAGCGCGCCATCAAGATGGAGAACTTAAGACCGGTTTCCAAGCTGGAGAAGATTCTCTTCCCGATCGTGGTTACGGTGGTTGTATGTACGATTCTTCCGACGACAGCGCCGCTGGTTGGTATGCTGATGCTTGGTAACCTGTTCCGCGAGAGCGGTGTGGTCCGCCAGCTGACCGATACCGCATCCAACGCATTGATGTACATCGTAGTTATCCTGCTCGGTACTTCCGTAGGTGCATCTACGAGTGCGGAGGCGTTCTTAAATACAACGACATTAAAGATCGTTGCACTTGGACTGATTGCATTTATGTTCGGTACAGCAGCCGGTGTCCTGTTTGGTAAGCTGTTATGCTTCCTCACAAAGGGCAAGATCAATCCTCTGATCGGATCTGCCGGTGTATCTGCCGTTCCTATGGCAGCCCGTGTATCCCAGAAAGTCGGCGCGGAGGAAGATCCGACGAACTTCCTGCTGATGCATGCGATGGGACCGAACGTTGCCGGCGTTATCGGTACTGCAGTAGCAGCCGGTGTATTCATGGCAATTTTCGGAATTTAGTGAAAGAGCAAATGCCGTCATAGACGGATAGCGGTATCAAAGTATCCGCTGATAAGGAGGAAAAAATGTCAGAAGTTGTTAAAAAACCTTTAAAAATAACAGAGACGGTGCTGCGTGATGCGCACCAGTCCCTGATTGCGACAAGAATGACAACCGAGCAGATGCTTCCGATCGTAGACAAGATGGATAAGGTCGGATACAATGCGGTTGAGTGCTGGGGCGGTGCTACCTTCGATGCATGCCTTCGTTTCCTGAAGGAAGATCCGTGGGATCGTCTCCGCAAGTTAAGAGACGGATTTAAGAACACCAAGCTTCAGATGCTGTTTCGTGGACAGAACATCTTAGGATATCGTCCGTATGCGGATGATGTGGTAGAGTATTTCGTACAGAAATCGATCGCAAACGGTATTGATATCATTCGTATTTTCGACTGCTTAAACGATGTCCGCAACCTGCAGACAGCCGTTACCGCATGTAACAAAGAGAAAGGACATGCACAGGTCGCATTATCCTATACACTTGGCGATGCCTACACTCTGGATTACTGGATGGAGATGGCGAAGAAGGTAGAGGATATGGGGGCTGATTCCTTATGTATCAAGGATATGGCAGGTCTTTTGGTTCCGACGAAGGCAACCGAGCTGATTCAGGCATTAAAGTCTGCAACCAACCTTCCGATCGAGCTCCATACACACTATACTTCCGGTGTCGCTTCCATGACATACATGAAGGCGGTTGAGGCAGGCTGTGACATTATCGATACAGCAATGTCTCCGTTCTCCATGGGAACCAGCCAGCCGGCAACCGAGGTTATGGTAGAGGCATTCAAGGGCACGGAGTTCGATACCGGTCTGGATCAGAACCTGTTAGCTGAGATCGCTGACTACTTCCGTCCGATGCGTGAGGAAGCGTTAGAGAGCGGTCTGATGAACCCGAAGGTTCTCGGCGTTAACATCAAGACTCTGTTATATCAGGTACCGGGTGGTATGTTATCCAACCTTCTGTCTCAGTTAAAAGAGCAGGGCAAGGAAGACAAGTTCGAGGAGGTTCTTGCAGAGGTTCCGCGTGTGCGTAAAGACCTCGGTGAGCCGCCACTTGTTACACCGTCCTCACAGATCGTTGGTACACAGGCTGTGTTCAACGTACTGATGGGAGAGCGCTACAAAGTGGCAACCAAGGAGACCAAAGACGTACTGCTTGGAAAGTACGGTCAGACTGTAAAACCGTTCAACCCGGAGATCGTAGACAAGGTACTTGGCGAGGAGAAGAAGAACGCCATTACCTGCCGTCCGGCAGATCTGCTTGAGCCGGAGCTGGATAAGATCGAGGCTGAGATGAAGCAGTGGAAGCAGCAGGATGAGGATGTACTGTCCTACGCACTGTTCCCGCAGGTTGCAACCGAATTCTTCAAGTACCGTGAGGCACAGCAGAAGAAGGTCGATGCAAGCGTCGCAGATACCAAGAACGGAGCATATCCGGTATAATCAAAAAACAGTTATAACAAAAAGCGGGTGAGCAGTCACCTGCTTTTTGTTTTAAAAATGGGAAAATTATGAATGCAGGGTATTTGCAGTAACATTTCATTGAAAAAAAGAGAGTGTTTCAGTATCATAGGAATATGAATCGCAGGATGATTTGAGATGCAGTATCGAATGCAAAACAGTAAAACAACAAAAAAGAGGATGACATGAGAAAAAAAGAGAATAGGTTGAAAACAGCAGCATTTGTTTTGAGCGCAGGGGTGTTTTTTGGTGTATGCCCGTCGATTGTGCTGGCAGATGAGCCGGGAGAATGGCGGGAAGAAAATGGCAGTCTCTATTGGTATGAAAATGGCATAAAGCAGGGAACAGAAGGAAGGGGCAAGGAGATTTATGATCCGGCGAGCGATGGCTGGTATTGGCTGGATGCCATTGATGGGGGAAAAAAGGCGGTCGGAAAGGATGTGTATCAGGAATCATGGGCAGGATCTTATGCAGACCATGAGGACGGCACCGGGAAATGGGTGCGCTATGATACCAGTGGGAAAATGGTAAAAGGCTGGGATGTGACGGAGAGAGGTACATACTATTTTGACCAGACGACCGGAGCGATGGCAAAAGGAGAAACGGAGATAGATGGAATACCATGTATTTTTGATCGGGAGACGGGCATTGGCTGGAATCTGCAATGGCAGGAGAGAGAGGGGGCACGATACTGGTATGAAGGGGGAAAACGGCAGGGACTTGAAGGCAGAGGAAAAGAAATCTATGATCCGTCAAGCGATGCATGGTATTGGCTGGACAGCGATGCCCAAGGGAAAATGGCAGTAAACAAGGATGTTTACCAGCCTTATACGATTCAGGGGCAGGATGAGAACGGCAAATGGGTACGCTATGATGCAGATGGTCATATGGTAAAAGGCTGGGACAGGCAGAATGAAAATACCTACTATTTCGATCAGACGACTGGAGCAATGGCAAAGGGCGTGGCGAAGATTGATGGTGTCAGCTATTATTTTAATGAAACGACCGGTGTTTGTGAAGGGGAGTATACACCATCAGACAGCAGTGAGCCAACAAATGTGACAACCTACACGGCAAACGATCAGGTCAGTGAATATACAGAAAATGAGTTGGACGCGTCAGGTAATGTGGTAAAAAGTACAACTTACAGTGCATCAGGAGTAAAAAAAACAGAACGTACCGATGCATTTGATCAGTACGGAAATCAGATCCAGGGAACTTATGTTATATATCGGGGAGGAGAAGTTTATTCGACAGCAACGGATGAGACAGTGTATGAGTATAATGCCGACGGTCAGCCACTATCCATGACATGTTATAATGATTCACAGATGTTTTCGCGGGTACTTTATACATATGACAATGGAAAGACTGCAAAAGTAGAGTATTATGTTCCGCTGGATGGGGAAGAAGAATTAAGTAATTATGAACAGTATTTTTACGAAAACGGAAGATGTGTTCGAAAGGAAAATTATGTGCTCAGCTATACAGATGGTGCGTGGAATATTAGCTTGGATACATCGGATTATTATGCATATAACAGTAATGGAAATCTGATCCGTGAGACCAATAAGAGCGCCAGAGGGAATGTCAACTACTATTATACATATGATTATGATGCGAGTGGCAATCTGATTGCCAAGGGCTGTTATGCAAAAGATGACAGTCAGCAGTGGAAGGAAGTCTGGGCATATGAGGGAATGCTTCTGGTAAGCGATTATTATTACAGTGAAGAAGCCCTGGAATATTATATTATCTATGAAAACAGACAGCGCAGCGGTCATTTATATCAGAAAATAGAAAAATCTTATGCGGGAGATGGAACGTATTCCGGTAAAAGGGTATACACTTATGAAGGTTAGAGGGAAACGGACAACCCGGTTTCCTTCCCTTACCGTATGACACCGCCGGTAATCCGTTTTCTGGAGCAGCCGGCAGGCTTCGTTGCAAAGTTATCCGGCATCCGGTGAATGATGAAAAATCTTCCGATGATAACAATGCTGTTGGTTTAATATATGCAGCGTTGGAAAATGCGCTGCATGTGAGGAAAGTTCCATGTACAATTTCTTGCAAAACACAATGTATTTGATATAATAAAAACATTGGGCGGATCACAATTCCGCAGAAGTGAGGGAAAGTATGAGCAATACAAATGACCTGAGTAACCGCATCAATGATGCTTACAGTAAGCTGAGCAAGGGACAGAAACGGCTGGCAACCTACATTACGGACAATTATGACAAGGCGGTATTTCTGACCGCCGCAAAGCTGGGTGAGGTTGTGGGCGTGAGCGAGTCCACGGTGGTACGCTTTGCGACACATCTGGGATATAAGGGCTATCCGGAATTCCAGAGTGCGCTGGAGGAACTGGTGCGCAATAAGCTGAATTCTATTCAGCGCATGGAGGTTACTTACGGCAGGATCAGCCAGTCGAAGATTCTTGAGACGGTGCTGAAATCCGACGCGGACAAGATCCATTCCACACTGGAAAAGATTGATCAGAATGCATTTGAACTCGCGGTTGACACGATCCTGCACGCCAAACATATCTATATCATCGGAATCCGGAGCTGTGCGCCGCTTGCCAGCTTCATGGCTTTTTATTTTACCCTGATGTTTCCGAACGTTCATCTGATTCAGACAAGCAGTTCGAGCGAGATTTTTGAACAGATGGTGCGCATCGGCAAGGAGGATGTGATCATCGGAATCAGTTTTCCGCGTTATTCCATGCGTACTTTAAAGGCGATGGAATTTGCGAATAACCGGAGTGCGAAGGTAATCACACTCACCGACAGCGTACATTCCCCGATGAACCTCTATTCTTCCTGCAATCTGATTGCGGACAGCGATATGGCTTCCATTGTGGATTCTCTGGTTGCCCCGCTGTCGGTGATCAATGCGCTGATTGTGGCGCTCTGCATGAAAAAGCAGAATGAGGTGGCGAAAACGCTTGAGATGTTAGAGGATATCTGGGACGAATACCAGGTTTACGAGAACGATGAGATCAATTATATCGATGATTCCATCAAGATGCGGTATGGAAAAGTAGGAGATGCGGAACTGTATGAGTAAGGTGATCGTAGTCGGCGGCGGGCCGGCGGGAATGTTTGCTGCCATTGCGGCGGCGGAGCGGGGACATGAGGTCGTTTTGCTCGAGAAAAATGAAAAGCTTGGGAAAAAGCTCTACATCACCGGCAAAGGGCGGTGCAACATCACGAATGCGGGGGATATGGACACCCTGTTTGCCAATGTGATGACGAACCCGAAGTTTTTGTACAGCGCTTTTTACGATTATGACAATCAGAGAGTGATTGATTTTTTTGAGGAGAATGGTCTGGCGACGAAGGTGGAGCGCGGCAACCGTGTATTCCCGGTATCGGATCATTCTTCGGATGTGATCGCCACGCTGCAGCGGGTACTAAAGCGCACGGGTGTTATGGTGCAGCTTCATGCGGAAGTGCGGCAGATCCTCACCGGGGAAGGCGCGGTGCGCGGCGTAAAGCTTGCCGACGGAAGCATTCTTGAAGCAGAGCGCGTGATTCTTGCGACCGGTGGATTTTCTTATCAGACGACCGGTTCGACCGGAGACGGCTATCGTTTTGCGAGGGAACTCGGACATACGGTGACACAGATTACGCCGTCACTGGTTCCGTTCTACGTGAAGGAGACCTGCGCGGCGAGGATGCAGGGGCTGGCGCTGAAAAATGTGCAGGTGCGCATCCGGGACGGAAAAAAGCTGTTGTATGACGAATTCGGCGAGATGCTCTTTACCCATTTCGGGGTAAGCGGACCGCTGATTTTAAGCGCCAGTGCGGCAATCAAGCCGGGTCGCGTGGAGAAGGAACTGGCGATGGAGATCGACTTAAAGCCGGCACTCACGGAGGAACAGCTGGATGCGAGACTTCTGCGTGAATTCGAGGAGGCAAAGAATAAGCAGTTTAAAAACGCCATCGTGCATCTGTTCCCGGCGAAGATGATTCCGGTGATGTTAGAAGCCGGAGCGATTGATCCGGAGAAGAAGGTCAACGAGATCACGAGAGAGGAGCGGATGGGATTTGTGCATCTGATCAAGGCGTTTCCGCTGACGCTCTGCGGTGTCAGAGATTTCAATGAAGCGATCATCACACGCGGGGGTGTCAGCGTAAAGGAAGTGAACCCTTCCACGATGGAATCAAAGCTTGTGCCGGGATTGTATTTCTGCGGGGAACTATTGGATCTGGATGCGATGACCGGCGGATTTAATCTGCAGATTGCCTGGTCGACCGGGCATCTGGCGGGTGAGAGTATCGAATAGAAGAGGAGAGAAGAAGAGATGAGTATGAATATTGCGATTGACGGACCGGCAGGCGCCG
>UMCO01084143.1_pt1 | contig 11139 bp, 10 predicted proteins | sample 1964251 | NCBI WGS metagenome assembly UMCO01 (sample SAMEA4835970, study PRJEB28245) | human gut metagenome | biome: gut microbiome; material: fecal sample | place: Denmark | collected 2008
ATTCAAAGATTTTTATGGGAAAACGCCGAGCGAATATGCGGAGGGATAAAGGTTAAGATGGAACTCATGGAACGATATTAGGGAAACCCTTTTGTGCCACTTTCAAAAGTAGCTTCTTGCTTTTTCTTTATAACTCCCTACCTTTCTAGTAGCGTAATATATCCAACGCCTATCTTATATAAATAAGAAGCATTCAATCATTTTTATTAGTTTGTCAGATAAGCTCATTTTTGCTATTGCAACCGCATGGTTAGTTGAGTTGTCGATTTTTGCTCTATCTGTGGTCAAACATGCAATTGGTGCGTTCTAATGATAGTTTAATCCTTACTTTATTTCCTCTGTAAACAAAGACTCTTAATCTCAAAATAAAACTCCGTATTGAAATCATAATGTGTGATTTCAATACGGAGTTTTCTCTTCAAGTCGTGTGTCAAAATTGTTCTTTCTCTTTAATTAGTAATTGAATCATTCTTTCGGAAAATATGGAGTTTTTATGTTATTTAAAATACGGAAATCTGATGTATCTACACACTACCACAACACACGGACTTTCTTGAACAAATACCGTGATATTTCGTGGATTCTGGAAGTTTCTGCTCTCAACTTACAGAAGGAGTTCAAGGCCACGTATGAGCTATTCACAGATTCCCCACTTGTTGCTGGTGAGGTCAAGGATGGAGGCAACCCTCCAGAAAACTATACCTATGCCTTGGTGCGCAGTAAAAAGATGATGCAACTTACCGACACCGCAATTGACCTGATGCGCCGCAAGCATAAAAAGGGCGAGTTCTATTACTGGATTTTATACTACGCCTATCTCTCCCCGCAGCAGTGCGAGAATGCGGGCGCAATTTTGCAGTCGCTCGAAACCAAGGGAATCTCCATTTCTCTGCGCACCTACTATGTCCATCGGGATGAAGCTATTGAGGTTCTCAGCTCGATTTTGTGGGGCTACACTTCTCAGGATTGCGAGAAAATCACCAAACTGCTGACACTCGATTGACCCTGCACAACATCCGCACAAAATCAGCAGAGCGAAGACCTTTTTTCCTGCACAGCCAATTTGTTATCATGGTAATGGCCTACTTTTGGCGATTCTTAAAGCATTTTTGCACACAGGAGGTTTCAATGACTAAGAAAAACACACGTTCTTGCTCTCATAAGCGCATAAAAGCTGCCCTTTGTGCTGCCATGTGCAACGTACTGACCGCAATGCCCGCTTTTGCAACCGGCGAGGATAATTCCTCTACCGCCACAACCGGCACCACCGTCTGGACGAAAGCCAGCGAAATCATGCAGGATGTCTACTCGCAGATCATCTCTATCTCCACCGTCACAGCCGTGGTCTGCGCCGCCGTTGCCCTGCTGCTGATGAACTTTTCAAAGAACGGCAAGACCGTGGATGACTCCCGCGCATGGCTCAAGCGCATTGCCATCACGTGGGCGATTCTGAACGGCCTTGGCTTCATTATGGCCTACGTCACGCCGTTCTTTCAGGGCGGCACTTGGAATCCGTAAGCGCTCCCCTGCTCGCAAAAGGAGGTGCCTGCCTTTGGGCATTTTAGATGGCATTGTGGATTGGCTGGCAACGCAGGTGATGAATTTGCTGGATCTGGCATCCACATCAGTGCTCGGCGCACTGGGCTGCAATATGGACACGTTCAAGCGGTACTTCCCTGCTGCCTCGGCCATGTACGAGATTTTTATCTGGGCGGCCATCGGGCTGGTGCTGCTAAACCTTGTGTGGCAGCTTTACCGCTGCTATGGTGCGGGGTTTGACATCGACACCGAGAATCCCATCAATCTGGTGGTGCGATCTGTAATTTTTCTGTTGCTGATTTGGTACTGTGATGACATCGTCAACCTTGCCTTGCAGATCGGCGGCACACCCTACAACTGGATTCTGGACAGCAGCCTGCCCGGCGTGCAGTTTGGAGACTTTAATTCCGTGCTGCTCGTCATCATTGGCGTGATTGCTAATGGCTCCGTGGCGCTAATTGCACTGATTCTCGTTGTTATCCTTGCATGGAACTACTTAAAGCTGCTTGTGGAAGCCGCCGAGCGATATATTGCGCTGGGGATTCTGGTTTTTACCGCACCGCTTGCCTTTGCCATGGGCGCAGCGCGCGGCACAAACAACATTTTCAAAAGCTGGTGCCGGATGTTCGGCGGGCAGCTTCTATTGCTGATCATGAACGCATGGTGCTTGAAACTGTTTGTCAATATGGTCGGTGAGTTTCTCGCCAATCCGCTATCCTTATAGGAGATTTTTTGCATGAAAAAAACTCTGTTTACCCTATTCACCGCCATCAGCCTTGCGCTTCTGTACTGTCCAGCTGCTCTTGCTTTGACCGAGGATGAGGCCGCTGCGGCCGTGGACGCGCAGGGCAAGGATGCCGTATCCGGCAATCTGTTCCTGTGGCTGCTGTGTGCTATCGCTTTTTTGAAAGTCAGTACCAAACTGGACGGCATCCTGCATTCACTGGGCATCGGCGTTTCGCGTTCGCCCGGCTCGATGTTGTCTGAGGCGCTACTGGCTTTTCGTGGTTTTGAAATCGGCAAAGCCTTTATGGGGCTGGGCGCTGCAAAAGCCGCTGCTACCACTACTAATACGAAAACCGCCCCCAGCAATACCTTTGCAGGCGGGCTTTCCGGCATGGTAAGTCGTCATGTGCAGCAAAGTACCGCAAGTTCTATCAGTGGGCAGTCCGGCGGCATCGGTGCATCCTTGGGTAGTGCTATGTACCATAATAGTCTCGGCAAAGATGGCGGGTTTGCCAGTAAGGTTATCGGGTCTATTGCCACCGGGCAGACAGGCGGCAGTATTACAGGTGACAGTGCTGTGGAAGCTCTCGATGGCTATTTTGCAGGAACCAGCGATGCGGAGGCCATTCCCATTCCTGCCACCGGTGAAAGTATTCCCTCTACAATGGCAACAACTGAAACCGATGCCGTGACGAACTCTCCTATCCCCGGCACACCACTGGCGCTGGAGGGCGATAGTACGGTTGATGTTTCCCCGGCAAAGGACAGTGAAATTGCCATGCGCGCCGGTGGCGGCTCCGCTGTTGTGGAGCAGACCACCATTCCCACTTCGTCCTCTATTCAGCAGGCCGCCATGAACCGCGTGTTGCTGGGGCAGATGGGCAACAGTGTCACGGACGTAGAAATCGGCGGCGGAAAAATTCAGGGGCGCGAGATCATCCCCGGACGCGGTCAGATTCAGTTTGCCATGTACAACGCCCGTCAGTATGAGAAGCCGGAGGGTCACTTCACAGAACAGACATCTCGCGATGGTGAAAAGTGGTACAAGGTTTACGCCACGACCCGCGTAGAAAAAACGCCCACCATTCAGGACGAACGTGGGCGTATGCAGTATGATGAGCGCAAGGTCGCCGCCATGCCAAAAGCCCCGGCGCGGAGATATTAAATGATTGAAGATGATACTCAAAATTCTCGGCAGGCCGCCTCAGCAGCATTTCATAACGCGCCCAGACTTACCAAAATCGCACAAGCCGGAATGCAGGGCGGTCCCACCGGGGCTGCTGCCGAAGCTGCGGTGCAGTACCGCAAGGAAGTGCTGGTCGTTGTCATTGCGGTCTTGCTGCTGCCGGTTCTGGTGCTGCTCATGCTGCCCGGCGCGATTTTTGGCGCACTGACACAGCCCAGCACGGCGGTCAATGATGATTTGGAAATTGCATCCAATGTAATCCAGCTTCGCAATGCCGTATCAGATATTTTGCAGGAAGGCTACGAGGACTCCCTTGCCGAAATAGAATCCGAGCGTGCAAGCCTCACCTACAGCGACATTGATGATTCCGTGGGTGGTCATGTCTCCTACAGTGCCTTTCAACTCATTTCTATGTACTCCGCTTACCAAGGAGAGGACGACTATACCAAAATCAGCCCGGCCGACCTTTCCGCACAGGTACAAGCGCACCATGCAGAATATTATACTTACATCACCTCCGAAGAAGTCCGCACCGAACCAGTGCAGAAAGAGGTACGCGGGCAGAACATAACTGTACAGGAAGACCACACCTACACCGTTTTCACGCTTTCCTATGTGGGGGATGACTACTTTGCAGACACGGTTTGGCATCTTGATGACAAGCAGAAAAGCTATGCTGATGCCTATGCGCACAATCTGACCGTCTACCTCCATGAAATAGAAGAACGTGAGGGCATCTCGATTTTGGGGCAAATCAACGATGCACTTATTGATGATGACTTCCCTGCTCCGAGCGGCGGATTCGGCAATCCGTTCAATGACCCCAACTGGGAACAGCACATTACTTCTTTCTTTGGCAAACGCGATGATGTCGGCATTTCCGGCAAGGATACCACCAACCACAACGGTATAGACATTGCCTACCCCTACGGCACGCCGATTCTAGCAGTAGAGGCCGGTACAGTCATTAAGGCGGGTTACCATGTCAGCTATGGAAATTATCTTGTCATCAACCATGGCGGTGGGTACTGTACTCTTTACGCTCATTGCAGCCAGCTTTTGGCACAGGTTGGCGATACAGTGAATAAGTACGACACCATTGCCAAGGTCGGCGCTACCGGCGATGTAACTGGAAACCATCTGCATATCTGTGTCATCATCAACGGCATCTACGTAAATCCAAAGGATTACCTTAACTAATTCAAGCGGATATTTTTGTGCTTTTCGCGCACTTTACATTTTTTCTTTTCTCTCCCCTACTCACTTGCACGCCGACTTCGGTACTTGTTGCTATAACGCATTTTTAATTTGTCTCTGTTGCCGCAGTCTCTGTTGTCATAGTTTTAATTCGGCTTCTACTCCTCCCCTATCTCACTTCATTATTTATACGACTGCTGATAACGGAGATTGTTACCGCACATTTTTTCATTCCTCTCTATTTCAACCTAATAACTACCGAAAGTATGCCGAGGTTTTTACCGCGAAAAAAGCTCTGCTCGCTCTCTCACCATGCCTCAAGATGACTCACTGGCCTTTCCTCAGGCTATTTATAGAAAGCCGGAATCTACAAAATGTACATTTATTGTGATATATACATTTTGTTTTTATTGTTGTTTGAATTACGCCCGTCCAATCCGACCTATGCATTTCGATTTTTTTCGCGTTAAGTATCTATTTTTTTGTGCATCCACTCTGCGGTAGAGTTGCACATTTTAGTCGTTTTATCGTTATTATTATTTGTACTTTCTCTGATTTTTTTCTCTCGGTAAATTTCTCCGTTTATGTAAATTACCTCTATTTTTGTTTACATTTCGTTGTTTTGTGCAGAGTGTATACGAATTGTATTCCTTTGTAACGTAATTACCCTGCTTTTCCTATGTTTTCTTATTCCTCTCCCCCCTCTTCTGATTTCAGTAAGTACTATTTTCCCTCAAGCATTCAAACAGAATTGCTTCTACAATTTTCTTTTTATGATCCATCGTATCCGACACCAAAGCAGAGATTATTACCGCGAAAAAAGCTTCTTACTTCATACATACACTTTTCTTTGTGAGCATTCGCGTAAAAAGGCTTCCTTTTATCACGAGTTTTTTACCGCGAAAAAAATTAGTTTATCCCTATTCCCCTGCACTCCGCCTTCTCGGTGTAAGCGTTGATCTCTATCTATTTTAAGTTTCTGCCCAAGCCCCATCTGTTACTTCTCCTTTATATTTGCCTACACCCCAAAACGGAGATTGTTACCGCGCGTTTTTCTCTTTATCTTCCTTTGCAACTGAACTCCTCAATTCCGAGTTTTTTACTGCACCATTTTTCCTGCGCATCTTTCGCAACAATAAAGCAGAGTTTTTTACCGCGAAAATTTTCATTTTTCCACTCTCTTTTGCTGTTCAAAAAGGACTACTTCTGCAAATCTTCGATTTTATACCCGTAAACATTCTTATAACCAAGCCTATACCATGAAAAAAGAGATTTTTTCGCTCAAAACGGAGATTCTTTCATCTCAACTGGCATGAAATTATCTCCGTTTGACGGAAAAGGAATCTCCGCTTTCAAATGAAAGAACCTCCGTTATCTCGGAAAGAATCTCCGTTGTAAATAGAAAGAACCTCCGCTTCTTCTATATAATAATAAAATATAAAAGAGTAAAAAGTAATTACATAAGTCTTTAAGAAAAACGAAAAATAAAATCACTTATTAAAAGCGTTTGACAATTTTTTTTAGATAATGTATGATACTTAATATAATGTGTAGGTGTACCATTATCTAAATCTGCGAATGCCCTCACAAATTCTCCATACCGACAGTTCCTCATAAGTGACGATTGGTTCATAAAGAAAGGTATAGACAAAGTGGATTCTCAATCTTTTGTCTTATAGTATTCTATGAAGAAAATAGATGAAAGCAATCAAATTAGCGAAGCCGTAGATACAATCGTTGGTGAAGTTATATCGGATGAAAAGCCGAATGACGGAAAGCAGCAAACAGGTCTAAAGAAGAGGGATACCTATGCTTTCGGTTCTTTTATTACAAAAAGTAACGATCTGATTCAGCGCACAAAGTATTCCCTACCCCGCAATGAGCAAAAAATCCTTTTTATGTTGCTGTCAAAGATAGATCAGCGACATGATTTGGACGCATCGAAATACTATACGATTTCGTTCGATGATTTTGCAAAACTTACGGGCGTAAATGCAATGGACAGTGGTTACGCAAACTACCTGCGCAAAACCATTGAAAGCCTAGAAAATAGGATGTTCTGGGTACCTCTTGGCAACGATCAGTACAAGACTATGTCATGGGTCAACCGTGGTTCTATCGTTGACATGAAGAAAAAGACGATAAGTATGCGCTTTAACCCGGACATTTGGAAAGATATCGCACAGCTCACCAGTAACTATACTTCTTATAGCATTGAGTACTTGCTCATGATGCAAAGCACCTACTCGATGCGTGTCTATGAGATAATTTTGTCTTATGACAACGGAAATAATAGAGACTATTCTTACAATAATGGATTGATTTTTGAACCCGTTACAGAAGAAGTGCTGCAAAAGTTTCCCAATAAGCGCGATGCGTTGAAAGGATTTAAGTATAAGCGTTTTGACATAGAAGAATTCAAAGGAATGCTTTCTATGCCAACGCGTGATGAAATCAACAGAAGCAAAAGCAAGAGTAAAGACAGTTCTGCGGCCAAATTCAGCCGCGATAAACCACTTACCGAAAAGTATAAGGTTTTCTCCGATTTTGAGAAGAATGTTCTGGTAATGGTCAAAAAAGAAATCAATGAGATGACGGATCTCTGGTTTGACTATGAGCCCGTTCGTCGGCGGGGAGTCCGAAAATACGAATTTCTCTATATTTTTATCAAGTATAAAAATCGAGAAGAGATGAAAAACGTCAGGGCCTTCCATCAAGAACACAAAGGCGCTGATACTGAAATCGGAAGAAAACCGCGAAAGCGCCGCAGCACTGTCAACAAGGAAACGCTGGAGCAGTACAATCAGCCGTTGGCCGAGTCCATACTAACTACGACTTATCGTTTGGCGCGAAACGAGTTGGAGGCAAAAGCCCAATATCAGACGTATGAGGAAAAATTGACACCGGACGAGAGAAATATATTTATTGATGTATTCACATACGCGGCAAAAATTTTGACTAATACAAAGAAGAAAGATCAAGCAGAGGAAACGTTTGAAGCGCTGAACCGAATTATCAAGGATAACGATGGTTTGAAAACATGGGCATTGGGAATGAGCGTTAAATATAAGGCAATGCTCGAAAAGGCCCAAGAAAGAAAATCCGCACAATACTATCGCACAGTGGTTTACAACGACATAATAGAAAACTCTGCGACCATCATAAGTGATGGTAAACGTCGTGCTGCTATGCTGAATGGCGATAGATCAAATCTATTCAAGGTGGATTGGGCAGCCATGTTTGAAGATTAAATAAGAACTATGAAAAAAGCGGTCTGCTAAAATGGCAGACCGCTTTTCTGCTTAACGGAGCGGCAAAAGAAAACAGCAACAGGTACTTAAGTCTTAGCAAACTTATTTAGAAAAAAGAAGCACGGGCATTGTCCTATAATTCGTGTTGACATAGTAGATGTATGTGATATAATTAGTTTATCAACTGTTTGCTCCGAAGTTGGGTGACAGAACAAAATGCGAATAGCAACAGGTACGCAAGTCGCAAAACAACCTGTTGAAGCAGGACGCTGCATTTAACAACAGGTACGCGAGTCTTTTCAATACACAACTGACGAAATGAGGAAATAGCAATGGCGGCACAGATTATTACGATCGCCATCGAAAAAGGTGGGGCGGGCAAAACAGTCACAGCTTCGAACCTCGCCTATCTGATGGGTGATGAGGGCAAAAAGGTTCTCTGCATAGATACAGATCCACAAGGAAATCTTACAAGTGCGCTGAGCGGCGGAAATGGCATTACAAGCGGAGTTTATAATGGCAAAGCGCTCTTTGATATGTTTGACGGATTTCGATACACTAGGACAAGAGACTATATTGTTGAAACCGAATATGAAAACGTTGATATGATTCCGTGTAGTGCGCAGACACCGCGCATCAATCAGCGAATTCCGGGAATCTTTGAGGACGCACAGACGTATTTCAAACCGGGAGACCCCAAGTGCCTGTCCAATATGGGCGAGTTCCTTTATTACTTTCTGAACCAAGTCAGAGAAGATTATGATTACATAATTATTGACACACAGCCTACCCGCGATTCGCTTTTGCTGACAAATGCAATTAACGCAGCGGATTATGTACTGATTCCTTCGCTTTGCGAAGCTAATTCTCAGGAATCGGCATTCCGTACCTATGCGCTCTGCAATGAACTTAGAAATACACCGGGCAGCCACTTGAAAGGCATCGGCGTTATTCTTACCATGGTTGTAAAAAAGGCAGCTTCCACAAAAATTATCCGCGACCAATGCAAGCAGGTTCTTGGCGCGTCTCTTTATAAAACGGAAATTCCCAGTGGTCTGAGTGTGAATATGTCTGTTACAAAACATCTTCCTGTGTGTTTTATGGCGAAAACGCAGCCTGTGGCGGTGGCCTACAATAAGGCCTATGAAGAATTAAAGTCTCGATTGGAAAAGATTGGGGTGAACTAAAATGGCAATGAAGAAAAAAACGAAGGGAAACATAACGGCTCCCAGTCTTCCCGGAAAAGATATGCTTGCAGAAGTCAACAACAATGAGGCAGGCAATATTTATAATAGCCTTTTTGCAAAAAACAGAAAGGTTGAATACGATAACAAGGATATTGCGCTGGTGAATATCCGAACAAATCCTGACAATCAAATCTTCCGCGCAATGGATGATGACGAAGATATTCGCATTTTAGCAGAGGACATTAAACGCAACGGCCTGATGCATAACCTTGTTGTATTTCCTGAGCAGGAAGAAGGAAGTACGGTATACGTTCTTCTTTCCGGCGAGCGTCGCTTTCGTGCGCTGAACTATTTGCAGGAAAAAGGCGATGCAACATGGAATATTGTAAACTGCAATGTTGTGACAACACCTTTGGCCGAAAATGAGAAAAAGGTGCTGCTGTACAGTGCAAACTTGCAGGTTCGTGGCGGTTTTAGTGACGAAGCTATTCGACGCCAGGCAATAGCGGAGTTTATTACCTGCTTACAAAGAGAGCCTTACAATATGAGCAGGGAAGAAGCGTTGAACGCGACAAAAAGTGTAAGCACGGTAAATCCGCGCACGATTGAGCGTGATGCACGTATAGAAGAGAAACTGAAGGGAAAGTTAAAGACTCTACTGAATGATAAATTTTTAACGAGAAGCGAGTGCGAGACTTACCTTCGTTTTGAAGCGGATAAGCAGGATGAAATTGCAAATCGATTTGAGAAGCTGCAAGCAGTGGATTGCCACAGTGATGATGCAGAAAGCGCCGGGAAAAACTATGTAGAGGTTCTTAGAGATACTCTGCATGATGCATTCAGAGAGCTTCTTTATGATGCACAGCGGCAGGGAACAACAAAAGAATATGAAGCTGCTTATGAAAAGGCCATCGGTTACTTTGATGATGGGCTTGCCGACTTGAGTGCAAAAGCGGACGAATATGGCAGAGTGAAAGCAAGCAGTAAACCCGAAGAAATATCTGCAATCAATTATGAGGGTAAGAAAGATGCGGCCAAGGATCGTGTTCGCAAAGAACATGAGGTGACCGAGACCAAGAGCAGTGTAATTCAGAAAAATGTGCCGCAAATGGTCAAAAAGCTGAACAAGACATACAGCAGCAAGGCTTTTGTAAAAGCACTGAAAGGCGTATCTAAAGAATCCAGAGACGCAGATGTTGCCGCATTGAATGAGATTATCGAAATCTCTACGAAGCTAAAAAATATTATAGAGGCGATTGAGTAAGGTCGGTGGCGGCAATGAAGAAAAAGGAACGGGTTCTGATTCGCTTCCGGCCGGAGATATACGAGTGCTTTGAATTGGAAGCAGCGTATGAAGGACTTCGGGTAGGAACCATCGCAAACCGACTACTTAACAGCGAAATCAAAAAAGTTGCAAGGGTAGGGAAGGGGCATTGTGTTGTATCTGGCTCGGAAGAAGATATGGCAATTCCAGAAGGAAAAAAACAAGACTATTATGTACTGCCAGCGAGCAGAGATGTAATAGAATACCTGCCGGAGCAAACAGGGAAGCGAGGAGGAAAGCCAATCAATAAGCAGGTCACATTTTACCTGACCGAGGAGCAACTCGAAATTCTGAAAGCTGTTGTCCGCATACAGGATATTCGTAAATCCATGGATTGTGGAGAAATCGTGACCTATAGGTTTGCCGTGCTTGGCCTGCTGTTAAATAACGAGGCATTGAACAGAAAGCAAACGGTTATACGATAAAAAGAGCTGCAAGAAAGATTTCTTGCGGCTTTTATGTTTATAACACAGCGAAAAAGACCATCTTGACAACAGGTACGAGAGTCGGAATACGTTTCCTACCCACAAGGGAAGTCCATTGACAGAAAATGATAAATGTGCTATACTCCACCTGTAAATGATTTTTGTGCCTTGCGCACACGTTGTTTGAGTTTGTAATTCGTGCCAGCAGCCATGTCCTGCCCTTATGGGGTGGACGCTGTTGGCACTTTTCTTTTTATATGAGGTGGAAAACACCCAACCATAGCGAGAAGGATCGTGGTTCACG
>UMCO01029384.1_pt1 | contig 11037 bp, 8 predicted proteins | sample 1964251 | NCBI WGS metagenome assembly UMCO01 (sample SAMEA4835970, study PRJEB28245) | human gut metagenome | biome: gut microbiome; material: fecal sample | place: Denmark | collected 2008
AATTCAGCGTTACACCGCAAGGGATTCACCCTTTGATATCAGGAAAGTGAAAATGTAAAAACTTACTGCTAAAAGACAGCATATTTTTTTGATTGTTTTTCAAGACCTCAATCTTTTCTTTGTCGCCTCCAACATGATTTAAAAGTTCTTTCTCATCAACAGCATATCTTATTTCTTTAAGCAATGCGTTAAATTTCAGCACATTAGCGATTACTGATGCTAATATATTTTTATCATTTTCTTGAAAAGATTGATCGAACTTATATCCTATCCGATTCATTTCTTCAAGATTCTCAACTATTTTTTCTAATTCATCGTAATATCCATCACTCCAAAGCTTTTCAGCTAATAAATCAAAATAAGTATCCAAGCCATTGCCGCTATTTGTCCATTCAATTTTCTCGCCATAGTCACGACGTTCCGGAGAAGCGGCATAAGAGCGACCTATTAACCACAATTCTGCAGCCAATCCCTGTAATCTTCTTTCATTCATATTTTTTGGATTTTTTTCCTTTAACAGCTGATAATCTCTGCATAAAGTATATAGTACTTCATTTCCAACGCTTATTCCTCTGCTTAATATTTCTTTCTCAATTTCTGTTAATTTCACACTCATTTGCAGCATCTCCTTATAAATTATTCTTATGTTTATTATGCCGCAATATAGACAAATTTCAACAACAAATCAATATTTTTTATATAGTTTAATTATTTTCCGTAAAATTTATACCGTTGTTTCCGGCATACTCAATAGCATAGCCTGCATTTTCCAAGCACCTAAAATCAATCAATTTTTATGTGTTTATTATAACAGGGCAGATGAACCAAAAACAGGACATCCATTATAAATAGCACTTGCGGTCTGATTTTGAAAAATGAAACGCTTATTTTTAAAAATGAAACGGTCCGGAAGTTTTGTGTCAGAATAAAAAATCGGCTCTGAAAACACACTCAAAGACTGACTTTTTTATTACAAAACAGCCATATTTTATAATCAATCTGACACTTTACTAAAGGTCAAAAATGCCGTAAATACTGATTACAAGCCGTTTTTAAGACACAAAAAAGGAACCGCAATTAAGATACGCATTGTATCAAAATTGCGGTTGCCGAGCATACCCGCCGACTACACAGCAGTTATCCTCGCAAACCGGGAGACCGCTGACATATCCGACAAATGAGAAAATATAGGTTTTGCCCGATTCTGCGTTAAAACCGCTAGATAAATCGACCGTAAATTCAGCGTCATTTGAAGGCAAATTTACATTGACATCGGTTAAAATTTCAGTAAATGTTCCGTCGCTGTTCTTTTGACTTACTGTCAATTTAACTTCATCAATACCCTTATGTTTTAATGTGATCTTTGTGCTCCTGACATTTTCCGGCGACAGTACTTTATTTGAAACTTCGGCGTCAATAGCAACATCAACGCAGCTGTACTCTATAGGCAGCGTGGTTATTTCAATCGGAACCGAGACAGAGGTTGAAACCGCCGACAATAAGGTTGCCGTGAATTTTACCTTGCCGTTTGAAAGTTCAAGCGGTACGGAAGGATAAATATTCACATTGAAGCTGCCCGGAGTAATCGGAGAAATTTTAATATATCCGTTGTTGCTGTAATAAGTTTTTCCGTCTGACACGGCATAAGATCCGTCGGGGAGTTCACCGCCGTCAAGCGATAGTTTCACCGCATACTTACCGCTTTCGTTACCTTCGTAGGTGGTATTTACAGCGGGTGCACTTTCGCCTACGGTAACATTAATTGCAAAAGGTCCGTTGCTTGATGTATTACCGTTGCCGACTGCGGCGGCGGTAAGCTCTGTTGTGTCATCGCCTATATTGACTGCCTTTTTAGGCGTGTTTAGTAGGTTTTTCAGTTCGTCACCGTCATTATTATAAACGAGGGCTATTTTTCCGCTTACGGCATCTTGCGTACCAGCATAATCGACAATAAACACAAGCTTTTCGGTTAGCATTTCGCCTGTCTTAGGAGCAAAATGAGCGTCTGACGAGCCGAGTTCTGTAAATTCCCTAAGATTTATGGAATTTACAGAAACGGGTACAGTATAACTGTAATACTTCGGTTCATTTTGATTCGACATATCCATCATCAAAATTTTTGTGCCCGTAAAAAACTCTTTTGCAGTCCCGTCTGAATTGTAAAAGCAAAGAGAAATATTAAGGTCTGTATATATTGACGGGGTATATCGGGTTTTAACGTCTAACGTATAACTGCTTTTTGGGGTAATAGTAATTTCTTGAGGGCTTTGCTGCGAAACAATGCCTTCATAATGCTTCCCAAAGTCGAATGACACAAATTGATCTACCTTGTAAAAGAATAAATCTACGGTTTTTTGCTCCGACAATGTTTCTGCCGAAGCCTCGCCTCTGACGCTGAAACCGCTCTTTGTGGAATTATCGGCAGTTACAGAATAAACAGCGCCTGCCGGCAAATGCAAAAGTGTTGCAAAATCGTCGTGTTTCATATATAAGGTAATATTTGCATTGCCGTTTTCGTCGGCTTTGATATTTGTAGGGTTTACTACCGTTTCACCGTTTACCGTTATATTAGTGTTATTTGGCAGACCGGTTATTGCATATAGCTGATTTCCACGTAATTTAGAAAAAGTGCAGTTTATTGCAAAATACTTACTTTCGTCCTTGGTATCTCCGATTACATTTGTATTTATGGTAACATCATAACCTATAGGGTCAAAGTAAGCATATAACTGCGTAACATCGCCGTCTTTTACCTTGTATGAATAGGTAGGGTTTCTTGTGACTAAAGCACCGCTTTCATCGTACCAACCGCTAAATAAATAACCGATTTTGTTCTTAGCAGTCACACCGATATATGTGTCGCCTGCAGAGGCGTATAGCTCCTGACCGACCGCTTCGCTTTCGCCGTTCGGGGTATAATCTGTTGCGGTTTCGGGATTTTCGTCATCGGTATACAATAGCTTTACTTCAACAGTTCCGCCCTCGGTGTTTTCTTTATAGCTTGATGAATCTTCATCAAATGTTTTGGCAATAACTCTTTGACGGTATTTCCATTGTGCAAAGAAGGTAATACCTTCACTTTCCGGTATTTCATTTACAACTAATTGCTCGGTGCTGTCAGGTAATATTTTATATATACTAAGATATTCGTTTCCATTTTCTTCATAATACTTAACCCTGTGAACTGCGTCAAGCATATATGATTTTATTTCGCTTTCGTTGGTTGCGATATATTTCCAACCCATAAACCTCCAACCGTCATCAGCTTTCGGAGCGTGAGAGGTGTATTCGCTAAAGCTTTCGTTCAGCGGAATCTCATAACCCGTGGTTGCGTCATTTAAGTCATATTGATACTCATACTGATTGCAGGAATCATAAATAACATTATTCGCCTGACATATTATATTTATAGTAATTGAAGAATTGACATTTTCTAATACACAGTAATACGCCTGTTTGCTTTCATCGTATTTCCAGATACAATTCTCAACACTCGGATCACGATCGGGATTATCATTCGGATAAAATACACCGTTTATGTATCCGCCGATAAATTTTCTGTTTCCCGGTTGGTAATAAACCGATATATTACTGCCTGCGAAAACCCAGCCTGTGTCATTCGTATTGTCATCAGGTTCAAAGGTGCCTTCGACCTCGGGAACGATATATACGGTGCCGTATTCACTGATAGGGGATTTGTTAAAGTCAGCATTTACATAATAAAATTCTTTAAATTTTATATTATCCAACAGATTGCCGTAGGTTTTGTTACCTGTACCGTTAGAGTCAACAGCGTTGACCGATACAAAGCCGAATACGGTTTTGTTCTGTCCCTGTGGAACAATATAGTTATAATTATAAGCCGCTCCGGTTTCATAATCGCCGTAGTCGTGCCAATCGTCATTCAGCGAAGAAATAATCCATATCGACCATTCTTCGGTATGGTTTTCGTCGCTTTGCCAGCTTATACAGTTACCGGAGTACTGAAATCCACCGCTGTTATTAAATTTAGGGGTATAGAGCTTAATTTCATTACTGCAGCCCATCTCCGGTATATCCAGTGCAACATCGGTCTGTGAATAAAGCCAGTCAACCATTTTCATAAGCTGATCTCGGGCTGTTGCCGAGGTTTTTTTAGGGTCATACGGTTGATCAGGACCGATAATCAAAGCCATAGTATCCTTACCGCTTCGTCCCCTGTGGGACAGTCCCCACCTATACATTTTACCGGGTGCGGTATCTACTATTTGGTACAAAGAGCTTTCCTGGTTGGCGTTTAATTCGACAAACTGCTGACCTTCTCTTATGGTGGGTTTGCATGTTGTTACGGTTTCAACCGTTGACCCTAATCCATAAGCGTCGCCGTATTCAGTATTACCCACTTCAACAGAATAATCCGAAGCGGTTGTGCACCAGCCGATGCCGGCATCTGGGCGTGAATAGTTTGCCGCCTTTAAATTAGCATAGGAACGGGATATTGAAACATCATCAAAGCCAGCATTTATAAGCAAATTTCTGCCACTTTTATCAGCGAAGCTCATATTATCCAACAGGTTTCCTCCGCTTGAAGCAAATGAAGTACTAAAAGGAGTCAGAACAAACATAATATTCTTATTTGCTCCGGAGTAATAACTACCCTGATATTCGCCCCAATCCGCCTTTGCCGTACTCATTAAACATATTTTAAATTCTACGGTATGCTCGCCGTCTTTTGTGAATGAGAAAAACGAGCCATCTGCAGCTGCTTCAAAGGAATTGGAATCCTTTAATTTCGTTGTATAAACCGTATGTTCTGCCGTATTGCCTGCAACCGGTGCAGTTATTCCTTTGCTTTTCAGCCAATTTATAATCTGCTGAAAATGGTCTGTGCCGTTTTTACTCGATTTTACATAATTTACCGAAGCGTCTTCATCGGTAATTATAAACGCCAATGTATCAACACCTGATCTTCCACGGTGGTGAACGGTCCAACTGTAATTCTCGCCTGATTTCACGGATAAAATCTGGTATAGGCTGCTTACTTCATTTGCGACCACCTCGGCAAATTGCGTACCGTCAGAAGGTCCGTTTCCCACTATCTCCTGCACAACAGTCGGTTTCATATGAGGTGACATCTCGGTAATATTAACATTTTCCCTAAGCCAAGCGTATTCAAGCTTTTTATCGGTCGCCGTAGTTTTCCAACTTAATTGGTTTGTATCGTAAGCTTTATCATCGAATAATATGTTCGCCCAACCGGTGTTTTTAACATCTGCATCTTTCAAATTCGGGTATTCAAAACCGCCGTTTATTATTGACGACTGACCGACTACCATGCTTTCCTCGGACGAAACAGGGATAGCATTGCAGCTTAAAAGAAGGCAAAACATTAAAACTATAGAAATATATCTAAAAAACGCTTTTCTTTTCATTTTTCGCTTGCCTCCCTTCAAGGTGTTTGTTTTTTAAAAAATCAGTTGGTGAGAATATTTATAGTGCCGTCACATTTTGTGATACCGCAGGTATAATCTTGCGACACATCAGTTTTAAAGAATATTATTTTAACGGTTGTATCGGCGGTAATACCATTAACTATTACAGAATTTTTATCGGAATTAAGGTTGTCGAAAATGTAATCGTTGGTTTCGTCAATAAGAAGTATCGAATTATCCCAATTTATTGTTACATCGCTTGCCGTATTGCCTGTATAAATATAGAGCTCAGCATAATCTCTGTTTTCTTGGTCTTTAATTTCGAACTTCAATCCGTCATATTTAATAAATATAAATTTTGCACTTAAGGTTTGGGTAAAATTTCCCGTTCCCGTGACCGAAACGGTTATTTCTTTTTGCAGCTCATCTTCGGCAAAATTATAAGACAAGGTAATATTTTCCGAGGAAGAAACCGCCCCCGCCAGACTGCCGTTTGATACATCGAACATACCGCCGTCTGCCGAAACGGTATAATTTATATCCGCAGCGTTAATTCTTAAACTGTCAATATAATTTCTAACCGCAAAGGTTACGGTGTTGCCGTAAATTTCGTAGGTCGGTACTTCGTCCGATTTCAGAAAATTGCTGGAAAAATAAAAATTTTGAGAAGTGAGTTCGCTTTGCTGTCCCTTTTTAGTTATGTATTTTGCAACAGAGGGTATAACAAAAGCCAAAAGCGTAATAACAAGTAAAACGGAGACAACTGCAACAGTCTTTCTTTTATTCATATGGCAGAAATCTCCTTTCACGATAGGCTTTAATCAATCTGTTCAAATACCGTTTCTAAATATACGGCGTCGGTCATTCCCGAAAAACGTGCGTGATCTTTGTCGCTTTTCCATTCCGCTTTCAATTTGTAATTTCGGCTTTCTTTTGCCAAAACACCGAAAACAAGCGAATTATCTGTATATTCGTAAATTTGTTCTCCGCTTATTCCGTCGCATTCCCAAGCTTGAAGTGTGGTTTCTTCACCGTCCAGCAGGGTAAAGGTAAGCGGTATATTCCCCGTGGTTTTCAAAATGATTTTGTATTTCATTGCTGTTTCAGGCAGTTTTTCATCCGAATAGTTTTGCACTGAAAAATCTATTTCGGCGGTATAAGCACCGGGTGTTGCGTTTTCAACATCAAGAACATTGGCAGAAGTAAAATCGGGCGAAAAACATGCAACTCTTGCACCGTCACCGCCCGAAGCACCGGAAAAAAACTTTGAATAAGCGCCCGAAAGCAGATACGTTGTAATCAGCGTAAGGCAGGCAAGCAGGACGGCAATACGAAAAACCAAAGCAGGATAATGCGGTTTACCGTTTTTTTCGTGTTTAGATTTACACCGCATTATCCGCCGCCTCCTTTTAAGCGTTTTTGTCCTTTTTAAGTTCTTCAATCATTTTTTTAATTTCATCAAGCTCTTCGGCATCGTTGCCCTTTTCCTTGCGGTAGGAAAGCTCCGCAAGCAAAAGCGCCGCCGCCAAAATTATAAATATAAAAACGGGCTGTTTTAAAACATTCACCACCGCTCCAAGTCGGGCAATATCAAAAACCAAAACACCTTTTATTTGGCTTTTGTGTATCGGCTTGTCGGCAACATTATTTGCGTCGCCTTTGGTGGTAACGGTATCGCCGTCAATTTCAATAATGCGGTGTATTACAAGGCTGTCGCCGTCTTGGTAAAGCACAATATCGTTTACATTATAACTGTCGGTCGCTTTAATAATAACCAAATCGTCTGCCGAAAGTCTGCTTTCCATACTGCCCGAAAGCACGACCGACATACCGTAACCGAAAGGCATCGGCATTTTATCTCTTAACAGACCTTGGGCATTTTGGGTATAAACAAATAGTCCTAAAACTATACCTATAAAGGAAAAAACAATGTAACGGAATACTGTTTTTTTGCTAAAGTTTTTCTTTGTGTGTTTGGGAGTTTTCTTCATCCTGTTCCCTTTTTCTCCAGAATAATAGAATAATCAAAGTAAATGCTGAGATTACAAACAATGCAGCCAAAAGTCCGATATTCGATGAATCACCGGTCATTAGTGCGCCGCCCTCAGCGTTTGGGTCGTAGGATGCGGTTACGCTAAAAGCGACCTTAACGGTTAATTCTTCGCCCTCGGCAGCCAGATTGCCCAGCAATGTATCAAATTCATCGTCACCGTCAAAGGGCCAGCTCCAATATAAGGTGTACTTTGCCTGATGTTGCGGTGATAAACCCGAACTGTCCTTAACCCCGTCAAGTTTTGCTAAACTGTCTGTTTCGTTTTCCTTACCTAAAAGGTAATTGTTATTCGGATCGATAAAATTGGCTTTTATCGGTATCTCGGTTTGCTTGCCGTTTACATCCACAGTAATGTGAGATTGTGCCTCCAAAACATAGCTTATCGGTACCTTTCCCACATTTCTTACATATAAGTCGTAGCTGTTTTCAGTCCCCGGAGCAACCACTTGGTTTCCATAATCGGACTTAACTGTGATTTTGCCGTCATTGTCGTATTCTGCGCAGAAAACCTGTATTTCCTTATGGTAAATTTCGCCTTTACCGCCTATAAGTTCAACTTCCGAATTTGGCTCTTCAGCTTCCGGATTTGGCTCTTCGGTTTCCTGATTAAGCGATTCGGAAACAGCGCTTTCGGTTTTACTGCTGTCATTATCGCCGCTAACCAAGGCGGAAATATCAATATTGGCAGAAGGGTTTGCAGTTCCGGTTTTTATAAGCAAATGTGAGATTGCTACAAATGAAACAGCAACCAATAGGGCTAAGATTACAACTACAACCGATAGACCTATTTTTCTCTTTTTCATTTGTCGCCCTCCTTTTGCGGAATACTGATTTTTGCTTTTGAAAACAAAGGAGTAAAACACTTATTTTCTATGCTTTTAAAAGCAAAAATTCAAGCATACGAGGGTGGACACACACCCTCGTATGTAATGAAAAATATACATTTATGTATTTTGGTTAATATTAGTCGATCTGTGTTACGGTAGCAGTAACATCGAGAGAAATGGTAGCAGCATTGTCGGCAGCGGCCTGATCACCGAGATAGGTATCCTTAACGTCATCGTTGCCTTCGAATGCCCATGCCCAAGAAATCGCAGGAGTATTTGCACCGATAGTGCTTAAATTTGTACCTGCGGCATAATCTTTGCTGTAAGTAGCAATTTTTGCATTAACAGCAGTTTCAAAATCATCAGCAGAAGAATAAGTGGTACCCTTGAATGTTGTATCACCAACAGTAACCTCGATTGGGCAATAGTAATCGGAGTTTGAGTCTTCCCATTTGCCGCCAAGTTCTAATGTGCCTGCAAATGAAACCTTTACGGCAACCTCGGGTGTACCGGTAATAGTGAAAGCAGCCATGGAACCGGAAGTACCGGGAGCAACAACATCTTCAGTAGAAACTACGGTGTTTGTAGCAACGGTAAAGCTTGCGTCAGTCGTTGCATATTCTTTTGCAAAGGTTTCACCGGTACCGGTTACGGTAACACCAAACTTAGCAACTCTTGCAGTATCAGAACCGCTACCGCTTGTTACGTACTTTGCGAATGTGCCGCTGATTGCACAAGTGGTAAGAAGAACCGCTATGAGCAAAAAAGAAGCCAAACGCATCATTTTGTTTTTTTTCATAATGAATCATTTCCTTTCTGAACTTTATTTAGTTCCGCCCGACAACGGGCAACATAAAATATTTATATAGCCAACCCATGTGTGCCCACGGGCAGAACTATAATAAAAGGCTGCAAACAATAAGCCGTGCCTTATCACACACTGTCTGCGTTTTCCTCAGGCGAGGTATCGGCTTGAGGTTCGGAATTCTCCGCTTTAAGCCGTCGCAGCTCTTCAAGCTCGGCAAGCAAAGCGTCCTTATCCTCCTCGTGCTTTTTGCTATATCTTGCACGGCGGAAAGCGTCCCACCCGATAAGTAAGAGTATAGGAACGACAACGCATATTATCAGTCCCCACGGAGTTTGCATAAACATAGCAACCTGTCCTGCGCCCGCAATTTTAAAGCCGGTATAAATACCTGCCAAATTTTCAGCGGGAACGGGGAGCTTGTCCTCGGTATTGTTGTTGTCACCCTTTGTTTTAAAGGATATTTTACCGTCCTCGTTTATAATATCAACAACACGGTGGGAGGTAATAGATGTGCCGTTGCCCGCAGGGTCAAAAAAGGAAATAACATCGCCTTTCTTTACATCCTCGGCTTTAACAGTTTTCACAAAAATAAGGTCTCCGCCGTTGAAGCTGTCTTCATTGTTACCCTCCATTGAATCGGTAAGGACAATCATAGGCGCATAACCGAAAATCGTGGGAACCTCGTCCTTGTTTGTCCATCCTTTTATAAGCAGGGTGCAGTTGATAATAAGCATCGGAATTAAAATTACACACAGCACTATTCCAACCCCTGTCAAAATTCGGTGCCCAAGTGTTGATTTTTTATCAGTCATAGCTTGATTCCTTTCTGTCTGATTTTTTTGCTTTGGTCTTTAGAATATTTACAAGTTTATTTTAAACACATTGTCAAAAAGTGTAACTATTGACTGCATTTTATACAAAATCATTATATCATAAAACAAACCGAAACGCAATATTGAGTTGGAAAAATATCGAAATATATCTTTGAAAATTGCAAAATGTTTTTGCACTTTTCTCAAAAAGTACACATTTGATAGCCGTTAATCCCTTTATTGTTTATTCGTCAACCTGTATTCTCTCAACTTGCAGTAAAAGGTTGCTTCACTTATATTACAGAGTATTAAGGAACAGGCAATTTCGGTCTTCCGAACTTAACACACTTTGCTTTTGCAGCGGAAATGCCTTGTGATTGCCACTTTTTTACATTATAGGAAATTGCTCTGTTGCGCTCGGGTACAAAAGGCTTAAAATTAGCAGAAACTGTCTTCACGAATTGTGGGCGGCGTCACGCCGCTTTTTTATTTGATAGGAAATTACAACAAATTGTATTATTTGTGTTTAAATTATTGGGATTTTACAAATTGTAATATATTGATAAATCCTATCAAATAAAAAATTTATATTGCCCGCTCAGTTGCGCCCTGCGTGCGCACGAGCGATGGCCAAAGAAAGCGCACGCACAAGATTCGCACGCTTTCTTGTATTTTCCCATCAAAACACCCTGCCGCCGTACATCACAAATTGTTCAAAATCCGTTCCTGTCATAAGTCCTGCTGCGCCACCGAGTCGGGTGAAGGTTTTGTTTTCAAAATCCACCTGCAAGCCGAGAATGTCATTATCCGTGTAGCCGAGGTAGGCTATTTTGAACCTTTTTGAAGTCTATTCTATACATTAAAAAGCTGAAATTCATACTTTGATTTTGAAAAATGAAACGCTTATTTTGAAAAATGAAACGGTCTGGAGGTTTTGTGTCAGAATAAAAAATCAGCTCTGAAAACACACTAAAAGACTGCCTTTTTTATTACAAAACAGCCATTTTTTATAATTACTCTGACACTTTACTAAAGGTCAAAAATACCGGAAACACTGATTACAAGCCGTTTTTAAGGCGTAAAAAATGAACCGCAATTAAGATACGCATTGTATCAAAATTGCGGT
>UMCO01018138.1_pt1 | contig 10980 bp, 23 predicted proteins | sample 1964251 | NCBI WGS metagenome assembly UMCO01 (sample SAMEA4835970, study PRJEB28245) | human gut metagenome | biome: gut microbiome; material: fecal sample | place: Denmark | collected 2008
TGATAACCGTTCACTATACCGTCGAGGTTCCGGAGGAAATGACTAATAAAGAAATCGAGGAAGGGGTTCGCTACGAAATCGATTTGGCTTATCAGCTGCCCTATGGACCGGAACTCGACGTAGAAGTTAGCGTTGCGGATTTAGAGAGGAGGTAATCTTATGAGTAGACGTGAAATCGTTATCCGATACATCGTCGATGTTCCGGATACGACAACCAACGATGACATCAAGACAGGTGTTCAAGAAGCGCTCGGTCATTTACCCCACAAGCCGGTTAGCAATGTTGTCGTCAATCTGGTTACTCCTGGCACCGTCCTGACTTATCCAGATGACGAACCTCGCTTCCGAGCTATCATCAAGAAGACAGAATTCATTCAGAAATAAGGGAGTTGATACTGTGTCTAGGAACTACTACAAGAACAGAATCAAGAAAGAAATCGAACAGGCAGCCAAACGTCTGCTCTACGATACCGAACAGCCGAAAGAAAGATACCTTTACCTGACGAAAGAGCAGTATGAACTCGACCCTGACGGGTGGCATGATGTTCTAAGGCAGCGCGGGTTGCCTGAGGGTGCGATTGTGTTCATACCTGATTCGTTCAAAGAGAAAGGAGGATTAGATGATTAAAGATAGATGTGATGTATGCATCACTGACAAATCTCGATGCGTAGAGTGCTGCGAGAACCCCATCTATGCGAACGTGCCGACCCGTTCACTGTTCCAGGATTACATACCTACCTGTCCGAGAGGTTACACGAACTGCATAAATGACCCTGCGTATCTAAAGACGTTTCATCCTGATTACTATCACATCGTTTTCGGTAACCTTACACCAGAGCAGGCATCTGCGAAAAGTTGCCAAGAACGTGTCAAAGAAGACCCTGACGAAGAATATTACTGCTACGACGATGAAGATAAGTAAGGAGGTGACCGAATGAGTACACGTTTCTAGGTTCTCGCTGCCGGTATAGCGATTATTATCATATCACTCATTATTATCGCTGTAGCGCAAAGCTACAGCAGGACTGTATTGGAAATCATCGGAACTGTTGACGTAGTTCTTGGTCTCATCATTTCAGTTGTCAGTCCACTTTCAGGTGATTAAGGAGGAAAATCATGAATGGATATTGCATAACCTGTAAATTCTGTGACCATTCAGAAGGTCACGTTTGCACACTCGGAAGACTTCCGATAGACGACCCGTACTCAGACAGCTGTGCGTCTTATGAAGCTCAGAAAGAGCAGCCTTACATCATCGGAGTTGATTTAGCTCCGGAACCTAAGGAAGACTTTCGACTCTGTCCGGACTGCCAGCATTCAGTCAACTATGATGATATGATTTGGTTGAACGGCAGATGTACCTGCCCGCAGTGCTATATCAAGAGAAGAGCTCAGTTGGATGCGCAGAAGGAGGATAATCATGCAGAATGAAAAAGCAGATACATTAAAATACCGAGCTCGTGTCTACACCGATAAAGCCCTAATCCCTCAGATTGAAGAAGACCTCAGAGTCATGGTGTATGCACTTATCGGTGATAAGAAGTTAGATATAACTCAGGACCCGGGCGGTTATGATACCTATCCATCATGCAAGGATAACCTGAAGAACTACTGCCCTGCTAAGAAGAAACGCTATCAGGCACGCTTACCCGAACACTGTCTGTGCTGGTATGGTGATAGTCGAATTGAACTATATTGTCGCATTATCGCATCAATTGCTGGTAACAAGGTGTATGTGCCATTTTCTAGCATACCTAGGGCAAGCTCGGACCTTGACGACGAAATTATAGAACAGGAGGACTAAAATATGACTATGATTGAATTGCAGGACTGCTTATCACGTGCTCTTACCGACGTACTGGATACCCAGACGCAGCCAGAAGAGCATCCTAAGGCTTTGGCTAATGCAGAAGCGGTGGCGAGAATAGCTAAGCAGATGATAAATAACTCAGACGTTATCTTGAGGGCGGACAAGCTATCCGGTCGTAATGACCGCATCGACCAGATAGTCGGATGACATCTGCACATCACAAGCTCACCGAGGAACAAGAATCCTATCTGCGTGAGCACGCACCGAATGAAAGCAGAGCACAGCTGGCTAAAGGTTTCAACGCTACGTTCGGTACATCGTATGCGAAAACGACTGTAACCAGCTGGTGCAACAAGCGAGGTTTACATAACGGTAACGACGGTAGGTTCAAGGATGGTCACCGCTCCTGGCAAACTGGTTTACAAGGTGAAGAGTATCGAAAGCACTACACCGATGAAAGCTGGGAGAAGTCTAAGAGCGGCTTGGTTTTTGCTGAGCAGAAATATCAGGAAGGTGACCTGATTATCCGCCACGGTCTACCCGCATTCTATAAGGGTGGTGATGTTGGTATGAAGATAGACGACCGCATTGAGTATGCCAGCACCGCTGTCTGGGAGCGTGCGAACGGTAAGCTGTCTGACGGCATGAAGCTGATTCATCTCGATGGTGATGTCATGAATTATAACCTCGACAATCTCCAGGCTATACCTAAGTCATGGCTAGCAGATTTACGATATATTGGTGGACTTACCTATAATAGGGAATTAAATGAAGCAAAACTTAGATACTGCGCACTCCGTGCAGCTCTAAGGGAGGAGGAGAAAGCAATGGCGGAGCTTACACAGAAGGAAATCGATAAAGCAATCAAGGCATGCAAATGGCGATAGAATTTCATGGGTGCCGTAATCTGTTCAGGAATGTGCGGTCCCTGTGCAATGGTAATCGAGAATGGCGAGTGCGACACGCTCAAGAAGATGTTCGCAGGAAAGGAGTAAGGCGATGGCAAAACTAACCAGAATAAATGATATACGTTAACCTAGATAAAGTTGCTGCTATCGAAATCAAATACTACAAGAATCGTTCCGAACCGTATCACGTCGTTATCTACACCGGCTCGGATCCTATCAAAAAGACCTTACACTCAGAGAAGGTAAGCACCTAGAAGCATTGCTTAAAGAAAGACTGAACTAGAAGAGGAGGAATAGGTATGTTTCCATTAAAACAGATTATGTCACTCATACCTGAAAATCACATTATAACCATTCTGGATGCGTACGACAACAGATTGGGCGTCGCAAGCTGCCCTGCAATGATTCCGTTCAAATACCGTGACAAAATGGTCGCATCGGTGGTTCAGGGCGTCGATGAGGTAACGATAAAGCTGTATGTGATGGAGGTGCGATGACGATGAGTGATTTCTTCCAGTATTCACCGATGGCTCGAGCAAAGAACGGTCAGGTGTTGTTCACATACGGTAGCTTGGATACGCTCGAAGAAGCGGTTAAGCAATTTGATATCTGGAAAGACAATTATCATTATGACATAATCGAAGCACGGGTAGACATTACCAATCACGGCAAGAAGGTTAAGACTGTAAACTATACCCAGAAGTGGGTTGCTGAAGGAGAAACCGAGGTTAGGCCGCAGGAGCCGTATCCTGAGTTTATCGGTAGACGCTTGCGTGATATTATACTCGAGAAATTACCGGCTGCGGCTACAGATATTTGTCACGGCGGGGTAGCAGGTTGTCCTTCGGACTACAGCTACTTCAACCGCACGTATGATTGCACACCCGACCACGCTGCCCATGATAATTGCAGCCACGAAAGCTGTACCGCATGCTGGAATCAGGTGTATGTCGGGAAAGACAAGAAAGGAAACTGGTGATGTTATGCTGAATATCGACAGTTCGGCTGAATACATCGAACCTAAAATCTGGGAAGCTTGGCCTATGCCTTGGTTTGCAGAGCTATACTCGGTACAGGGACCGATTAAGCTGAAATTCAAACTCAAGAAGTATAATAAGAACTGCTATTCTTACCTTCTCTACGATGCTCACGATAACTGCTTGGTGCGTGGTGTAACTATACATGGATTGGCGGCGTACCTTTCGCCATTCGTATTGAAAGCCTTCAAAGAAAAGGAAGAACTTGAGACAATTTTGTTCTATCTCGGACTGAAGCATTGGAGGTCACAGCGAGGGTATCTAAACTGTGAACTTCGTAATACCGCACCGTAATGCGTTATAATAAGGTATAATAAAACGTAGGTAACCACAAAGGAGGAATTATTCTATGGCAATGGTAAGCATTAAGGGCATGGACAAAGCAGAGGTACTTCTGGCACTCTGGCGGGCATCGCAGATGCAGGGAATGAGCTTTCTGGGATTCCTGGCATCTGGTGAGCTTACGCTGGAGCAGGCGCAGAAAGAAGTCCAGGAGAGGAAGCACACTGGATTTGACGGTACAGACAGTATCTACTTTGATTACCTGAATGGCAAGGTGATGAAGGTAGACCTCGGTCAGGACGAATTTGACCCGAGACTCTATGACCGTGATAATGGTGAAGGTGCTGCACAGCGTGCAATCGACAATCTGAAGAGTGCCCTGAAAGTCAAGAACGGTGAGATTAGCTACTCTGACATCACTACCGAAGCTGCCAAAGCGGATATGACTATCGACAAGGCTGAAATCGAGAAGTTCATAGGCGGTGACCAGTCGTGAGGATGAAGTTCGACCCAGAGCGTATCAAGAACCTCTGTAAACCAGGTGATTACGGTATTTTCAATCCTCCGATGGATGCTCAGGTAGCTCTAGATGAGCTGTGCCACTACCTACTCGGTCCGGATTGGTACGACAGCTCTGGGTGTACCAATTGTGAGCAAATCAACACCGAAATCGTGTGTCAGATTGAAAAGCAGTACCGCGGTGCTGTAATTCGTGACGAGAACAGATATCAAAGAACCATGGGTAGGTTACAGCTTTGCGAACTTCCTGTAGCAACTATATTCAAACTTGGACCCGACTATTTCAAGAAAATATCTGACCACGAAGTGAGGAGCAAAATCAGTTTCGCCAAGCCAAACGCAATAAACCTAATCAACGGACATCGTGTCGTCTTGTTGAGTTCTCTGTGGGTAAATCAGATACCGATTACGTCCATTCCTAGGTTAGGTCCGGAAATTCCTTTCTCTGACCTTAAGGTAGGCGACAAATTCCGATGGGACGCTGTATGTGGCAAGAAGATTTCTGATGCAGAAATACCCGCAGATTGGGTTAAGAATCCCAAAGAAGTTCCCGCTAATTTCATCGACTTGGTTACAGGAAATCAGTGCGTAATGAGCACACATCATATCGTAATTAAGCTAAGGGAGTGATACTATGCAGGAACTTCCCATTAAGCGTGACCTTAGCGAGGCACACCGATTAGGAGAAATTCACATCGCCGGTGTGTTTTGTTCGGTCTACCAGACACGAACGGAGGTAATCGTAGCCGACGCCTACGACAGTACAAAAATCTATCAGATTACGTCGAGTGAATTTTACCACGCACTCGACGATAAGGAGGAATAAATAATGGAAATCAGCAGAAAACTTTATGAGCGCTTGGAAGAAGAAGGGCTCAGCGTCAGAGACGACTACTCAGGCCGCTGTATGTTCGGAAGGACGTGTTTCGGCATTGTCGTTGACAACATCGCAACCGCAATCTACGACCTGGAAAATACACTCCAGAGCATCATCGATGAAGACCCCGAATCTGACCTGGCAGACGATGCAGAATCTTTTATCGAGTACGATGAGTTTGATGCCTGCAGTACCGATAACATGGGTCTTCAGTACATCGTCTACTTCACAGATATTACCGTAGCAAAGGAGGACGAATAATATGTACGACGCAAGCGATTACGAAATCGATATGCTCCAGAATGAGCTCGCTAAGAACGGCATTTCTAAGGACCAGCTTGACCTTGGCAATTATGCAGGTCTCACCTACACCGAGCTGAAGAGCATCGTCAACGCCGCAATTGCCAATAAGAAAAAGAAGGAGGCAAAGAAGAATGAAGAAAATGCCTAAGTGCATTTGCCGAGGAAAGAGTGCCAGTAATCACGAATGGATTTACGGATTGCCTGTGGACGGAAACGGTCTTATCGGCTTCGACCATAGCCGCACCTGGAGACAGGTTGAGCCGCAGACAATCGGTGAATATGCTCACATGATGGACATTAAGAATGTTCCTATCTATGAGGGCGATATCATCAGAGCGAACTGGCTTGGAGCGGGTTACGGCATTTTCCGAGTTGAATTTCAGGAAGAAACCACGGGGTTCATGGCTGTGTTCCTCCGAGCAGAAGAGATTGTGGGCGTGGATACACCCAAGATGTGGGACGTTCGCTTGGCAGAGTTCAATGGATGTGCTGAAGTAATCGGCAACATTCATGATAACCCTGAATTAAGTGAAAGTAAGCCAAAGAGCGTATCCAATCGTGAATATCTGAATGCTCTCCCCGATAAGCTCTATTCGCTTATCTTATGCTCACCGTCGTCAATCGGTAAGGTTGTGTTCGACCTGCACTGCGACTGTGCTCACGATAAAGCCAACTGTGACAAAGCGTGCGACTGCACAATTTGCACGGAAAATTGGTTGAGGTCACCGCTCGATTACCGACTGGTAAACCACATCAACACGGTAGCACACCTCCGTGCTAAGGTCAAGGAAGACGACGATTTCGACCCCAATGATAAAGAAGGATTTGACCAGAATATGGCGAAGTATCTGGAGGGATAAGACATGAAAATGTTCTGTGTTTGCGCAACCATCGCACTGATATCATTCTGGGGCGGCTTTCTGACAGCCGCTCTGGTTAGTGCAGGGAAGGAGGATTCTGATGGAAGACAGAGCAACGATACTGCTGACAGCAGTAAAGGAACTTCTGAGAAAGCAAAAGGAAGCCGGTATTCTGACTGACCACCCGATTACCGTGCATTATGATGAAGCGGATTGCGACGGTTATTGTCTTTTGGACGATATTACTGCGTTTCTAGAGGAGTACAATAAGCTGAAGGGAGAACGTGCTGATGGACTTACTGAAGATAATATCGATACTGAGTGAGCACAATGACACCGGTAAGCCAGTTCTCAGAATTACCGGAGGCAAATGCCTTGAGAAGGACCCGCTCAGAGAGCTTCTGGACGGCTGTGAGGTGATTGTGTATGTGGCTTGATGGTAAAGAAATACCTGATTGGCAGGTTCAGGAATATCTGAATTATCAGCGTCAGCGTAGCCGTGAAGCGGGTGCTTACGAAATGACCAAAGCCCTTATTCCAATGCTAAATCGTCTGACAGACAATATCAGTGACCTAAAAAAGGAGCTGTCGATTCAGAAAAGGCGTGCTACATTCTACAAGAACCGGAGGAAGATGAAATGAATATTCAGATTTAGCCGCGTCCACATTGCGGAAGAGAAGTCAAGATACATCGAGTGCAAGAGATGCCTTGGTCAGGATATAAACCGGCTGACTAATACCAGATACGATGCCAATGTGGTATTCAAATCAAATGCTACAAGACTAGGTCCGGTGTAATTAAGTGCTGGAATAGTGAGGTGAATCCTTGAAATATGTCGTTACGTTCTACTAGACATCATCCTATGCGGTAGATGCAGAAAATGAAGACGAGGCGTTCGATAAAGCAGCTCCGTTATTCGATGAGGCTATGCGACGTCCGATAGCTCGGACTGACTATGATGACGTCGAAATCGAGCCAGAGAATTCTGAATAACAGCACCGACGGTGTAGTCTACTTCGATTTACACCGTCGTTTATGTTATAATATAGATACAATAATTTACACAAGGAGGTCACTTATATGATTTCAGAGGCAAGATATCGTGAGCTTATCGAGGTATGTAATAATTCCAGAATTCTGTATATGCAGGGTGCATACACCGGCGTATCTGACGAGCTCTACGATTCATACATGGCTGACATCCGTGATTACGAAAAGTATCACAGAGCGGATGCGAACAGCCCTACCCAGTCTGTCAACCCGAACCTCGGTGATGGCGATGTGAAACACCCGTATGCTATGCTCAGTCTTCTGGATGTTTTCACCAAGGAGGATGCGCTGGCATTCATGCAGAAATTCACACCCACACACGAAACAAACTTTACGCTGGAGTATAAGCTCGATGGTCTGTCTGTTCAGCTTATCTACCGTGACGGAAAGCTCGTGTCTGCATCCACCAGAGGAGACGGTCAGGTTGGGGTTGAGTGCATCGAGGATGCTAGGTACATTAGTAGCATTCCGCAGACAATCGAACCCAAATGTGAGGTAGTTGTGCGTGGCGAGGTGTTCATGCTCAAGTCTCGCTTCAACGATTACTGCGAGAAATACGGTAAGCAGGCAAACCCCAGAAACACCGCTGTCGGTATTTTCAAGCGTAAATCCGAAATCGAGCGTGCTGCATTTCTGTCATTCAAAGCATTCAACCTCGAGAACTATGCACAGATTCCTGAAGAGGTAGTTCTTGAGCATTCTGGTAGTCTTGAGTATCACGCTTGGTGCTTAGAGGCTCTGGCATCCTGGGGATTTGATACCGTAGCATACTGGGTGCTCAACGACAAGGACTGTCTGTATAACGTCATCGACGAGGTATACAAGAACAGAGAGGAAGACGATGTTCCTATCGACGGCATGGTGCTGAAGGTTAATCTCAAGAAGCTTCAAGCAAAGCTCGGTGATAACGGTAAGATTCCTCATTGGGCTGTTGCCTACAAATTCCCTGCAAAAGAACAAGAAACCAAGCTCCGCGCAATCGAGTGGAACGTAGGTGCAACCGGTGACATCACCCCGGTAGGTATTCTTGACCCGGTACTCGTAATGGGCAGCACAATTTCTCGAGCAACTCTTCACAATCTGCAGAGAGTAAAGGACCTTGACGTTCAGGTTGGTGATATGGTTGTTGTCTACAAAGCAGGTGACATTATTCCGGCTATCAAGTCTGCTCGACATACCGACGATTCGGTTGTTACTATCTACCCCAGAACTTGTCCTGCCTGCGGAACTCCGCTTATCGGAGACAAGTGCCTGAATATTCAGTGTAAGCAGAAGCTGCTGGCACGTCTTGAAGGCTGGATGGACAAGAAAGTGGCTAACTTCAAGGGTGTCGGTACTGCAATCGTTACGGCACTGTTCGAACGCGGTAAGCTCAACACACCTGCAGACTTTTACAAGATTAAGCCTATCGAGATTATGACACTTCCTGGAAGCGGCAGGGCAAAGATGAACACGTTTATGCAACGTGTAGCGGAGTCAAAAACCGCGATGTCCTTGACACAAGTATTAGTAGGACTGGGAATCAATGACCTCGCTCAAGCGGGCGCTGCTAAGGTGGAGCAGTATATGAGACAGCACTATCCCGGTAATACATTCCAGAGTGTCCTTAACGGATTCCTTAGCATATCATGCGAAGCTCTTCAGAGCATTCTTGGCAAAGCAAAGGGTGAGTCGGTCTATAAGCAGCTCCAGGAACCTTACATTCAGGAAGTAGTCAAGAGCATTGGTGAGGTATTCGCAGATAGAACTCTGTGATGCCTGGTGTTATAATAGATAGACATGTGCTTCGGCATAACTATCTATTACGAAAGAAGGTTGCTTATGGTTTATAGTGAAGAGGATAAAATCCTCAATAGTCATCGCGACAAACTCATACGTCTGGTAGAGTCTCTCAAAGGTATATCACCCGCTAACCGGACGGTACGATCTATCGATCTCGTTGTGAAGAATTCTGACGGTACTTCCCAGGAGGTGACCTTTGATACGGACGATCTCGATACGTATCTTTTATTCGCTACCCTGTCTGAATTCGCTCAGACTCGTGCAGAACAGCTAAAATCCAAAATGGAGGAGAATGAAAATGTCAGAAAGAACCTTTTTCCCGGGTGATGTAGTTCAGCATTTCAAGCGTGAATTGCTGGAAGACAAGAACAACACCGATTATCTGTATGTGATTATCGGTACCGCAACGCACACCGAAACCGGTGAGAAGCTGATGCTGTATAAGCCGCTCTACGGTCCGCCGCCCTGCCTTGCAGGTGTTGATATGGCAGCACGTCCCTACGATATGTTTATGTCTGAGGTCGACCATGAAAAGTACCCGAACGTAAAGCAGAAATACCGTTTCGAGGCATTCGCAGAAGGAGGAAATAACCGATGAAAATCAGTATCAAGAAACTTACCAAAACCGCAACCACACCCACTCAGGGTTCAACTCAGGCAGCGGGCTATGACCTGTATGCAGACCTTCCCGACGGACCGGTTACAATCAACCCCGGTGAAATCAAAAAGATATCAACCGGAATGGCCGCTGCCCCTGATGAGAATGATCTAGCACTCTGCTTGTTCCCCCGCTCTGGATTGGCTACCAAGCATGGTGTGACTCTCATCAATTCTATCGGACTTGTCGATTCTGACTACCGCGGTGAGATTGCCGTACCGCTCGTAAACCACGGTCAGTTTCCGGTTACGATTAAGCACGGAGACCGCATTGCACAGCTGGTTGTAATCGCAATTACCCGAGCTCAGTTCGAGGAGGTCGAGGAGCTTCCTGACTCAGAACGTGGTGCAGGAGGATTCGGTTCTACAGGAAAATAATTATAGATAACATAACGGTTTTGCTTATATGCACGGTGCATGCGTGTGTAAATGTATAATACAACATCACAGCAGTTAAGCAAAACCATTTCTATATCTTCGTAGAATCTGTGTTTTTATGTTATAATATAGATACAGTAGATACATAAAGGAGGTATAGGTATGCCCTACATTAAGAGCGGTTGCTACACGATTTATTCGTATGTAGCACCAGACGGACGCAGGTACATCGGCAAAACGGGTTCTCAGCAGGCAGAGCGTGCCGGAAATGGAGGTGCGGGATATAAGCACTGCGGTTGCTTCTGGAAGGCTATCAATCGCTTCGGTTGGGAATCCTTTAAGTACGAAATCCTGGCAACTATCTCTAAAGACGAGCCGGATGCTGCTCAGAAAGCGTGCGACCTGGAAGCTCGTTACATAATGCAATATCAGACCACGAATATTCGTTTCGGTTTTAATCGGTTTAAGAAAGATTCACCAAGAAATTACGAAAAGTTAGCGGAAGCTCGCCGCCA
>UMCO01067373.1_pt1 | contig 10942 bp, 6 predicted proteins | sample 1964251 | NCBI WGS metagenome assembly UMCO01 (sample SAMEA4835970, study PRJEB28245) | human gut metagenome | biome: gut microbiome; material: fecal sample | place: Denmark | collected 2008
GGCCCGATGTAGCCGTCCGCGGTTACTCCTGCCCATCTCTGCATGGCCTTGATCAGATCGGAGCCGCCGGACAGTTTATCAGACCATTCGGCCGCCGCGATGCCAGCGCAGTATTTTTTGTTGCTCGTGGGCTGATTACTGATTTTCCCGTCTACGCCAGTTCCGAAAATCTCCTGCAGACGCCGGGTCAGTTCCGGACCCCACACGCCATCAACCGCAATCACTTTTGCGGTCGGCTTCTGATCGGACTGAGATGCAGGGCCACCGTAAGTACAATACTTGTTGTGGCAGTTGATCCAGCCCGCACAGGAGAGCAGCCGTCCCCAGCTTCCATTCTGAATTTCTGTCACCGTGTAGCTGCCGCGGTCTTTGATCGTTCCAACGCGTCGGCTGTCTGCATCCGGTTTCTCCCGGATATTCAGATCGGTGTTGACTCGATAGATTCCCGGCTCATACGTTTTCTTTTCCGGCTGTTTTGGCGCACTCGAGGAAGAACTGGAGCTGATAGCCTTTTTGAAGCGCTCCCAATCTCCCTTATTCATGATCTGGCTCGGGCAGTGCTTGCTACAGATATCATAATGACGGTATACGCGGCTCGCCGGGATGCCGGTCTCACGCATGATCTCCTTGACCACGGCCACCGTGTTCTGAAACGCTTTTTCATAATTATACCCTGCCTGCACGCACATCTCCACGCCGATACTACTCCGGTTGCCGTATCTGCCGAACAGGTTATTACCGCCGTAGTTTACGCCCACGTGCCAGCATCCGCGGCTATGTGGCGCTGCCTGGTACGCCGTTTCTCCATCATCCACGTAATAGTGGGCAGACATATTTGACAGCTCACCATTATGCTGCGCTTCTGCGTGTGTGCGGGCATCGGCGCCCGCTCTGAAATTATCCGTATTATGTACAACGATGCAACGTGGATCATTCTCTTCGTAGGTGTTCTGGTTACTGATAAAAGATCGATCAATTTTCATTTCTATTTCCTTTCTCCGGCAGATTTGCACCGGCGCAATTATTTAAAAATGGGTATAAAAAGAGGGCCTGTCAACACTTCATTATTCATGACCAAGTGCCAACGCCCTCTTATACTTTAATTAAATATGTTTCTCTTTTCTTTTAGATCTTTCTTCACGGATTCCATGTACTTTCCCGAGATTGTAAAATACAGATGCAGCAAAAGGATCGCATTTACGGTTCAGAGCCTGCTCAAATGCTTCGTATAAATCGCCAAGTGGCGTATCTTTGAAAAATACGACTGGCTGATTTGCTGAAATCTTCAGTTCTTTTTCGATGTCATATGTCGTCTGATTCATGCCCGGACACCTCCCCACAGATTTCCCTGTGCATTTCTGTACTGTACCTGGTCGGCAAGTACGTAGGGAAGCTGATAGCCTGAGATTATCTCAACCGCCATATCGCACTGGTTCCGCTTGATGGCTTTGTATGTAGTGACGCCAAACTGCCGTTTCAGTTCCCGGTAGATGTCATTGTAGACTTTTCCGCGGAGAGATCTGTCTGCATATGCCTCGCTGTTCTTTCCACCAAGGCACTCCACGCCTTTCTTTTTCGCTGCCGCCGTGATTCGGTCGATCTCGATGCCGAGAATCGGAAGATCATATTCCAGATGCTCAATCTTTTTATCGAGGTTATCCACTTTCTGGTTAAGCTCTACATTTCCCATTGCAAGAAGCTGAATCTGCTCCGGGACGGTCATTGGAATCTGTTTTCGATTGTACTTCTTCTCTACAGCAATGAAGTATTTCCGAACCTGCTTTCCTTTTTCGTTTCGCTCAAGCATGGCCATTTCTTTGGCGGTATCAAGCTTGATGATGTGGTCTTTTCTGGTCTGACCGGAAGGCGCTAAAATTTTAGCGGCTTCGAAATCTTCATTTTCTATAGCCTCAATATCAGCAAAACGGTTGCGGATCCAGTCACGATAGTTACTTTTGACTTCTAAAATTGCATACAGCTCTGATCCATATACAACCTTTTCTCCTGTACTTGTCTCGTATACTGGTACTAAATTGTTCTCGATTACTTTTAATCCGTTCATATTGAAAAATCTCCCTTCAAATTTGTCTCTTGAAAGAAGTTTCCATCTGCATTATAATATTTACAGAAGGAAACTTCTAGGTGTGAGATTCGTCCGGCTGTGGTAGGTGTGGACGAATCTCTATTTTTTGTTTTCGGCATAAACCTTTTTGATGCCTTCCATGACAACCTGATACTGTGTCTTGTTTGTTATCTCACAGCATTTTTCCAACAATTCTTTGTCCTGTTTGGTTGCTCTGATTTTAATTTGCTCTGATTTAGGGTTATCAATTTTAGGTCTGCCTGTTCTTGGACTCATTCATTTCTCACCTCACTTTTCGAGTACACAATAAATATATTACCGTGTACCCAAAAAGTCAAGAGGTATTTTTATCTTTTTCGCCCTACCTGCGAATCAAAATAAGACACAGCCTTTCGCCATGTCTTCCGTTTCTTCGGGGAGGTCAGGAACATACCCTGACAGGACTTCTCCCCATATTCAATTACTTTCATCGCATTTTCTCCCCAAAAAGGCATAAAAATAACACGCATCTTTGCGTGCCTGTATCGTTTCTTTTGCGCCGGCGCAAAAGAGGACGGTTATTGGCCGCCCTCACTCTGTTTTCTGTGTCTGCTTGATGATCTGGTTTATGTAGTTGCTCAGCCCCGCCACAAGGATCCCCTGTGTGACTGCCGTAAAGACTGCCATCGCCGCCTGCTGGCCGGTGCACACCTCACTGGTAGCCAGCACCCAGATGGCGCAAAGCACGATGCTCACGCCGCCGAGAATCAGAGGAATATACTTGTCCTTTACAGCCTGTGCCTGTTTCAGGCCCATGCCCAGGAAGTACAGGACAATAGCTACAATGATCAGTTCCGGTTTTACATAATTCATAATCTGTTCCATATCAATCACCTTTCTTTTTTAAGTGTAATTCATCAATTTCCTGCTTCATCTTTGTGACCATACCGTTTCCACCAAGCGCGTGATAGGCTTCGTACATTTCGCAGAAATTCTGGTACGCATAGGATGGAATATCTCCAAGCTGTGTGTACTTGCTGTGGTACTCAATCAGCTGGACTCTGAGTAGTAACATAGTTCCCTTACTGTTCGCGTCTCGATCCCTTTTCTGATTTTTTAAGAGCCAGACGATGTAGCCCAGCAGCACTGGAAGTGCTATCGTATATGTCTGCATTAATATTTCATTCACTGCTCTGTCTCTCTTTCCCACTATTGAACGCAGAAGAAGGACCGTTTCCGGCCCTACTCAGTTTTTTCCTTTTCTTCCAGCTCTGCAGTGTACTTATCATACTCATCCCAGATGTCGTTCTCGAATTTGTCAACAACATCATCGATATCCTTTTTATTGGCACGATACTTTCTACCGTTGTTGATGTAGCGATTGATGATTGGAACATCCGGATGTTTTGCATCCATATTGGCGTCCATAGACACAACGGTCTCGCCGTCAACTGTGATGATTCCAGAATAATGAATGTCCTTTGTGTAAGTTGCTGATACTGCCATATTTTTGTCCTCCTAAAAATTAATTTGTATCTCCAGAGATATTATCTCTCATGGATTCAAGTTCACTTCTTAGATCCGCAACCTCTACTTCAAGGTTCGATCTTCTTTGCTTTTCGAGTTGAAGCTCATGCGTTATTATCGCAATCAAATTAGTATATACCATACTATAAGTATCAATATAGCTATCCTCAGTGTTCTTCCTGTCGTGGTGTACCAGATCCAGCTCGTCTTCTCGGATTCCGAGTTCTCGCATGGCTTCTACGACATCCTGTGCGACGAATCCATAACAAATGCGCCCATCACCGTCAATCATCCGATACTGAACTGGTTTTAAGCGATCGAACAGCTCTGAATGAATATCCGTCTTATTGATCTTGCTCTCACCGAGTGGAAATATGTTTGTTTTGGCGCGGCGATCGGATGTGACCTGTGGGGAGTTTTTAACAATCAAACGCTCCCATACTCTTCCACTATCTCCTAACATAATCTTTTCGGAGTACGCCTTGGTCGGTGCGAACGCTCCAGTATACACTCCTCCAGACCAGCCACAGCCATAAAATTCGACCTCTGCCTGATAACCTTTCTTCTTTGATTCAAGAATAATGCTACCGTTACCAATATCGAAGTTTGCTTTGTTGTTGGCATCCGAGTAAGTATTTACAACAAAAGAATCGTCAACAGCTCCGGCTATACAGCTTCCAGAAGAACTTGATGTCTCCAATACAGATTCGTGGACACCTTTAATATCTACATATTCGCTCTGGATTGACAGAGCCGCATTGCCGGATTTTGTTTCAACCAAAATCTTACCGACACCGCCACATAACTCAATAACCGCATCTTTTGCGTTCTTTCCAAGCTGGATCAACTTATCACCATAATATGCGAGTGTCGTTCCTGCCCGGTTAAGAATCTCAAATGCTGATGCTGAAATCTTAGTCCGATAGCCAGACCAAGATCCGCTGGTTTTATTACCAACTTCCAATCCGGTCCCATCAGTAAACTGCATAAAGTTGGTGGCTGTTTTTGCTGCTTGTAAAGGATTCGCATTAATTGAACCAGATGGCAAAGAAGCTAATTTAGTTGATGTCCACGTCACTGTATATGGGCCAGAACCTTGAGTATAGTTAAATACTCTCAGATGTCCCCACGATTCATTTAATCTTGTTATAAGGCCCCACGTTGAAGTAGTCTTTTTATAAATCCATAACGACCATTCGCCTGAAGATCTTAGAAAATCCAATCCAGGATCTGAGTTATTTGCAGAGATAAAACTAAACTGGACATCTGTTGTCTCAAAACCTCTGCCGCCAAGTTTAAATGTTGTTGGCTGATTTGCATACCAACCTGTGATCTTTATTTTAGCAAATTCGACATAAAGATTTGACTCACCGTTTCCATCTACCGTATGCACTACCTGATTTGCGTCCTTACCTGCAGCGCCCTGTGGACCTTGAGGACCAGTTGCTCCAGTTGCTCCTTTATCTCCCTGAGGACCTTTATCGCCTTTTACACCTTGAGGACCTTGTGGTCCCTGAGGACCAGTTGCTCCTTTATCCCCTTTATCACCTTTAGCACCGGTTGCACCTGTGTCGCCTTTGCTTCCCGTGACGCATACTGCTGTTGTCGTTGAAGTCGTGTTGTCAGTATAGGTAATCACCGATCTCGTCCAAATATATTTACTGTTCTCCCATCCAGGATAAGTCGTGCTCCACGATCCGCCGGACATGGCTGTTGCTGACGTTGATTTGTAATACTGTTCTACAATAGATTTAACGCCTTTACCGGTTGCACCAGTCCCTCCAGTATCTCCTTTGTCACCTTTGGCTCCGGTTGCTCCCTGTGCTCCTGCAATGCAAACTCCATTTTGATTTGGCGAATACGTTCTGTTACCAGCTCCGTCCGTTGTTACCGTACGGCTCCACATATACTTTCCATTAACCCATGTTGGCGCTGTCGTCGACCATGATCCTCCAGAAAGAGAAATCGGCGATGTCGAAAGATAATACTCCACGTCAACAAAAGACACATAATCCTCAGGTGCTGGAGTCCAGTCAGTTGCCGTATTGCCTTTTTCGATCTTAAGGTTTTTAAACTGATATGAGACCCCAACATTACTGTTCATTCCGGTAAAATATGTATTCTGTGAAGTTTCGCTAGGCAATGTTGCTGCTGATTTTACAACCCATACCAGTTTTGTCCATACATTCGCAACTGTTTTGTTGTTTACGGCTTTACATGATTGTATCAACATGTTTGAACCGTTACTATGTCTAAAGTCTGGATTCATCGATGTAGAAACACTTGCTTTGACATCTACGGATACGGTATAATTCGTGTCAGCCTCCCATTTTGTGCGTCCAATATAAGAAAACTGTATTACAGACCATCCGGATTGTTTTACCGAATCTCGTGTAAGCTTACATGTATTAACCCCAGTTTCGTATACAGATTCTTTGGAATAGCCGCCAGCTTGCATTGACCAACTCCATCCGGTTGTTCCTTTATTGGTATTGGTCGCCAAATTTCGCCCACCGACGACAATTCCTTCCGGTGTACTACCAACGTTGTAAGCAGTTGAAGTTGTATTATCCGTATAGGTGATGATCGTACGAGTCCAGAAATATGGTTTGTCCGCACTTGTCGCCGGAGGAGTTGCTGACCATACTCCAGTAGGGATCGTAGTTCCAGACGAACTTGCCTGATATGTTACTGCAGTAGATTTAACGCCTTTTCCACTTGCACCAGTATCGCCCTTATCTCCCTTACTGCCGGTAGCTCCTGTTGCACCCCTCGGGATAATTGTATGGCTTATACACAAACCTTTCAGATCTCCAGATGCAGTATTACTCCGATAATAAGCAACATGAGCATTTTTTGTGTCCGTTGCCGTTCCAACGATTGCAAACATATCACCAATCCGGCAACCGTTACGGATACCAGATGTGCTGGACCAAGTTTCTTCGTGATTAATCGTTCCATATGTTGTCCACCGAGACTCTGTGAAGGCATCTCTAACCACATTTGCCACAAGACTATATCCCTGTGAACCAGTAGCCCCTGTAGCACCTTTGTTACCATATACACCGATAACTCGTTTTGTTGTGTCTACAGTTGTCCCATTTGTATAAGTAATTGTCTCGTAGTTCCAGAGATATTTATTGCTCTCTGTCATTGTCGGAACGGTGGATGACCACGATGTAGGAACAGTCGAATTGGATGTGGAGACTGCATAGTGCTCAGTAATGCTTTTAATGCCATTTCCGGTTGATCCGGTATCACCTTTATCCCCTTTACTTCCCCGATCACCGTATGATCCAATGATGCAAGGCGCAGTTGTACTCGCCACGGTTCCGTCGGTATACTTCACAACCTCATAATTCCAAAGATACTTCTTAGCCGCAGACACCGACTGGACAGCTGTTGTCCATCCACTCGTCGCCGTTGTAACTCCGCTGGAAGATGCCGTTGCCAGGTAATAATTGACTACTGATCCAATACTCTTTCCATTGGTGCCATTTGCACCATTGGTTCCCATACGGCCGACACTATATATCGTGGATGTTGTGTCGTCAGTGTAAGTGATGATTGTACGTGTCCACAGATACTGCCCCGCGGATGCAGATGGCACAGACCCAGACCATGTGCCAGTTGGAACTGTTGTTCCGGAAGTTGAAACCTGGTATGCAACAGATGTCGATTTAACCCCCTTACCCGTATCACCCTTATCACCTTTGGCTCCAGCCTCGCCTTTGATTTTCGCCCACTTATACATTCCGACGCTTGTAGGATCATCTTTTGCATAGTCCACGCATGTTCCGATATAAGCGCCAATATCCTCACCACTGTTCCCGGTGAATGTCTTCCCACCGTCATTACTATATTTGATGTGCAGATAACTGGTTTTCCCGTCTGCTCCATTGGTACCTGAAATTCCCTGTTTTCCCTGTGGCCCCTGCGAACCTTCCAGCTGCTGCCAGCTGTACTTCTTCGGATCATCCGAATCCGTCTGTGTAAAATCCACATACGTTCCAATGTATTTTGACGGTGTCTCTGTCATCTGAGACGCATAGGTCGGATTCGAAACCGCAGAATATTTGATGTGAAAATACGTCGTTTTTCCATCTTTTCCGTCAGCGCCTTTGGGTCCCTGGATTCCCTGATCACCCTTATCGCCCTGCAGGCCGCGCAGTCCTTGCTCGCCCGGATCTCCCTTATCTCCTTTCGGCCCCTGAAATTTGCTCCAATGATACTTCGCCGGATTGGTGCTGTCAGCCTTGGTAAAATCCACGTATTGGCCTATATACGTTTTATCGACGGCGTTGGTTGTCGAAAAGCCTGTCTTTCCATCCGCGCTTGTTGCATAAGCGATATGCAGATAACTGGTTTCACCATTCGCACCGTTTTCTCCAGGGGTTCCATCGGCGCCGTCCTCTCCGTCATCGCCCTGAAATTTTCGCCAGGTGTACTTGGTCGGATCTGTACTGTCCTCCAATATATAGTCCACGTAGGTACCGATATATTTTCCTGTATCCTTCCGCAACTGATTTGCTGTCGGGTTCGGAACATCAGCATATCTCACATGGAAGAAACTAGTCAGACCATTCTTTCCGGGCTCTCCCGCAATTCCCTGCTCTCCAACAACCTTTACCCAGGTATAGATGCTCGGGTCTGTAAGTACCGGCTGTTTTGTCGTCTGATTGTATGCGATACCCATGTATGTCTTTCCAGCTGATTTGAGCGATATTCCGCCGCCCGTTTCCGTATCAGCAAACACAACCCAAGTGTAAAACGTCCGGTTCTTTGCCAGTTTTTCAAACTGTGCAGCCAGGCTCTCCATCTTTTCTGAAATTCCACTCGATTTCAGCTTGTATTCGCCCAGCGTTGCCGTGTACTCATCATTGCAAATGGAGGACTCCAGTTTCATGATTCTTGCAGACAAATACAGTTCTCCGGCATCATCTACAATGTTCACTGTATCGCCGATCTTGATTCCATCCGGCAGATACGCCAGCTCTACTTCATAGGAAACAGCCGCATCATAGATCTTTTTCAGCTTTGATACGGCACGATTGCACAACTCTGACTGACTTAACGTATCATAGGTGTAAGTCTGGACAATATGACCGGTTCCATTTCCTTTTTCGGAAAGATACCGGCTCCATTTGGCCACTGCGCTCCGGGAATAAATCGTACTGCCGGACAGATATATATCGCCGTCATCATACTTATACCCTTTCAGATTGATCGGCGTTTCACTGTCTTCCGGATATCCGCCGGTAACGGAAAGTGCCGTAGCCAGATCTTCTACTGAACTTTTTACAATGATATTTTTCACTTCCCGGTTGATCCGAAGTTCTCGCCCCTGATCTACGCCGCGCTTCTTATGCAGGTTGATATATTTGTGCTTGATTTTCAACCGGTCGATTTCAAAAGTATAGGAAACTTCCGCGTCAAACTGCGTGGCAACGCTCAAAATACGCTCAGAAGCGGTGGTCTCACCCTCCCAGGACAGTTTCCGGTTATAATTGCTGACCTCATTGATTCCAATTTCAAAGCCGGAATCGTCGCTGAATTTTTCAACATAGTAGCTCGCTGGATATGCCTTGTCTGCTTTGTATTCGCCAACTGTCTCGTTCAGGAGATCCATACCGGCATCCTCGGCATAGATTTCTACTTCCTGTTTGAAAATATTTTCTTCGCTGGTAATGATCGTATAAAATTCCTGCTCATCGCCATTCTTCCGAAGAATATAATTGCCAACAGAACCATACTGTTTCGCATCATTCCGCGTGCTCGCCGTGTAATTCAGCGTAAATTCTAGTGTAGCAACACCTGCTTCCACCTCTTCTGTTTTCAGATCATCAGAAATGTACAATCCCTTCGGTAGCTCTGTGCTTGCCTGCCCAAGGACATTCATATGTCGGTCCGCAAAATATAAAATCATAGAAACACCTCCCTGTATTTCATTGTGTATGTTGGCTGTGTTGCCCAGTCCGATGCAATGCATTGGTTCTGATTCATTCCAGGCTGCAGGCAAAAGTTCTCCCAATCGTTGCCCAACGCACCAAGATCCTGTCTCGGAAGTCCCTGTAACATGACCTCTCCATTGCTACAGTCAGCTGTCAAAACCTGATTTACCGAAAATTTATTCGGAATATCACGCCATTTTTCTACATTGTCAATTCTCACGAAGATGCCGCGGAAATAATTTCTGGTGACAAGCTGATTTCCTGTATTTCGACTTCCCCACTGTCCCAAATACAATTTCACTGTTGCCACTTTCACATCTTTTAATTCTGGAACTGTAAATTCCGGATAACTGCCCTTCCAGAAAAAACGTATTTTCTCTCCATGTTTCATCATGTCGCTTGCGCCATACGTTTGGCTGTATGGGTTTGCATCTTTTCGATGGCAAGGTTCAAAAGTATATGTTTTGACGATACGCGGGTTGTTTCCACCTACCCACATATTCATGTGCGCTGTGTTTCCGATCGTATCGGTTTTGTATATCTCCTGGCAGCAGATCATTTTTCCGTTCGCATCGCAGAAAGCAATCGCCTGGCAGCCCGTCTGCCCCATAAGACCAGTTTCAAACCAGCTGTTCATGTAACAATAGAGGTGCGTCGCTCCCTTTGCTCCATTGGAATCTACCACATCAATAGATTTCATAGCTCCATTCCAGCCGTTTGTGTTTGGACTTACATATCCACTGCTGGCCAGATACAGACCTTTGATGCTGTCTACGCTCATGACACCCAGCTTTCCAGCCGTCTTGCTGTTACTGTATAAGAAGTTGCTCCCTGTATCATCTTTCCACGCCGCATCCTGTGACCAGACATATTGGTCAGCATAGCTTGTTATCAGTTCGCTTTTTTTGTATGTTTCTCCGTTCAACTCATCCGGATCACCGAACTGAAGAATTTTCTTGGAGTCATTTACAAAACCTACTACTCCATTTTCACTGTGCATTACTGCCTGAAGCTTTGGAAAGGCCCGATAAGTGCCGTTGTACGACACAATGAACGTTTTTCCGTCATCCGCAGTCGGATTCACCGTAAATTCTTCCACCGAATACTTGAATGGATCCGCGCAGTAAAATTCCAGCTCCGCAGTGATCGCATTTCTTCCCGCCGGCACTTCACTCGTTCCCTGCTTTGTTCCGATATAATATTTGTCCGGTTCATCTGCAAAAATAAGGGTTGCCTGTTCTGCATCCAGAAGAGCATTCAGTTTGTTGTAAGCACTGCGAAAAGCTGCATTATCTTCGGCTACCAGCTGATATCCCACCACAATAGTCCTTGGCTGATAACGCTTTCGTCGATACTTTGTACCGTCAGACACGCCTGTTTCCAGATCTGTAATCTCCGTACC
>UMCO01108890.1_pt1 | contig 10929 bp, 7 predicted proteins | sample 1964251 | NCBI WGS metagenome assembly UMCO01 (sample SAMEA4835970, study PRJEB28245) | human gut metagenome | biome: gut microbiome; material: fecal sample | place: Denmark | collected 2008
AGAATACCGGAAATCAGTCTTGTGGTGGTTCCGCTGTTCCCCGCATCTAAAAAAGAAGAAGGTTCGGAAAGTCCGTGAAGGCCTTTGCCGTGAACCAGGATACGGTCAGGTGTGTCTTCGATATTGATTCCCATGGCACGAAAGCAGCCGATGGTAGAGAGGCAGTCGGCACCGTGAAGAAAATGTGTGATCTCAGTAGTTCCTTTTGCCAGTGCACCGAACATAATAGAACGGTGGGAGATGGATTTATCGCCGGGAACAGATACTTCCCCGCGAAGCTGTTTAACAGGTTGGATTTGCATAATATAGTAACCTCTCATTCGTAAAATTCTATTTTCAAGCATTGTGACCAATTTACACAAAGTTCTGAAAAGATTTTTTGGACTGTCTTGCATTTAATGATGTGAGTGTCAAAAATCCTCTTGCAAGCAAGCTTGCATCGGCTTTCTGACCTTTTGACCCTGGTATCATCATTTAATTATTAACGCTCATAAACAATATAACGATGCTTCTGCAAAAGTGCTACTGCCTTCTCACAGGAGATGCTGTCATAGAATTCGATGCGGAGTACGCCTTCTTCAAATTCACGGTTATGAACGATTCCGATGTTCTTAATGCTGAGTGCATTAGAAGCGAGGATGGTCGCAATGGTGGCGATCACACCGGCTTCATCCGGGATGTCACAGTAGATCTCGAATGCACGCTTGATCGGGCCGGCAGAACCGTTTGGCATGGAATTGCGGTAGTTCCGGGAATGGTCGAACATATCGTAGATTCCCTGGGAGTCTCCGGCATCAACCAGTTTTTTCGCTTCATTTAATGTTTCGATATAATTTCCAAGGATCTGGGAAATATTACTCTGATTCTGTGCACAGATATGTTCCCACATGGTCGGTGAGGAAGAGGCGATTCGCGTAATGTCCTTAAAGCCGCCGGCGGCGAGGGTTTTCATCAGCTCATCCTTGGTGTCGGTGTCTCTGACAAAGTTGACCAGACTTGCGGCAATGATATGTGGCAAGTGGCTGATCGTGCCGGTGACGATGTCGTGTTCATGATAATCCAGTACGATTGGAAGTGCACGCAAGGATTCTACGAAAGATGCGTATGCATCAACCTTTTTTTTCGCTACTTTGGCGGAAGGGGTGAGAACAAAGTAAGCGTTCTCAATCAGGATTGGTTTGGAATTGGCAAAACCACTCTTTTCGGAACCGGCCATCGGGTGTCCTCCGATAAAGTAATCCTCCAGTCCCAGCCGGATGATCTCGTCATGGATCGGAGTTTTGACACTTCCGACGTCAGTCAGGATCATATCATCATGCAGGTAAGGCATCATCTGCTTTAAATATGCAGTATTGAAAGCAACCGGGGCACATAAGAAGATGTAGTTGCAGCCTCGGAAATTATCATCGATTGAGGTACAGGCCACATTGATGATGGATTCTTGTGTGGCAAGTGCCAGAGTTTCTCTATTCTTGTCGAAAGCGACAATCTCATAATCCGGATAATATCGCCGGATCGCCTTTGCAATAGAGCCCCCAATGAGTCCGAGTCCGATAAATCCGATTTTTTTCTGTTTCATAATTTTTCGTCCTTTCGTGATAGTCTACCTTTCATAATATAGGAAAACAGGCTATCTGTCAATAAAGCAATACTTTAAAGTGTAAAAGTGAAAGTTTTTGTTGAAATTCTATAAAATAGTTGTGTTTTTATAGAAAGTTTAGTACAATATATCCATGAGAAACTTTAGCAAGGAGGCAGCAAGCATGAAGGTTTACAGAACGGATGAAATTAGAAACGTGGTCCTTTTAGGACATGGGGGAAGCGGAAAGACCAGTCTGGCAGAAGCGATGGCTTATGTATCTGGAGCAACAAATCGTATGGGATCTGTTGAGAACGGTAATACGATCAGTGATTTTGATAAAGAAGAACAGAAACGTAAATTCTCACTTAGCACAAGTCTGATTCCGATTGAATGGGAAAAAGCAAAGATTAATATCCTTGATACACCTGGATATTTTGATTTTGTCGGAGAAGTGGAAGAAGCAGTCAGCGCAGCCGATGCAGCTGTTATCGTTGTTTCCGGAAAAGCCGGTGTGCAGGTAGGAACCGAGAAAGCATGGGAGCTCTGTGATAAGTATAATCTTCCGCGTATGATCTATGTTACTGAGATGGATGTGGATGATGCCAGCTTCCGTCAGGTTGTTGAAGATCTGACCGCAAGATACGGTAAAGTGATTGCACCACATTTCCAACCGATCCGTGAGAACGAGAAATTAGTAGGTTATGTCAATGTTATCAAGAATGCAGGTAGAAGATACACCGGACTTGGACAGAGAGAAGAGTGTGAGATTCCGGATTACTGTCTGCCGAACCTGCAGATTTACAGAGAGAAGCTTCTTGAAGCAGTGGCAGAGACCAGTGAAGCATTTATGGAACGTTATTTTGAGGGAGATGAATTCTCGGTTGAAGAGATCCGCTCTGCCATGAGAACAGAAGTTATGGACGGAGATATCGTTCCGGTAGCAATGGGATCCAATGTTCAGGCACAGGGTGTTGCAAACTTACTGTCTGATATCGTAAGATTTTTCCCGAGTCCGGAATACCGTGAATGCGTAGGCATCAACCGTAAGACCAATGAGATCTTTGAAGCACATCATGATTTTGCAGCCGCAAAGACCGCATATGTATTCAAGACCATGGTAGATCCGTTTATCGGAAAATATTCTTTCGTAAAAGTATGTTCCGGTGTATTAAAGGGGGATGATGTCCTTTACAATCCGGAGTCAGATGCAGAAGCAAAGATCGGCAAGATCTACACCTTATCCGGCAACAAACCGGTAGAAGTTCAGGAACTGTTTGCAGGTGATATCGGAGCGATTGCAAAACTGACAAGTACAAAGACAGGGGATACCCTTTCAACAAAAAATACACCGGTATCTTATGGAAGAACCGAATACTCCAAACCGTATACATATATGAAGTATGTAGTGAATAACAAAGGTGATGAGGACAAGGTATCACAGGCTCTTGCGAAGATGATGGCAGAGGATGTGACACTGAAAGTGGTAAATGACAGTGAGAACCGCCAGTCACTGATTTATGGAATGGGTGACCAGCATCTGGAAGTGACAGCAAGCAAGCTGGCAGAGCGTTACAAAGTCGGAATCAGACTGGAGACACCAAAAGTTGCGTTCCGTGAGACAATCCGCAAGAATTCGGATGTAGATACCAAGTATAAGAAACAGTCCGGAGGACATGGACAGTATGGACATGTTAAGATGCGTTTTGAACCATCCGGAGATCTGGATACACCGTATGTATTCCAGGAAGAAGTAGTCGGAGGTGCTGTTCCGAAGAACTACTTCCCGGCGGTTGAAAAAGGATTGCAGGAATCTGTATTAAAAGGACCTCTCGCCGGATATCCGGTAGTTGGTGTGAAAGCAACTCTGTATGATGGATCTTACCATCCGGTAGATTCTTCTGAAATGGCATTTAAGACTGCGACGATCCAGGCATTTAAGAAAGGATTTATGGAAGCAGGACCGGTTCTTCTTGAGCCAATCGCATCTGTGAAAGTAACCGTTCCGGATGATTATACCGGAGACGTTATGGGAGATCTGAACAAGAGACGTGGCCGTGTTCTTGGAATGAATCCACAGTCAGGCGGATATCAGGTAATTGAAGCGGATGTACCGATGACAGGCATGTTTGGATATTGCACAACACTTCGTTCTATGACAGGTGGACGAGGAAGCTATTCGTATGAATTTGCCCGTTATGAACAGGCTCCGGCAGATGTACAGGAAAAAGAAATTGAAAAGCGTGCAGCTGAAGAATAAGAATAAGGAAAAGCCGGGAGAAAATCCCGGTTTTTTCTATTGTACTTTCGTACTAAAAGTGGTATACATATTATGATGGTGGCAGCTTCGGCTGTCCCATTGGTATTTTATACAATTTTAGTATTAAAGGTTTAGTATTAAGAGAAAAAGTAGAGGAAAAGAAAAATGAAAATTGTAATTATTGGGGACGGGAAGGTTGGTCATAAACTGACCATACAGTTATCCGAAGAAAATTACGATGTGGTTTTGATTGACCAGAATGAGGGGAAATTAAAAGAAGCACTGAATCAGCTTGATATTCTCTGCATTACCGGAGATGGTGCAGATGCGAAAGTGCAGAAAGAAGCAGGAGTGCCGGGCGCTGATCTTGTTGTGGCATGTGCATCGACAGACGAACTGAATATGCTGAGCTGCCTGCTCGCAAAGAGACTGGGGGCAAAGCACACGATCGCCCGTGTAAGGAATCCGATCTATTATCAGCAGATCGATCTTTTGAAAGAGGACTTAAGACTGAGTATGGCTGTCAACCCGGAACTTGCGGCTGCATTTGAGATTTCCAGATCGATCCTTCTTCCGGATACTGCAAAGGTAGAGACTTTTATGAAGGGAAAAGTCGAAATGGTAGAATTCATTGTCAAAGAAAGAAGCCATCTGGGCGGAGTATCGCTTGCTGAGCTTTACCGCAAGTTCCAGATCAAAGTTCTGGTATGTGCTGTAAGACGTGGATCGGAAGTGATCATCCCGAATGGTGATTTTGTCATCCATGATGGAGACCGGCTTCATATTGTTGCATCCCACAAATATATTGAAGAATTTTTCCATCTGATCGGAAAGCGGAAAGAGCCGAAGAATATTCTGGTTTGTGGTGGGGGAAAAGTCGGATATTATCTGGCAAAACAGCTTTTAGGACTTGGTATGCAGGTTAAGATCATTGAGCAGGACTGGAAGAAATGCGAAGATCTCTGCGACCAGCTTCCGAAAGCGACGATCATCTGTGGGAATGCCGCAGACCATGACCTTTTGATTGAAGAAGGAATTGAACAGGCAGATGCCCTGGTCAGTCTGACCGGTATGGATGAGGAGAATATTATCCTTGCACTTTTTGCAAAGACAAAAGGTGTGGACAAGATCGTGGCAAAGGTCAACGAAGACGGACGTGCCCAGCTTGTCGAGGAACTTGGGATCGATCTGATCGTATCGGCAAAGACTGCAACAGCAGATGCGATCATGAGTTATGTGCGTGCACGCCAGAATTCTCTCAAGAATGTCAATGTTGAATCTATGTATCAGCTGGTTGGCGGAAGAGTAGAAGCACTGGAATTTATTATCAAAGAAAAAACAGAATATACAGATATCCCGTTTAAGGATCTGGAACTGAAGCCGAACAATCTGATCGCATGTATCGGAAGAAAACGGCAGATTATTATTCCGGACGGGGATGAATCCATTCAGGTGGGCGACAGTGTTGTAATCGTTACGACCCAGAAGAAAGTTAAGGATATCACAGATATTCTGGCTGAGCAATAGGGGTGAAAAGAAATGAATGTGAAAATGATACGCTATATCATCAGTAAGATGATGGGAGTAGAGGGACTGCTGATGCTGCTTCCGATGATGGTTGGAATTATTTATGGCGAGCACACATCGGTTTATTTTCTGATTACAGCTGCGATCCTGACGGCAATTTATCTGCTGTTTGGCAGAAAATGCCCGGAGAACATGACGATTTATGCCAAAGAAGGTCTGATCATTGTTGCAACGGCCTGGATTTTCTGGTCACTTGCAGGTGCACTTCCATTTGTACTCAGTAAAAGTATTCCAAGCTATGTGGATGCTTTTTTTGAAACAGTATCCGGATTTACGACGACAGGTTCTACGATCCTGACTGAGATTGAAGGACTTCCGAAAGGAATTCTTTTCTGGCGTTCCCTGACACATTGGGTTGGTGGAATGGGAGTGCTGGTATTTGTTATGGTACTTACCTCTCTGGATGAGAAGAATTCCATGCATCTGATGCGTGCGGAAGTTCCGGGACCAGAGGCAGATAAACTGGTTCCAAAGGCAAGAGGAACCGCAAGGATCCTGTATGGAATGTATTTTGCACTGACTGCAATTGAGGTAGTTTTTCTTCTGGCAGGAGGAATGAACCTGTTTGACGCAGTGACACATGCATTCAGTACTGCCGGTACCGGAGGATTTTCCGGTTACAATGCAAGTGTGGCACACTTCAACAGTGCCTACATTGATGGTGTGATCACCGTATTTATGATCCTGTTTGGTATCAATTTTAACCTGTATTTCTTTCTGCTTTTGAAAGAATTTAAGAGTGTATTTAAGAATGAGGAGCTGCGTGCTTACCTGGGAATCATTGCAGGAGCAACCGTTGTGATCACCTGCAATATCGCCGGAGGTTATCATTCTCTTTTAAAGGCATTCCGCTATGCGGTGTTCCAGGTGGCATCCGTGATCACGACAACTGGATTTGTGACGGCAGATTTCAACAAGTGGCCGGAGCTTTCCAAATGTGTTCTGCTTCTTGTGATGGTAATCGGTGCTTCTGCCGGTTCAACAGGCGGTGGTATCAAAGTATCAAGACTTCTGATCCTGGTAAAAAGCATCCGCCGGGAGCTGAAAACTATGATCCATCCGAAAGCAGTCAATATCGTAAAAGTAAATGGGAAAAAAGTGAAAGAAGAGACGATGCGGGGGGTATATATATACTTTATTGCGTATATACTAATCCTGATCGTATCCGTGCTTCTGATCTCGATCAATAACTTTGATTTTACTACTTCATTTACCGGAGTGCTTACTACACTTAATAATGTAGGACCGGGACTGAATCTGGTAGGACCGGTGGAAAATTTTGCGAAGTTCTCAGACTTCTCGAAGATTGTGTTCTGCGTGGATATGCTGATCGGACGACTGGAGATCTTCCCGTTCCTGATGCTGTTCTCGCCGTCACTTTGGAGTAGAAAATTCTAAGACAGCTTTGGTAAGGCAAAACGATGAAAAGGAGAATTTATGAAAAAGAAAAATATAGCGATCAGTTTTCTGCTGCTTTTAGTGGCAGCAGGAATCTGGTATTATGTATCACTGCCGGCTTTTAATATCCATTCTTCCGGAGTGTGGTATTTTGTGCTTGTTCTGGTGCTTGCGGTCGGTCTTGTGCTTGCAGGAAAAAAAGGCTTGCGATACGGAGCGATTGATCTGAAGGAGATGAAAGAATCCAAAGGTTTCAAATGGTGTGTCCGTCTTTTTATTCTTTTGTTAGTGATTTATCTGGCCGGAACCATTCTTTCTTCACCGATTGTGAATGCGAAGAAATACCAACAGCTTCTGAAGGTAGAAGAGGGCGAATTCACAAAAGATATCGAGGAGCTTTCCTTTGACCAGATCCCGCTTCTGGATAAGGAGTCTGCGCAGCTTTTAGGAGACCGGAAGATGGGAAGCATGTCAGACATGGTATCCCAGTTTGAGGTGGACGATATCTACAGTCAGATCAACTACAAGGATCGTCCGGTCCGTGTGTCACCTTTGAAATATGCGAATCTGATCAAATGGTTTACCAATCGGAAAGATGGGCTTCCTGCATATATCCGGATCGATATGGCAAGTCAGACAACGGAGATGGTAAAGCTGGAGCAGGGAATGAAGTATTCGACCAGCGAGCATTTTGGAAGAAATATATACCGTCATCTTCGTTTTGCGCATCCGACTTATATTTACGGAGAACTTAGTTTTGAAATTGATGATAATGGTGTTCCATACTGGGTAGCACCGGTCAAAAAGTATAATATTGGTCTTTTCGGAGGAGAAACGGTAGGGCATGTGGTGCTCTGCAATGCGATCACCGGCGAAATGCAGGACTACAGGATCGATGAAGTCCCGGAATGGATCGACCGAGCCTATTCGGCAGATCTTCTGGTACAGCTTTATGATTATTATGGCACGTTAAAGCATGGGTATTTTAACAGTGTACTCAGCCAGAAAGATTGTCTGAAGACAACAAACGGATATAATTATCTGGCGATTGATGATGATGTATGGGTGTACACGGGAGTAACTTCTGTAAACAGTGACCAGTCCAATGTGGGATTTGTTCTGATGAACCAGAGAACTATGGAGACAAAGTATTATCCGGTGGCAGGTGCAATCGAGGATTCTGCGATGGCATCGGCAGAAGGACAGGTACAGAACTTGAAGTATCGGGCGACTTTCCCGCTGCTGCTTAACATTTCCGGGGAGCCGACTTACTTTATGGCACTTAAGGATGATGCAGGACTTGTGAAAAAGTATGCAATGGTCAATGTCCAGAAGTACCAGGTTGTTGCGATCGGGGACACGGTAAGTGCATGTGAAGAATCCTACAATAATCTGCTTCTTACCAATGGAATCAAGGAAAAAGAAGAAGTGAAGATGGATACCGGCACGATCGAAGGAAAGATCACGAAAATCGCCCAGGGCGTTATAGATGGAGATTCTCATTACTACATTATGCTGGAAGGATCAGATGAGATTTTTGATGTATCGGTAGTCGATTTTATTGAGATCATCAAGTACAATGTGGGAGATGATGTAAAATTGGAGTATGCAAAAGGGGATAAGGCAAATACGGTTTTGTCTTTGAAATAGCATGATGTTGGGGTCAAAAGGTATTTTGACCCCTTTGATACCAGATTGCGAGAGTGCAAAAATCCTCTTGCAAGCAAGCTTGCATCGGCTTTCTGACCTTTTGACCCTGGTATCATAGCATAAAAAGAATGTGCTCTGCCACATTTGGAAAACCATAAAAGGAGGGATGAAGATTTACAGAAAATCTTCATCCCTCCTTTTGGATAATGTCTATCTTAGTTAAGGAGTGTACAATCTTCAAAATCTACATTACCAAGCTGTTCATTCGTTGCACTGATGCTGACATAAAAATCTACATCATTTTCTTTGGAGATCTTTTTCAGTGTTTCGATGAAAGAAGGAATGTTCTCAAGTGTGATGTCGGCGTGCTTTAAAATACCGTCGATAAAGATTGCTTTGATATCATGGTCTGCGCTTAACATACCGTAAATAAATCCAAGATATTCATCGGTATTGGTGATTACATCATAGTCATCCATGCAGATCGCTCTGATGTTGAAAGATAAGCTGTATGTATCTCTGTGGCTCTTCTTGATGAAGAATACGTTTCCTTCACATGTCTTTACAGCTTCGTTAGCACGTTCGATCATTTGCTGGGTTTTTCCGCTTCCTTTTGGGCCTGTCAATAAATTAACCATATTATCAAGTCTCCTTTGTTTATGAATTTGTACTAAAAAAGTACGAGATTTTATAAAACTATTATACACTAATCACAATGCATTAACAAGCTATTTATTTGCATCTTTTAAAGAAATGTGATACGATATAGCTCGGAAACAATTTGCAGTTAGAAAAGGCTAATTTATGAAATTATAATAATAAGAAAAGAGGAACGAAAAATGACGAAAGTTGATATTATTTCTGGTTTCCTGGGAGCAGGAAAGACAACATTCATCAAGAAACTGATCGAGGATGTATTTCCGGGAGAAAGACTGGTCCTGATCGAGAACGAATTTGGGGAGATCGGTATTGATGGCGGATTCTTAAAAGATGCCGGCGTTGAGATCACAGAGATGAACTCAGGATGTATCTGCTGTACACTGGTGGGGGATTTTAGCAAAGCACTTCAGAAAGTACTTGCAGATTATACACCGGATCGTGTCATCATCGAACCTTCAGGAGTTGGAAAGCTTTCTGATGTTGTAAAAGCAATCGAGGGTGTCAAAGATGAGGCAGATATTGAGATTGACGGAAGAATCACAGTTGTTGACGGTAAGAAAGCAAAGATCTATCTCAAGAACTTCGGAGAATTCTTCAATAACCAGGTAGAGCATGCATCTACGATCGTTATCAGCCGTACCCAGATGATGACAGATGAAAAGGTAGAAGAGTGCGTGCATATGCTGCGTGAGAAAAATGCAGAGGCAACCATTATTTCCACACCTTGGGAAGAACTTGGAAAAGATGCCGTTTTGCATGCCCTGCAGCATGGCGCTGAGATCGAAGGTATCCTGGAAGAACATGCACATGAGCATGACGACCACGAACATCATTATCATCATGATGACGAATGTGGCTGCGGTCATGATCACGAGCATCATCACGATCACGAAGAGCATGAGCATCATCACGAACATGATGAGAACTGCACCTGCGGATGCCACGATCATGACCATGAACACCATCATGATGAGAACTGCACCTGCGGATGCCATGACCATCACCACGGACACGAAGGACATCATCATGCAGATGAAGTATTTACAAGCTGGGGCAAGGAGACTGCTCATAAGTATACAGAAGAAGAACTGGATTACCTGCTGAAAGCATTATCTGAGACAGATGCTTACGGAACCGTACTTCGTTCCAAAGGAATTATCCAGATGGCAGACGGTTCCTGGAAGCAGTTTGATATGGTTCCGGAAGAATATGAAGTCCGTGAGGGACAGGCTGATTACACAGGACGTGTATGCGTGATCGGAACAGATCTCAAAGAAGAGGATCTGATTAAGTTATTCCATATCTAGGAGGAGCAAGCGGCGATGACAACACCGGTATATATCTGTACAGGATTTCTGGACAGTGGAAAAACAACATTTATTAAGGACACACTGATGAAGCAGGAATGGATCGAAGAAGGTCCGACATTGCTTTTGCAGTGTGAAGAGGGAGAGGAAGAGTACTCGGAAAAATATCTGGATGAGAACGGACTGTTCCTCTTCAATATAGAAGAAAGAGAAAAGTTAAATAAAACTTTCTTTGAAAACTGTGAGAAGATCTATCATCCGGTCCAGGTGATCATTGAGTACAATGGAACATGGGATCTGCAGGAAATCCTGGATGAAGATTTTCCACGCAACTGGGAGATTCAGGGTGTGTACTCAACGGTTAGCGGTGAGACGCTGGATATGTACCTGAAGAATATGCGGAATATGCTGATGAACCAGCTTACAGAATCTGAGTTGATCATCATCAACCGTTGTGGGGAAAATACAGACCGAAGTGCGTTCAGACG
>UMCO01097159.1_pt1 | contig 10861 bp, 9 predicted proteins | sample 1964251 | NCBI WGS metagenome assembly UMCO01 (sample SAMEA4835970, study PRJEB28245) | human gut metagenome | biome: gut microbiome; material: fecal sample | place: Denmark | collected 2008
AAGAAACTGGAAAACGAGCTGATTTCGCTGAAGATGAACCAGACCATAAGTGAACTGGAAAAGACAAAAAACAAGAACGCTGAAACCGTGGCACAGATTGTCGGTGAAGCCACAGCACGGCAGACAGCCATGACACGCCTTGACATGCTCGAAGCCACTATAAATACAGACTTTGTGGAATATATCAAAAAGACATATCCGCAACTTACACATAACGACATCCTTATTCTCGGGTTTATGCGCATGAAAATACCTGTAAAAGAAACGGCAACAGCCTTAGGTATATCAACCGAAAGTCTTCAGAAAGCACGCTACAGACTGCGTAAGAAAATGAACATAGAAAGTGTTGAAGAACTATTTAATCTGGTAAACGACTGGAAGCCACAGGTTTAAAACACTTTAGTAATCTTACCTTAAAAAGGTTGTCAATGATAGTTTAGCCCTGAAAGTATGTGCTGACATAGGCATTGAATTATTGAGTAAATCAGACGGAGTATCAGAAATACGCTGTATACCGTGTTACACTGAGAATGGAAATCTACGATTAACTGCATAAATGGAAATTTATGACTTACAAAATCGGCAGTAAAAAGTCATGACAAAATATTTTTTCAATCTAGGAAAACAATATATAACGGATGTTAATTTAATGGTATTAACAGCGCAAGTTTATTAACACATATTTACATCTAAGATATTTTAAGAGCCTAAAATGGCTGATTTTTATATCCAAAAGCTGCACTTTCAGGCTGCAAAAGCATAAGTATGATATCGTAAACGGGCCACTTTTGATGCAAAAGTGGCCCGGTAATATTTTTTAACTGTTATTGTTTCACTTCACAAACAGCATAAACCGCTGCTAATCAGCAGCTTATAAAAACCATGCAATTTTCGGCCATTTTCGCGCCAAACCACGCTTCTGCGACGGGCACCGCCATTCTGAGAGCGTCAAGCGTCCGGAATTTTTCGCTTTTATTTACAAATATGTCTATCGTCATGAGGACCTGACAGGCTATACGGGCATAACATACACAGCGTCAGACCATATCCTCGCCAGTCCTTACCACCGGCACGCGCACGGTCTTGTGGAACGGAATGAAGCGTGATATTATGGCTATTGCCAGCGTCACGGCAAAGAGCCAACCCAGGATATGCTTCAGCGCGAGCAGAGTGCCCTGCTGCTGCAGAATGGTGTTGAGCGTGTTAGTGGCCATCTGCACTGCCTCGTCGGCTCCGTGTCCCTGCGCCAGCGCACTGCTGAAGGCCGACTGCCAGCGCGACGCGGCAAGAGGGTCGGCTGCCGACATGGTCTCCGACAGCTCAACCATATAGCGCTGCTGCAGGCGATAGAGCGTGTTGCTGTAGAATGCCGAGGCTATGACCGGCGTAAGCACCGAGCGGAACGTTATGAGGAAGAAGGCGTTGGATAGCAGATACTTGGGCTGAAGGTCTTCTACGGCAAAAAGCGCGAAGGCTATTATCAGCGCAAGCATGCCCAGGCCTCGCAGGAACATCGGCAGATAGAGCATCTCGTAGGTGCTGTCGGGCGATATGCCGAAATAGAGCATGCCGAAGAACAGGGCAAAACACGACATGCCGCCGGCAATGAAGAAACGGAAACGCCACCGCTGCCAGCGGAACCACCAGAAGCAGATGAACGCGCCGAGGACATATCCCGGCAGAAGCCAGATGTATATGGTGTAGGTGCGGGTGTTGTCGACATGCAATATTGTGGTCATATAACTTGTCAGCAGACTCGTGGACGTGCTGAAGAACATCACGAGCATCATATAGAAATATCCGAGAATGGCCTTCCACTGGAACAGGGGCTTAAGGCTTACGAACGGACGGGGCGAATGAAACTGCTCCCAAAGGAACAGTGCCACGAGCAGAGGGGCTATGACGATGTAGATGCGTATGCGCGGAGAGGCCATCCAGTCGAGCGTCTTGCCGTAGGTTATCACATAAATGAGCATGAGCAGGCCGGTGGATATTATGAGCATCTCGCGCGGATGAAGCTCTTTCCAGGGTATGGGGCGCGCCTGACGGTCGATGCGGAAGAACATGATGACCGACAATATGGCCACGGCCAGAAGAAGCATCATGAAGTAGTACATATACTTCCAGTCGTAATGATAGGCCAGCAGGGCCGTGATGACCATCGAGAGCTGGCCGCCGCCGAACACGAGCGGATAGAAATAGGCATAAAACTCGCTGCGCACGTCTTTCGGACTAAATATGAACTTTATGCGGCGTATTATCCACAGCATGAGAAAGCCCTTAAGGAAGCCGATGATGAAACTTGCGGTTATCAGGAGGTCGATGTTGGCCTGACGGGCGCAAAACCAGCTCAAGAAGAACTGCAGCACGAGGTCGACAAACAGAAGCGTCTTTGCCGGCAGCGCGTTAAGAATCTTGGGCACTATGGGATAGGCCACGGCCATGCCGGCCGACGCGGCATAATAGCCTATGGTGATGTCCTCGGTGTATACGCCCAGCGTATTAGACACCTCCACCATGCTTCCGGTATAGGTGCCGTTGAGCATGGCTATGGGCAGCATGATAATAAACACGGCGGCCACGGCCAGACGGCCGGGCACCCACGACCTGACGGGTATGTCGAGCTCCTTGGCTGTTTTCATTTGCGTCTGAGTGCTTCTGTTTCAACCATCATGCCTGCACGCAGCAGCCTCATGCTCTCCTCGCCGGCGTCGTCGATGTCGATGCGCACGGGTATGCGCTGCTGCACCTTCACGAAGTTTCCTGCCGAATTGTCGGTAGGCACAAGCGAATATTTAGAGCCCGTGGCTTCTGATATGGCCGTAACATGGCCGTGGAACACGCGGCCGGGCACGCCGTCGACCTTTATGCGCACAGGCTGGCCTATATAGATGTTGGCTATCTGAGTCTCACGATAGTTGGCCGTTATCCACTTGCCCGACTGCCTGACGATGTACGAGAGCGTCTGTCCGGCGCTGACATACTGGCCCGGCTCGAGCGTGCGGCGGCCCATGTAGCCGCTGTATGGCGCCGTTACCACGGTGTACGACAGGTTGAGGTTGGCCATGTCGAGAGCCGCCTCAGCACTGAGTATGCCAGCCTCAACGCCCACCTGCTTCTTGCTTGTCTCGTCATACTGCGAACTGGCAGCCTCCTTCTGCCGCAACAGAGCGTCATAGCGTGCCTTGGCAGCCTCATAGTTGGCCTTTGCCTGCTCAAACTGCTGCTCGGGCACCGACTCTTCATGCAGCAGGCGCTCGTATCGCTTGTAGTCCTGCTGCGCCTGCCACAGCTTTGCCTTTGCCTCGGCAAGGTTGGCATCCTGCTCAGCTATGCGCGTGTGCGATGTCTGTATGCCCGAAGCCAGCACCCCGCGCGAGCCGCGGGCGTTGAGCAGGGCGGCCTGTGCCTCCTTCTGCTTTATCAGATATTCGCGGTTGTCGAGCACTACAAGGGTGTCGCCCTGATGCACAAACTGATGCTCGCGGAAGCGCACTTCCTGGATATATCCGCCCACACGGACGTTTATCGGGGCTATATACTGGTCGACAAACGCGTCGTTGGTTATTTCGTAGCTGATGTATCGCCAGAAATAGTTTGCGGTCCAGGCCAGTCCTGAACCAGCTATGATGACACACACTATGTTAAGAATGATATTGCGGCGGCGCCGTTGCTTCAGGCGCTTATATTTCAGATGGATTATAGACATGTCGTTTATGTAGGTTACTTTAATTAAATGTTGTCCTTACTACAGTTCGCCGACAGCGCGCTGCAGTTCATAGTAGGTGTATGCCACCTGCGTGCGTGCCGTGGTAAGCTGCAGCTCGGCGTTAAGCCTTAGGTTGTCGGCGTCGAGCAGGTCTGTCAGTATTGCAAGCTGGTTCATATACCTGTTATACATTATGCGGTAGTTCTCAGATGCCTGCCTCACCGAAAGCTTCAGGGCCTCTACACGGCTGATGGCCTCACGGTGGCGCAGCAGGGCCGACTGCACGGCCATGCGTATCTGCTGCTGTTTCTGCTCCTCGGCGTTATGCATGAGCTGAACGTTCTGCCGTGCCTCGCGCAGCTGATGGCGGTCGGTATAGATTGCCGACAGCGGATAAGACACCGACACGCCCACGTTCCATGCGTTGTTATACATGTCGGCCATAGTGCGCGAAACGGGACGCGCCAGCGTGTTAGACGCCGTGAGAGATACAGAGGGGCGCAATGCCGACTGCTTTATGCACACGTTGTTTTCGGCTATCTCGGTCTGTTTGTGCAGCGCAAGCACCGAAGGGTCGGCAAGCGATGCGCGCTCAACATAGTATTCATAGCTGTCCACATGACGCTCGTCTGCCAGCAAAGCCGTGTCGGGCATGAGCAGCAGGCGCTCGTCGAGCCCGAGAAGGATGTCTATCTGCTGCGAGGCTATGCGTATGTCGTTGTCTGTCTCCTGCAGTGCCAGCCGGTCGTCGGTGAGCTGCAGTTCGCTGCGCAGCACGTCGTTGTTGGTTATTACGCCCTCGGCCTTCAGGCGGCGTATGTCCTTCAGCCTACGCTCCGACTCAGCAATCTTTCTGTCAAGCACCATGTGCTGCTTATACATGCTGAAGAGTTCAAGGTAGCGGCTGAGCATGGCAAGCCTTATGTCGCCCTCGTCGGCAGCAGTCTGCAGCCGCGCAAGTTCCTGCTCAAGGTCGGCCTTGCGTATGGAGTATTTTATCCTGCCGCCCTGATATACTGGCTGACTTACGTCTACCGTATAGTTCTGCTGCCAGTCGGGCGAGTCGGGCCTGGTGGCGTGGCTCAGTCCGTTCTCCCACACTATCGGCTGGCCCAAATATCCGGCACGCAGCCCCACGCTGACCGAAGGCAGCCTCGACATGCGTGCCGTCTTGGCGCGCTCGGCAGCCATCTGCTCCTTCAGGCGGTCGGCAGCCACCTGAAGATGACTGCGCGACACTTTTGACAAAAGCTCCTCAACACTGAGATACAACGTGTCGCACGCTGTCTGCGCACATGCCGGCAGTGCCGCCGACGATGTCAGGAGCGCAACGATAAAAGTTCTAATATGTCTCGATTGCATGCTGCAGGTCTTTTAATAGTTTCTCCGTCTGCTTGATAACATCTTTGCCCAGTATCTCGTCAAGCCGCGTATAATATGCCGACAGCTTGGGAGATATCCACCGTCTGAAGGCCTCGCCCTCATCAGTAAGATAAACCAGCTTGTTGCGCTTGTCCTTAGGGTCTTCACGCCTGCAGACATAGCCTTTCTTCTCAAGATTCAGCATAAGATTAGTAAGACAGGCCTTATCCTTCGACGTCCTCACCGCCAGCGTCTGCTGCGATATGCCCTGTTCTGTCCACAGACAGCTCATTATCTGAAGCATCTCGAAAGTGATGCCTGCGCCCGAATCACGCAAAAGGCGCTGCATGGCCTGGCGCGACGCCATACGCGTACTTATAAGTTGGATGATGCAGTCGCGCGATGAAAAATGTCCGTTGTTATCCTCCATAAAATTCTTCTTTTTCTTTTCGGCTGCAAAAGTACATCTTTTTATCGAGATAGTCAAATATTTAACTAATTTGATTGCTTTCATGCAAGCACGGCATATTATGTGCAACCATGCCTAAAAGGAAATACTAAAGGAACTAATAGCCATGGAAAGGCAAGTAAAATAAACAAAAAAGAAAGCAAAAGAAGAAACAGCAGGACACGCCCCAAAGCCTCAACGGACAAAACTACAAAACGTATTTTATCTTGCCGCGGCGTTATCCAAAATATTTCTTCTTTTGCTTCTGACGGCTTATAACTCAAAAAGCGGTGATTATGATTAAGCCCATGCTCACTGTCTTACCCAGATAAGCTTTGTGGTGTCGTAGCCGCGACGACGCAAGTTGTCGAGAAGACCGGTCAGCACCGACTGCGGCAGAGCCTTTGTGCGGCTCATTATCCAGAGATATTTGTCAGAACTGCTGCCCACGAGCGCATAACTGTAGTCGGGCGCAATGTCGAGCACGTAATAGTCGGCATAGAACCACAGGAAGAAAGCCACCTTCAGCTTGCCCGGATCAGACGCGTCGGGCAGCTTGCCCTTACCGTTGGCCGTCTTGCGCTTGCCGTCCTTCAGGCCTTCGTTCACCACCTCTATCCTGCCGTTGTCGAGCAGGGTGTATGTAGCCGTAACGTTTGTCATTCCGCGCTCAAACTTATGGTCGTAGCGCGCTATCTCATACCAGCGACCCATAAACCGCTTGAGGTCGAGCTGCCTAACGGTGGTGTTGTCAACAGTAACCGGCTCGTCGGCACATCCGCCCAGACACATAAGCGAAAGCAAAAATAGCATAATCTTTTTCATAGGCAAAGGTTTTATGGTCAGCTAATCTAAGTCTGACAATTAATTTGACAGCAAATATAACAAATAAACGTCAAAATGACAAGATTTAAACGGATTTAGATAAAAAATGCACGAAAACTTATGGCCGCATAATAAAAAACATCTGCATCATAAGACTATCACTTCCAATAAAAGACCAACTTTAATCCAAGGAAATACCAGTTCGGTAAACGCTTTGCCCAGTTTGCCGCAAATCCATTGCCGCAGCATATTATATTATGTAACTTCGTAACGTAATCATCAAAATATTAGTATTATGAAAAAACTCCTACTATTGCTCGTCACTTTTATTGCAGGCATAACAGCATACGGCCAGGACGAGGGTAAAATAAAACTGACGCTGAACGTTGACAACCCCGAACGTGTCAGCATTGCCATCTTCGGCGAACCGCTTGAAGGACTGAAAGAGGGCGACAACGAACTTGAAGTCAGCCCGTGGACAAACATCGAAATCAGTGCGGCAAAAGGCTGCACGCTAAAGTCGGTGGTGAATTCTGCCGGAGAGAACATTGCCATCAGCTCTAACACTGCCACCATACTACTAACCGACGAGAAGACGGAAGAGACCTTGACCATCACATCTGAAAAAGAAGGCGAAGTGGCATTCACCATCGAGGTGGACAAGCCTTCGGAGGTAAGCGTGCTCGACTGCAACTACAAGAGCATCAGCCTCAGCGAAGGAGTCAATGAGATAAGCATGCCGCAGAGCGAGCTGCCGCTCATAATAGGATCGGTGAACTACGGACAAGACCTTTACAGCGTTACGCTCGACGGCGTTGAGCAGACCTTCAACTACGGCTACAGCGTCATGCCGAAGGACGGCAGCAAGATTGTGATAATTGCCGAGTTCCCCGAAAAGGACTGCACGCTGACCTTTGAACAGGCTGAAGATATAGGGCGCTTCTTCACCGACATACAGGTGAACGGCCAGTCGGCAGGCGACTTCAGCAACGAACTGACCGTACGCTGCGGCGACAACGTAAGCCTATATTACAATCCGGCATGCTGGGAGGACGAACAAAGCGGCACGCCACTAACAGTTACGATAGACGGCAAGACCCCAGCGTGGTTCGGCCCGGGCTACAGCTTCGTGGTGAAACACGACACAAAAATAATAGTGGAACAGGCCGTCAGAAAGCCCGAAATAACAGTAAACGTAAACATCGACAACCCTGACAACGTAATCGTCTACCGCGTGAGCGAAAGCTATTATGACGTGCTGGAGCTTGAAGCAGGAGCCAACACTGTCACCGTTCCGGCCGACGAACCGTCGATGGCAATAATGGCTGTAAGCGACGAATGCAGCATTGAGGGCGTAACCGTAAACGGACGGCCGCGCACGGTGGAATACTCCAACTACTTCAGTCTGACCGGACTTGAAGAGGGCGACGAAGTGGGAATATTCACCGCAGGCACAACATCTGTTGACAAGGTTACGACAACGGACGAAATCAGCGGCAATGTCTACACAATAAGCGGCACCCTGATAATAAGCAACGCCACGCCTGCAGACATAGCCCGCCTGCCTAAGGGCATATATATCTGCAACGGAAAGAAACTGATGATACGCTGACACCCTATGCGCAAGGACAACCACAGGCTGACCTTGCTCACGGCGAAGGCTCTGCAACAAGCATTGCAGAGCCTTTTGTCATGTCTGGTGCATAAAGCATAAGCGCATGCATGACAGCAACGAAAAACAATACTAATGACCGTTTTTGGTTAAAATAAATTTAACGTTTACACCAATGAAATCGAAGAAAATAATTAACTTTGCAATAACTATGGGCAAAAAGCATAAAAGACTGATTTATAACGCCCTGGGCCTGATACTGATAATATTCTTCTATTCGGTTTTCTTTCAGGCCACATACTGCTGGATGCGCTTCGGCTCGCCGACATTCAACGGCGACTGGGGTTCGTTCATATATTCGCTGCCGTTCAACTTTGTTCCGTTCCTGATAATAGCCATAGCCGCCTTGTGGTCGGTATGGCTTACGCGCAACATTGCTGTTCTGTGGAAGAAGATAACGCTCGACCTGCTGATGGCCTCGTGCATTGTGATCATCGTAAACATACTGTTCCTGCTCACCACCGGACTTGAAATCAACTGGGGCGGCACGGTGTTCAACGGAATAATGATATGGATGGGCATAGAGTTCTGGGCTGTGAGCCTGCAGAGACAGCGTGCGCTGATACGCGAGAGCCTGCTGCTGAAGGAGAATGCCGCCCACAAGCTGCAGCTGCTGCAGTCGTATGTCAATCCTCACTTTCTGTTCAACTCGCTCGACATGCTCTGCTCTATGATAGAAGTCGACGAGAAGAAACAGTCGCTCGAGTTCATAGAGAACCTCACGGCCTACTACCGCGGCATGCTCCGCCGCAAAAACGTGATGAAGGTAACGGTGAAAGACGAGCTTGAAACGGTGTTCTGCTATCTTAAGATTGTGTCGCAACACTATGGCGACAACCTCGAAGTAAAGGTTACGGGCGACAGAGACACTGACATGATGATAGTGCCGTTCTCGATACAGCTGCTCATAGAAAACGTGCTGAAGCACAACGTGATATCGGCCACGATGCCTATGACAATAACAATAAGCATCAAGGAGGATGCCATAACCGTGAGCAACCCCTGCCACCACAAAAGCACCGAAACAGGCAGAAGCACGGGGATGGGACTGAAATATCTGAGCAGCATGTATGCCGCCAGCGGCAAAAAGACAGACGTAAGCAGATGCGGCAACATGTTCTCGGTAACGATACCGGCACTGTAGCCCATTAAAGAATATAATTAAAACACAGACGCTGATGAATTATGTTATAATAGAAAACGACTCTCTGAGCCTGCGGCGCATAAAGGCCATGTGCGAGAGGCTGCGGCCCGAATGGCACCTGGCGTTCACGGCATCAACCGTGGAAGAGGCGTGCAGGCTGTTTGAGCTTAATCCGGACATCGGACTTGCCCTGTGCGACATAGAGCTCGACGACGGCCTGTCGCTGAGCATATTCAGAAAGATACCGGCGGAGTTTCCCGTAATATTCATCACGGCTTTCGACGAGTATACGCTCGACGCCTTCAAGCTCAACAGCATCGACTATCTGCTGAAGCCGCTTGAGGCGGGCGCGCTCGAGAGAGCCTTCATAAAGTTTGAGAAGATAGAACGCCGCGTGCAGCGGCTAGCCGCCGAAACCCTCACAAGGCTCGAAGCCTCGCTTCAGCGCAAGAACTACATAAGCCGCCTGCTCATATCAATCAACGACCGCTTTGAGTCGGTAGACATCGGCACCGTGGCCTTCTTCCTGAGCGAAGACAAGTATGTATATGCCGTATGCACCAACGGCAAGGAGCACATAACATCGTTCAGAAGCCTCAACGAGATTGACGACCAGCTCGACCCGCAGCGCTTCTTCCGCGTGTCGAGAGATGTGATAACCTCGATAGAGGCTGTGACGAAGGTGTCGAGATGGTTCAAGGGCAAGCTGAAGGTGAAGATTGAATGTATGGGCAACGAGCGCGAGGTGTGCGTAAGTGCCGCCCGCCGCGCCGACTTTCTGTCGTGGCTGGGCCGATAATGCCAAAAGCCCCGGACAGCGTTGCCGCCCGGGACCTTTCTGACACGAAGCCCATGATTCGTCTTTACTAATCAAAATCCAAACATTTCTAAAGTGCTGTTATATCTGTCACTTAATCACGATTGCCGTATCTGATGGCCGCCTGTGCCGTCGGCCTATTGCTCTGAACTGAACTCATAGACAAACTTGCCGTTGTCGCAGTAGAATCCGTTGGTTGCGGCATTCGCAATATCGAACTCCTTCCACACCTTGATTTCAGGACTTGTTGTGCAGCGGTTGCAGTAGAACAGCCAGATGTTCTTGCAGTCGCTTATGTCCACCTGCTTAAATTTATTCTCGCTCAGGTTCATATATCCCATGTTGGTGCAGCCCTTCACGTTTATCTCTGTCAGGCCGTTGCCCATGGCGTTGACCTCGTTAACGTCGGGATTGTTCGAAAGGTCGAGCCTGCTCAGCTTGGCATACTCGCAATATACGCCCTGCAGCTTGACACACTCAGAGAGATTTACCTCGGTTATGGAAGTGTTGTCGAAGCGCACGCTTGTAAGCAGCGGACATCCTGAAAGGTCGAGAGTCTTCAGATTGTTCTGTCCGCACTCAAGCCAGTCGAGCTTAGGGCAGTTTGTCGGGTCGAACTCTGTCAGTCCGCAGGCGTTGACGTTAAGCAGCTCGAGCGTAGGCTTCACCTTGGTTACGTCTATCGACCTTATGTTGCTGTTGGTGTGTATGGCGAGTGTCTTGAGCGGTGAGTCGGGCAGCACGAGGTTTGAGAGGTTGTTGCACGAAGCCACGAACGACTCGAGCGAGGTGCATCCCGTGAGGTCTATATCCTGAAGCATGTTGGTGTCGCAGATAAGAGTCTTCAGCACGCTGTTGTTGCCCAGTTTGAGAGTTGTCAGAGC
>UMCO01056924.1_pt1 | contig 10748 bp, 9 predicted proteins | sample 1964251 | NCBI WGS metagenome assembly UMCO01 (sample SAMEA4835970, study PRJEB28245) | human gut metagenome | biome: gut microbiome; material: fecal sample | place: Denmark | collected 2008
AAAGCGCGTCGTAAACGTCGTGTGTCACAAGGACGACGGTGCGCCCGTCGCGCCCCCAAAGTTCCAGAAACTTTTTTATAAGACGTGTTTTCAGCGACACGTCCAGCCCCTTGAAAGGTTCATCCAGAAGCATGACTTCGGACGGGTACAAAAACGCCCGCGCCATCTGCACGCGTTGCGCCTGTCCGCCCGAAATTTCCGTCGGCAACCTTTTCAGCACGTCGGAGATTTCCAGAAGTTTTGCCATGTCGTAAATTGCATTTTTTCGCGCGGTTTTGTCGGGAATTGCGTTTTTTAAGACAAAATCTAGGTTTTTTTCAACCGAAATTGTTTTTACAAGCCTGTCGCTTTGAAAAATGTACGACACGTTTTTTGGCATATTTTCAATTTCGCCGTCAAACCCTGAAAGCCCCGTAAGGGCGTTTAACAGCGTGGTTTTCCCGACGCCGCTCGCGCCAAGCACCACGTTGATTTTGCCGCCTAAAAAGACGGCGTTGAAATTTTTATAAATTTCCTTATCGGGATACGAAAACGAAAAGTTTTTGAAAATAATATCTTTCATCTTGTTTTCTCCCAGATTTTTTTGAATATGGACACGACCGCTTCCAACACGAACGCGAACACGATTGCGACAAGCGTCCAGGCAAGCAGATACGCGACGTCGAAACTTGCGTTTGCCGTATAAATTTTGCTGCCGATACTTTTCGGGACAAAGGTAAGAATTTCAGCCGCGATAATAACTTTGAACGTGAGCGACAGCGTCGAACGCGCGTTATCGAAAAGACTTGATGCCACCTCCGGCAGATATACGTTTTTCACGACGTCGATTTTTTTCAACTTATAAATTTTCGTCATTTCGATAAGGTCTTTGTCGACGCCCGAGAGCGCGCTGTAAATCGCCGTGAACAGTATCGGGAACGCAATCAAGAATCCGACGACGAAAGCAAGCGTTTCATTGCTGTAAAACGCATACAAAATGAGTATGACCGCAACCGTCGGCGCGGCGCGTAAAAACGAAACAACGGGGTTTATCACACGATATACAGGGTTTAAAACCATAGATATTGCGGCAAGTACGAACGCAATCAGAAACGACGCCGCAAAACACCAAAGCGTACGCAGGACGGAAAATCCGACCGCACGCCAGAATCCCGCCTCTCCCCCGAGCGTGAAAAATTTTTTTAGCACGACATCGGGGGACGGCAGTATAAGCGGCTTGTTTTTGACTTTCGCCACAATCGCCCATATCGCAATCACAAGCGCGAATGCGATGAGCGGATAAAGTATGTCGAAAAATATCTTTTTCGTTTTTTCGTTTTTAAGAAAACTTTTCATTAACACAAATTGACGGTATCCCAGTTTACGCCGGGCGCAAGGTTTTTAAGAAACACCAGAACTTCCGCTTTCTTTTCGGCGGTGAGTTTTTCGGCGTTTACGTTGCATTTCGCAATCGAAGGTGCGGGGAATGCCGCAGATTCATAAGCGTTTGCTTTCATAAAGTCGTTCACGCTTTGCGGATTGTTTTTCACCCATTCTTTGCTTGCTTTAAGCGCGGCGAAAAGCGCGTCCATAAACGCAGCGTCGGAAGCAAGGCTCGACTTCACGAAAATGCCGGCTTGAGGATAAGTTTCTTTGCCCGAAACTTTTTTGTATTCCGCCTGCAAATCCATTTGCGCGTTGAATCCGAACTTTATTTTGAAAGTCGTTGCTGCGGGCTCGCCCACGACCGCATAATCGACGCTTTTGTTTTCGACGGCTGTTTTTGCCTGCAATCCGTCGCTTGCATATTTGATGTAAACGCTGTTTTCAGTCACATTTTCCGGGCTGTCGACGATATTTATATTGTTTTCTTTCAGAATATATCTGAAAACAAGCCCGGGTACGCCCTGCTGACCGATGCAAGCGATTCTTTTGCCCCGAATTTCGTCTATTGTCAAAGTTGTTGCCGTTTCGCTTTTTCCGACAAGATAAAGACTGCCGTCAACCGCGACGCTTACGAGTTTGTAGTCCGCACCCTTGTTTATAAGGGTTGCGCCTGCATTCACAGGCATGATCACAAGGTCAGAAAGCCCTGCCTGCATCTCTTTTGCGATATTACTCGGATTTACGATTTTATAGTTTACGTTTTTGCCCGAAATCGACTTATTGTCCGTGATAAGCCTTGCGATTGCAAGCGCGGGAGTGCCTTCGGGTGCCGCAAACGTCAACATTACATCGTTTCCGTTGCCTTTCTTGTTGCCTTTATTGCAAGCGGTCAGAAGCCCGATTGACAAAACAAGCGCGACAAGCAACATTACTGCCGTAAGTTTCTTTTTCATTTTTTTGCTCCTTTTTGGTTTAATTTATATCAACGCTCGTGAGCGCGGATTTTACGAAAACGTTTTTGATTTTGCCGAGTTTCCCGGTGAGCGCGGATATTTCCTCGACGCTGCCTTTGACGACGACGGAAATTGCCGAAAAACCGCTTTCGCGGTCGGGAAGCCCCATTCGACCGAGTATGATTTCGGAATTTTCCGACAAAACTTTCTGCACTTCAGAAGCGACGTCCCTGTCTTCAACGACGATGCCCACAACGCCCAGTCTTTTCATATTTTCTCCTTAAAAAAATCGGCATGCCGAAAAGCAAGCCGATAATAAACATATTATGCTTAAAACTTACTCTCCGACAAATCATCGATTAGGTTTTATTATGGTTATATTATATCCTATTTATTAAAGTTTGTCAATTATTTCACATACGGCACACGCCGTCTGCTATTGCCGCGTCGAAAACAGCCTTGGACACTGCAACTTTAACTCTTTTGTCAAAAGGTTTCGGAAGAATGTTCTCGGCGTTAAGTTCGTCGTCGGAAATAACGCCGGCGATTGCTTTGGCTGCGGCAATTTTCATGTTTTTCGTGATTTTTCGCGCTTTTGCATCAAGTGCGCCGCGGAAAATTCCCGGGAACGCCAGAACGTTATTGACCTGATTCGGGAAGTCGCTGCGCCCCGTGCCGACAACCTTTGCGCCCGCCTGTTTCGCGACGTCGGGCAAGATTTCGGGCGTCGGGTTTGCCATGGCGAAGATAATCGCGTCTTTGTTCATGGATTTCACCATATCCGCCGTCAACAAATTGCCTTTCGACACGCCGATGAACACGTCCGCGCCTTTTACGGCATCGATAAGATTTCCGCGAACGTCTTCCTTATTAAAAGTTTCCGCAAGTTCTTTCTTGTGCCATTCCATATTATCGCGCGAGGGATAAAGTATGCCGTATTCGTCGGAAAGCGTAATATTTTTTGCGCCGAAGTCCCTCAAAAGCCAGGTTATCGCAGTGCCGGCAGCCCCCGGACCGTTCACGACGATTTTCACGTCTTTTATGTCTTTTTTCACGATTTTCAAGGCGTTTATAAGCCCTGCAAGGACGATTATCGCCGTGCCGTGCTGATCGTCGTGAAATACGGGAATATCAAGTTCATCGTTAAGTCGTCTTTCGATTTCAAAGCAACGGGGACTTGCAATGTCTTCAAGGTTTATGCCGCCGAAACTTATCGAAAGGTTTTTCACGATATTTACAATTTCGTCGGAATTTTGCGTGTCAAGACAAATCGGAAACGCGTCAACGCCGCCGAATTCCTTAAACAGTACGCATTTCCCTTCCATAACGGGCATTGCGGAAAGACCGCCAAGGTTTCCAAGCCCCAGAATCGCGCTGCCGTCCGACACGACCGCGACAAGATTCCCGCGTCGCGTATAAACGTATGAGTTTTCGGGATTTTTTGAAATTTCAAGCGTAGGCGCGGCGACTCCCGGCGTATATGCCGTTGCAAGACTTTCGGCGTCACCGACTTTCACCCTTGAAATAACTTCGATTTTTCCTTTGAGTTCCTCGTGCAGTTTCAATGATTTCTGATTGTAGTCCATATTACACCTCAAATCGTATAATATCATTTTTAGCATTAAAATGCAATTTCTTGCGGTATAATAATTGACTTTTGTCGAATGTATGTATTATACTTTTACTCATTAAACCATTAAACAGGAAGATGTTATGAAACAAATTTTATCGTCAGCGTTCAACGCAAACGCCGCGGTGCTTTACGTCATAGCGGCGGTGGTAATTTTATACGTACTCGCGCAATCGATATTCTTCCTTGTCCGCGCCGTTAAACAATCGAAAAAAATCGGCATGGACAAAGGCGTTATCAGGCGCACTGCGCGTCGTGCCGCGATATTTTCAATCGCACCTGCAATAAGCATTTTTATCGGCGTGACGGCTCTCGCGCCGAAACTCGGGATTCCTTTGCCCTGGCTTCGTCTGTCGGTCATCGGAAGTCTTGTGTACGAAACGTCGGCTGCCGAAATCGGCGCAAAGTCGATGAATCTTCCGTGGGACAGTTTTTCCGCATCGACGATTACCGCAGAACAGTTCGTAACAATCGCAATGATAATGAGTATCGGTTGTCTTCTTCCGCTCATACTCGTCGCGTTTTTCACGAAAAAGTATTCGTCGGGAATGCTTAAAATGGAAAAGAAAGACAAAAAATGGGGCGAAATCCTTTCAACCGCAATGTTTATGGGCGTCGTAAGCTGCTTTTTCGCAACGAACTTTACAAAAGTTACAAGCGGGCTCGAAGGCTGGATTCCCGTTTTCATTATCCTGATTTCCGCGGCGGTAATGCTCATATTCGGCGCAGTTCAGAAACTCACGAAGTGGCGTTGGATCAACGACTACGCCCTGCCGGTTTCGATGATTGTGGGTATGGTTTGCTCCGTTCCCATCTACAACGCCATAGTTTAAGAGGTGCATTATGAAAAACATTTCAAGAAAAAATAAATCGTATTCCGAAAACACTCATTTTTATGGCAGAATTTGGAGCATAGTATCCGTTGTCATGATGATGGTATTCCCCATTGTCGCGGGCATCGTCTTTGACGCGTGGCCGACTGCTTCGGCAATCGGTATCGGCATTATGGGTATCCTTATTTACTGGGCTGCCGGCGCGGTGGAGTTTATCAGTTACACCCCGCTTCTTGGCGCGACCAGCATTTATCTCGGTTTTGTTACGGGCAACCTTTCCAACCTGAAAGTGCCCTGCGCGCTGTCATGCATCGACGCGGAAAACGCAAAATCGAACACGGACGAAGGCGACATCATCGCAACGGTTTCGACCGCAGTTTCGTCCATAGTAACGATTCTCGTTATAATTATCGGCGTTATCCTTATCGCGGCGACGCCCCTTGCCGACCTTCTTGCAAAACCCGCGGCGCAAAAAGCGGCGGATTACCTGTTGCCCGCACTCTTCGGCGCGCTTGCCGTCGTGTACGTTTCAAGAAATCCGAAAATTGCTTTCCCGCCGGTTATACTTATGGTCGCGTTATGTATTGCAATTCCGAAAATTGAGAGTATAATAAGTATATTGGTGCCTTTCGTCGCGCTCTTCACTGTCGGCGTCGCAAGGATTATGTACAAAAAAGGCTGGCTCGGCAAGAACGAACCCGAAAAAACCGCGGTCGACGTCGAAACGAACAACGTCGCGCTTGACACCGAAGACACCGATAAATTTATCGACGAACTTGATAATTAATAATTTTTACAGGTGATATATATGTCAAAAAAAGTATTTATCAATGCAAATTTGTGGGACGGATACGCCGATAGCGTTTTCAAAAAATGCGCTGTCTTCGTTGACGGCGACAAAATCGCAAAAATATCTTACGACGAAAAACCCGACGTTTCGGGATACGAAGTTATCGACCTCAACGGCAAATACGTTACGCCGGGACTTGTAAACCCCCACGTTCACCTTTTCGGCACGGGTATGCCCAGCAAGGTAATTTCGGGCGGCGGCGCACAAAAACTCGTGATGAAAATCGTGAAAACGAAACTCGGCGACAAAATCCTTGACGCCCTTGTAAAAAGCGCGGCAAGACAACAGTTATTAAGCGGCGTTACGACTCTGCGAGCCGTCGGCGACTTCAAATATTCCGACGTTCGCCTTCGCGATAAAATCAATTCGGGCAAAGTGCAAGGTCCTCGCCTTCAAGTGTCGGGCCCCGCAATCACCGTTCCCGGCGGACACGGCGACGGCACGTTCTCAATGACTTCCAACACCCTTGACGGTCTGCGCGCGCTTGTCAGACAAAACAAGGAACGCGGCGTCGACTTCATTAAAATCTGCGTCACGGGCGGCGTAATCGACGCAAAAGTCAAAGGCGAACCCGGCGAAGTCAAAATGAGCCTTGAACAAACCAAAGCGGTTGTCGACGAAGCGCATAAGCTCGGTCTTCGCGTCGCGTCGCATACCGAAAGTTTCAAAGGCGTTGAAATCACGGCGGCGGCAGGCGTCGATACCGTTGAACACGGCGCACCCTTAACCCCCGAGATGGCTGCCGAAATGAAAGCGACGAACTCCGCAATGGACGTTACTTATTCCCCCGCGCTCCCCTTAAAAATGCTCGATCCGTCAATAACGCTCCTTGATCCGATTTGCGTGTACAACACCGAAATCGTTGTGAGCAATATGACGAAAGGCGCGAAAAACTGCATCGACGAAGGCATACTTCTCGGCATGGGTACGGACAGTTCCTGCCCGTTCGCAACGCAATACAATATGTGGCGCGAGGTCGTGTTTTTCCAAAAATGTGTCGGCGTGTCGAACGCGTACGCTCTTTCAGTCGCAACGCTGAACAACGCAAAACTTATGGGACTTGATAACGTGTGCGGCACTGTCGAAGAAGGCAAAAGCGCGGATATGATTGTGATGAGCAAAAACCCGCTTGACGACCTTACGGCACTGCGCGATCTGGACAAAGTTATCGTCCGCGGCGAAGTCATCGACAAACCCTTGCCGAAGCGCAACGAAACAATCGAAAAGGAACTCGATGAAATTACAAAAAAGATTTAATTTTTGATAAAACATAACAAAAATCCCGCAAAATTTGCGGGATTTTTTGTATGATTTGTTGTTTTTTATTTGAAGTTTGTAAGGACGTTTCTGTAAAAGTCAACGCCTTGCGCGAGGGAATCGACGCCGATACGCTCGTTGTAGCCGTGGCACGCGCCGAGTTCCTCGAGACTTACCAAAAACGGGGTGAAACGAAGCGCCGTGCTGCAAATGTCCTGCATATATCTGCAATCCGTGCCGCCCGCGATAAGGTAAGGCGCAAGGACGGTATCGCCGTACGTTTTGTTGATCATATCGACGGTGAATTTATAGCCTTCCGACTTCGTATCGGTGCAGGGACTTGCGTCGCGCGTGTTCAGAACCTCTATTTCGATATCGTATTTTTTGGCGACTTTTTCAAGTTTTTTCATGCACTTATCATGCCCTTCCTGCGGCGAGAAACGAAGATTTGCAAGCACCCATGCCGCGTCGGGGATATTGTTGCTTGCGTGGCTGCCTTCCGCCATCGTGAATACCATCGTCGTGGACAAAAACGCCTTGACCTGCGACGAAAGACTGTCGGGCAACACTTTAAGAGCAAGCGGCAAAATATGATATGCGTTTTTTACAAGCGGACGAAGCGCGGGCTTTACCGCTTTTGAAAGATCCTTGAAAAGTTCTTTCAGAATGGGCAATACTTTCACGTCGAAAATATTGTGCTTTTCATTGTAAAGAATAAATTTTGCAAGGCGCACGAACGGCGTGTTTTTGGGCGGCGCACTGCTGTGTCCGCCTTTGCTTCTGGCGATGAATTTGAAGTCGGCAAAGCCTTTTTCCTGAACGCCGATAACGCCCGCATTTTTGACAAGGAATTTTTTGAACGGTTCTTTTGAAACCATACCGCCGCCCTCGTCGATGACAAGCACGGGTTTTACTCCCAACGTTTCGGAAAGATATTTGGCTTCCGCAATCGCACTGCCGCCCGAGTTTTCCTCGTCGTCGCCATAGCAGAAATAAATATCCTGTTCGGGCACGAAGCCTTCGTTTATGAGTTCGTTTGCGGCGACCATACTGCCAAAGACCATGCACTTGCAGTCGACCGCGCCGCGCCCCCAGATTTTCCCTTCTTCGATTGCGCCGCTGTAAGGCGGATATTTCCAACCTTTGGGATCTTCTTCGGGAACAACGTCCTGATGCGCCATAAGTACCAGCGGACGGTCGTGTTTTTTGCCCTCCCACTTGATAATCATTGCGTTGTTGCGGACGTTGAAACGCGGAAGCTTTGAAAATTCAGGCGCGATTTCCCACATTACTGCGTGCAAATCGTCAAAGTATTTCTGATCGCAACCCGTTACGGTCGGACACTGCAACATACGCGAGAATTGTTTTGCATACAAATCTTTTTTTTCGTACGACATAAGTTTCTCCTTATAAATTTCTCCTTAAAACTTTTTATCTTTGAAGTAATAGATTTCGTCTTTTTCGGATATTTCGCGAAGGACGCGCGCCGGGTTTCCGACAGCGACGACGTTGGACGGAATATCTTTTGTGACGACCGCCCCCGCGCCTATGACCGAGTTGTCGCCGATGGTTACGCCGGGCAATACGTTTACGCCCGCGCCGATCCATACGTTATTCCCGATTTTCACGTCGGCGTTGTATTGAAGACCTTTCAATCGGCACTTCGGGCTTACGGGGTGTCCCGCGGTGATTATCGAAACGTTGGGTCCGATCATTACGTTGTCGCCGATTTCGATTTTCCCGTCGTCGACGAGCGTAAGATTAAAATTACTGTAAAAGTAATCGCCGATGAAAACGTGCTTGCCGCCCCAGTTCGCGAAAAACGGCTGCGTCACGACAGGTTGTTTTCCGATCGATCCGAAGCATTTCCGAATGTATTCATCTTCGCGCTTATCGCCGTACGGCAATGCGTTATAGGCTTTCATCGCGTTGAGATACTCAAACTGTTCGGAAACGATTTCTTCGTCGTTGGGGTCGTAAACCTGCCCCGCAAGCATTTTTTCCTTGTTTGTCATAGTCGTTAAATCGAGCCTGTTGACCTTCCTTCTCTGAGGTTTTTATAAAGCGCACCCGTCTCCTGGAAGTCAAGTTTTTTCTCGGAATCGGGACCGATCTGGTAATTGCCCTCCTTATAGCTGTACACGTACAGCGGATAACGGACGTAAGGTTTCAGTACCGAGTTGAACGCAATCTGGAATAAGCCGGTAAGCGACGATCCCGTGATCGTGACCGAGTGTCTTGCGTATCCCGCATTTTCAAAGTCTCGTACTATGCCGTCGGTAACGGGCGAGGTCATGCCGAGAACGGCGATGCCGAGATGCACGTATTCCTGACCATTGAAAGTATGTCTTACTCCTGAATATTCGGGCTGCAAAAGTTCGTTTGCTATAATTTGCGCGCCTGACGTGCCGACGATAGCGTCGACGCTTTCAATGCCTGTTGACGGAACCAATCCGCTTGTCGACGAAAAGTCTTCGATATTGATCCAGTTGTAAATATCAAGGAAGCCTTCGACGTTGATAAAGTGATCCTTGTATCCCGTTTTTTTCATATCTTCCCACGTCGAGCCTTCGGGATAACCAATGATATTGCCGCTTTCGTCTTTTCTGTTTTTATCCCTTTCAAAATCCGTCTGCACGAAAATCGGCATAAGCGCGCTGTGCGTGAATACGGTATTTTTCAGCGTAACGTTTGCAGGGAGTCTTCCGTACGTCGAGGTGTTGCCCGACATCGGGATAAACAACGAGTTCGCCGACGAGTTTCTGAAAATGCAGCCTTCGATATTGACGTCCGCGCCAGCGATTTCCATGACGGTTTTTGCGTTCTCGAAAATGCAGTACTTGAACGAGATGTTGTTTATCGTTTCGTTATTTTTCGTTTCGTCGTCGTAATTCTCGATTTCGTGCAGAATCCTCACGCATCTTCTGGATTTTTCCCATTGTTGAAGCCCGTTCTTTGCATCGGGATCGTTGTATCCCATACGCAAAATCGCGTTTTCGACGTGAACGTTGCTTGTCTCGATTTTCAACAATTCATTGAAATAATCGTTTTTGCGGTCAATCATATCCTGTTCGTTGTAGCATACGATAAAGCCGTTGCCGTACATGCTCGTGCTTTCCTGCATAGTAATTCTGGACGCATCCGTATTGTTGTCCGCACGAATTTCAAGTTTGCCGCCGGCAGTAGAATCCTTGACGTAAATCGCAACGCTTTCTTTTTTCTCGTGCAACGCCTTTTTCAGTTGCGTTTCGTTGCTGACGGTGTAGCCGTCGATGACGTTCAGCACGTACGTTGCGACAACGGGCATGTTGTCGTACATCGGATATTTTGCCTTTATGGTAATTATTACCTTGTTTTTAAGCCCTTTCTTTTCGTCGGGCATTTTATCATTCAGGACAAGTTTGTTGTAACTGCCTTTTTCGTCCGAGAATTTGGCAATGCTTTCGTCGGAAGTCGAAAACTCAAAGTTTTCAAAGTCAACGTCCTTCGGATAGTTGAAGTCCATATAGAACGAATAAGGGGAAGTTTCGGTGCAATCGGCGTTGAAAATCTTGTTGCCGAACACCGTTTCTGCGGCGACACCTCGTTTTGCGTCGGTGGCGTTCAAAGCAAGGTTGATTGCAAAGACCGGCGTAACGACTTTGAGTTCGACCGTGCTGCAAGTTTTATTTGTCGTTCTGTCTTTCGCCAGAATTTTGACGTCGCCTTCCTTGTTAGGCTCAATCATAGCGACATTGCCGACATTGCTTTCTTTGCCCGATTGGTCAAATTGTTCAATATTGACGATGGGCGAACCGGGGGCGATATCGTTTGACGAAAAATCCACCTCGGGTACGCCCGATTTTTCGGGATTGCGATAA
>UMCO01000095.1_pt1 | contig 10733 bp, 3 predicted proteins | sample 1964251 | NCBI WGS metagenome assembly UMCO01 (sample SAMEA4835970, study PRJEB28245) | human gut metagenome | biome: gut microbiome; material: fecal sample | place: Denmark | collected 2008
TCCATTCCATATTGGTCCAACTGTATGTATTACATAATCACAAGGCAGATTATATGCTTTTGTAATCTTTGCGTCACCAGTTTCACATCCATGAAGTGTCCTGCACTCCGCAATAGCTCCGGTCCTGCTGCTCTATTAATCGCACCATCTACACCGCCTCCGCCAAGAAGAGAGTTATTTGCTGCATTAACAATTGCCTGCACATCTGTTACTTTTGTTATATCTCCTTTTACTGTCTTAATCAAATACATTGTTTAATATGTGAGTTCTCGAATGGTTTATAACAAAAAATACAGCATACATGAAATTTCTCTCACATATGCTGCATCTTAATTAACTGTTACTGATTATCTTTATCTTCTTTATCTTCTTTTTTCTTTATGATAAAGAATATTCCAAGTCCTGCCACAATCACGATGGCTCCGATGATGATAATCCAGAGTGGATTCCATGAATCCTCTTTTGACTCGGTAGTCACATTGTTGCTGCCAGTTCCTGTACTGTCGTCTGCCCCGTTTCCATCCATCGGTGCTTCATCAATCACGATGGTGTAATCAGAAGCATGAGTGAAAGTCAGGTCAGCAGTTCCATCCTCTGCAATCTCATCTGCACAGATAAACTCAAGCTCTCCTGTAGTTTCATTGTAGTAGAACAGGTTTGCATAAAGTCCTACGTTCTTTGCTTCCATGTTGATGGAAAGGACTGCTGTAAATCCGAACTCGCCGTCATAGGCAAGGCTGATCTGGATAGAATATCTCTCTCCAGTCACATTATTGATAACATCCACAGGAATGTTATTACCGGCTTCTTCTCCAACCTTTACGCTGAAGTCGATGTCGCTTACCTTGTCAGTAGTAATGCTATTTCCGTTTACACTCCATGTAATGCCATTACCCATGTCAAACACAATGGTTACATCTTTGCCTGCGATAGTGTCAAGAACATCTCCCGGTACTACGGTAGCACCGTTCATATCAACCTTTACCGCATCGCCATCTTTTGCATCTGATGTTTCGTTCTTGATAACATCCCAGCCTTCTTTACCTGTTTCGTCTTTGATGAACGGCTTTCCGGTATCCGGTATTTCCGCTGGCTTCTTATCGCCGCCTTCTCCCGGTTTGTTATCTCCCGGCTTATTATTTCCTGGTTTGTTATCTCCCGGCTTATTATCTCCTGGTCTATTATCATCCTTTAACTTAGCGATTGGTTTCGTATAGCTGTGTCCACACAATGAACAGGTATATGTCATCTCGCCTTCTTTTTCCTTAGTAGCTTCTACCGTTACACTGCTTGTATACTTATGGTTAAGCTTAGGAATTGTTTCTGTATAGCTGTCACCACACTTACATGTATATGTCTTAATTCCTGTCTGGGTACAGGTTGCTTCCCTTGTTATCGTACAAGTATAGTTATGCTCATGTTCTTCTTCAGGAAGCTTTGGAATCGTTTCTGTGTAAGTGTCATTGCAGTTTACACAGGTATAGGTTCTCTCGCCCTCCGCTGTAGTGGTAGGCTGCCTTGTAATCTCTGAATGATAATCGTGTCCGGTTGCGGCTATTGTCTTTCCTTTTTCAAGGACTGCATTACAACCACTGCAACACTTATCTCCGGTGTAACCGGAAGAAGTACAATCAGCATCCTTCTTACCCACCAGCTTTATGGCTTCGTGGTTATTCGGATTTAAAGTGCCATACTCTGCACCGCAGACTGAACATTTCGCCTTATGGGTACATGTTGCCGTTCCGCCGGAGTGTTCTTTTTTCTCTATGGCATGACCTGTACTGATACATTCTCCACAATCCTTACAATAGGTATCTCCTGAATATCCTTCCTCTTTACAGGTGGATTCCTTTTCACCTCTAACCTCAGTATTCTTATGTTCACAATCACTTCTGGTAATTGTGATTACCACTGATTCATTTTCATAATTGCCCTTGTCCGCACCATTGTAAACAGCAGTTGCGGTCACAGGCACACCTACTTCCAATGCAGTAGCCTTATCACTCTCCTGCCATGTCCAGTCTTTCGCTAAAGTAACTGTACCGACAGTTTTGTTACTGTATGGAACACTCATAGCCGATCCCGGCATATGCGGTGCGTCTTTTACCTTATTTACTGTGATGGTTACATCCGTTTCAACCGTGTTGTAATTTGCACGATCTGTCGGTGTGAATACCAATACATAAGTTGTCAGATTGCTGTCTGCACAATTCGGTGCAAGGCTTGCATCCTTCCAAGAAAATGTTCCGTCTACAAGAGTTGTGTCATTCTCACTGTACTGTACTTTTCCACCTGCTATTGTTGCATCTGATAAGGTCTGTCCGTAAGTAATAGCACTTACAGTAGGTTTTTCAGCCACATAAGCTGTTGCTGCTACAACCCTGACGGTAATATTCTTCGTTACCGGCACATAATTCGTGGTATCTGTCGGATTAAATACTGCTACATAGCTGTTCACATTTGTTGTAGGAACTGTGCCGTTTGTCTTCCAGCTCCAGCTACCTTCAACAGTCTTTTCCACGCCACCAACAGTCCAGCTTACGCTTCCACTAACAAGATCACTATCTGTTAATGCTGCAGTTGGATGATATACTCTGTCTGCCACTGTCGGAACAGTTGTCACATTCGGTGTCGCCTGACTTACGGTTACTGTGATCGTTCCGGTACATCCCTGATAAAGTGCTTCATTCTCCGGCACAAACTTCCATATAACCTGATGACTTCCGGCATTCAGTACCTCATCCGGTGTTTCCCAGCTAAGTGTACCTGCTACCTCTGTTCCATTGGCTACAAATTTTGCTTCTGTGGTATTAAGCTTTAATGCACTTATCTTCTGTCCGTACACAAGGGATGTGCTGTCAGAAGAAACCTTTGCACCTGCCTTTTCCGTCACTACGAATTTATCAGTAATCTTTACAGTTAATGTATAAGTTACATCTTTATAATTCGCCATCGTTGCAGTGACTGCAATAGTTGCTGTAATTCCATCTGTATAGTTATCAAATGACTTCACATTGTAGGTAAGATTACCATTTTTATCTACCGATACATTTTCAAGTATCGTACCGGCATCTGCCGTTGACACAGAGTATGTTGTATTACCCTTATCTGCCGGAAGCATTCCTGCAACATCCACCGCCACATTACTTGCTCCCTGCTTATATGTATAAGCTGCCGTACCTGTTGACGGATTTAATACATAGTCTTTCTTTGCCACATTGACTTTAATCGTCTGCTCTGCCGCACCGGTATAACACTCTGTTTCCGAAAGAGATACTGTTACGGTGGCACTTCCTGCTCCCACAATCGTTACTTCTCCGGTATCGGAAACTTTAATGACCTTTTCATCGGAAACTTTATAGGAAATCGTTCCGTCTCCGGTTCTGCTACATCCAAGCTTAAATGCCTCATCCCCAAAGGTCGGGGTAAATTCAGTCTGTTTCAGTGTCAGCACTCCGTCTGCTTTTGCAACAGTATCCGAAGTATCATTAACTGTTCCTATGTATCCTTCCGCAGATACCTTAACTGTAATCTGTTTTCCAATTGCTTCGGCGGATACAATCTTATAAGTATTGCTGCTTCCCTGCTGAAGCACTGTATCGTCCGCGCAGAAAGTATAGGTTAATACAGCTCCCTGCTGTGCTCCGGTTACAGTTGCAGTTAAGGTTTCCCCATACTTTGCAGTTCCGGAAAGGCTTACGCTGCCTTCTAAGGTTGCGGTATAGGCAGATGTATTGGAAATAACATCACTTGCCTTATATCCATCTGTTTCCTTTGCCCGTACCTGTAAATCTCCTGTGTTGACTATCACGTTTCCAACTGTAACAGTACCAACACCGGTGCCGGAATCTACCGTAATATCCGTCCAACTTGCTCCACCATCGGTACTGTATTCGTAAGTAACTCCGCTTGTTCCGTTAAAGGTAAAGGTATTGTTTTCATCATCCACATTTCCATTCGTCGGTGGATTTGGATGTTCTGCCTTTGCTACCTCGGCGGTGGAATCCGTCAGTTCTCCGGAACAGTTTTCAGCGGTAACCTTAACTGTAATCACTTTTCCTACATCATCTGCTGTTAAAGTATATGTATCTCCGGTAGCAATCGCTGTAGTATCTTCTCCACGATACCATGAAACTGTAACTTTGCCGGCATCTGTCGCAAGTCCCTCATAGGATGCTGTCAATGTTTTTCCATATACTGCCTCTCCGGAAATGGATACAGTTCCCGTGATGGCTTCCTTTAATGTCTTAAATGTGCTATTTAAAAGATAACTTTCATTTCCTGCCTTATCCACTGCAAGAACTGCACAGTAATACTCGGTATTTGGTTTCAGGTCTGATAATGTAAAGGTTCCGGTTGCATTGTGATAATCAGATGCTTTCAAATTCTCTGTCGTAGCACTTGTTACCTTATCAATATCCGTACTATATAAGAAATAAACCTTCTCAAGACCGCTTCCATCTTCAAAAATTTCAAATGTCACACTACCGGAGCGATCCTTCATGACCGGGGTTATATCAAAAATATACGGTTTCTCATCATCATGCAAAATGCCATCACTGGACAGATAGGTTACATTTCCGACATTGTCTGTGATTCTCGCATACACATAGTTGGTCCTGTTCGTCTTGATTTTAGGCTTATTGCTATTATCATAATCTTTCCAGCCACTCAGATTCTGCATATCTGAAATTTGTGTATATGCCTTGTCAGATACCAGATATTCTGTAGAGGCTATACCGGAGCCGGTATCCTCTGATGTAATCGTAATTTTTTCTTTGGTGTTGGTATAGAAGCCAAAGGAAATTTTCTCTAAAAATTTATCCCATGTACTTTCTTTTACCTGAATGGTTCCGGTTGGAGCAGCTTTATCAATCTTAATCTCTTTGTTTATGCTATCTGTAATGTATCCGTTACTGTGTTTAAAATAAAGAGTATAAGAATGTGTTCCCTCTTCGGTAACCGGAATGCTGTCTTTCCAATCAGTTCCATCCGTTGATACCTGCCAGCCATCTGCTCCGATTGTAACATCTGAGGTGTACCAACCATTCTCTCCCTGCGTTCCTGTTATATAATTATCCGGAGCAGTAATATAAGCAATGGTAAAGTTCTTTGTAATTTCTCCTGTATAATTGCCTGTTCCGGTAATCTTCACATAAGGAGCATTTTCAGCATTGCTTTCCGCTACGCTCGTATTATTACCATAAGTAATGTTATAATCTTCACCAAGAGTTAATGATGTCTCGCCGTTTTTTACGGTAATATCCGGCTTAATCTCATTACCTGTATAGTAGTAAAGGGTATCCACACCGCTAATACTGATACCGGAATAGTTGATGTTCTTTATACTACAGTCCGAACAGCTTTCGCCAGTCTTGTCATCGCCAAAATCATGTTCCTTTAAGCCTTCCGCATTATTTGTGTATCCAGCCTTACAAGGAGAACTTTCTGAAGGTTTATAGACTTTCGCATTACTAAAAACAGGAAAAGATTGTTTCTCACCATCATTATCAATGTTCTGTCCCCAGACCTGTGGTATCGTGCCATCTTCTCCCACTTTCTGTCCATCCTGCAAAAGGTATGCAACCTCGCCGGATGCAAACTGTGCAGCGGTTTTTCCTTCAGCCTGCCCTTCGACATCTGCGCCGTTAATGCCACCCAAATCCGTGCCTTCCGCTTTCAGATAATAGCAATTGTTTATCGTACAATTTTCACCATATCCGAACACGCCTCCGACATCATCATTTCCACTTACACTACCTGTGTTATAGCTGTCAGTTATCGTAACACTGCTACCAGTTCCACACACGCCTCCGACACATCCTTCTCCACTTACCACTCCTGTGTTATAGCTGCCAGTTATCGTACCATCTACACCAAATGCGCACACGCCTCCGACATAATGTTCTCCGAAAAAATAAGAATCAACGACACCGACATTCCGAATTGTTGCCATATATATATTGTCAAACAAGCCAACATGACTTTTTTGGCTATCATTGAAAAAGAGTCCGCTGATGGTCTTTCCATTTCCATCAAAAGTCCCCTGATAGCCGTTATTAGCTGCTCCAATCGGTGTCCATGAAATGAAGTTCCCGCCGTTTGCTACTTCATTGGTCAGATTGCCGTCATCATCTGTTTTATATGTAATCCTGTCAAGCAGATTATTATTTACCGTGATATCATTCATCAGCTTCGCACAGGCTGAACTATTTTTAGTAACGTCTGTAAGAGTTCCGTTTACAAGTCCGGCGAACCAGTAAAGTTCTGCCGCCGAGGTAATCTGATACGGGTTTTCTGCTGTACCATTACCATTTTCCGGTTTTGTTGGTGTGATGGTGGTTGCTTCCAAAAGCTGTGCTCCACCCAGTTCTACATTTACTTTCAGTGCTGCTGCGTCCTCTGCGAGTTCATAGCCCTCCGGCAGATTCGCAGTAAAAGTATAGTTACCGCTGTACGCACCTTCCTCCGGGTAGTTTTCACATACCCAGCCTTCCAGAGTCACGGTTTCTTCCGCTCCATCCGTTTCTTCCGATTCGTTTGTTGCTTCTGTATCCTCTGTTTCGGTAACGGACGCAGATGTTGTAATCGTGGCTGTGATGGAAGCAGGAAGGAATGATACGATGTCATCAAAGGATACGATATAATCTTTGGATGCACCGGGAAGTGCCAGCACGTTTTCCTCCAAGTCCAGCATTTCCTCTTCATCATTCCATGTCCATGAGGTGATACGCTTTGCTGTCTCGGTTATTTCTTCCGATGTAGTCTGCTCCTCTTTTTCACAGGTCAGCACTTTTTCTTCCTCTGCTGCATTTACCGTAAGAGCAGATAAGTCCACGCTGCTTCCAACAAGGGCTGCCGTAAGCAACAATACTGCGATTCTCCTTCCTCTTTCTTTCCATTTTTTCATAATATCAATCCTCCTGTCCAAACTATGGTGCAGTTACACATTCTGTCCCCATAAAGATATTCTCTTATTTTCCAGTCATATTCAGATAGATAATATGAACAAAATCTATCATGAATTTCTATTTATCATTCTATACACTAACTCAGTTTTATTGTACTACAAAAAGGCTGTTTCTTCAAGAATTTTTATTTGAAATTCAAATATATCTTTTTATAAACAAAAGAGCTTCCCTTGATTATCCTTGAAAGAGCACGATGCTCCATCCTTCTAATCTTAGAAAGCTCCTGATTTTTTTGTATATGAAACTTTAACCATCCCATAATGGCTGACTGAAAAAGAGTACAATAATTTTTTACTTTTATTGCAGCCTCTGAATATATCCTTCACTTACCATCCGCCTTAACGGTTTTGCTCCATACAGCAGACCTGATTCCTGATTTTCTTCTTCATCTTCCTCGGACAGTTCTACATAAGCACATCCTGCTTGTTTTCTTGCGTTATTTAATGCCTGATAGAATACTTCTTCATCCGTGATGTTGAAATATCCATGTCCGGAACCATGCGGAAAATACTTCTCTACCACAGACTGGAGCTCTCCATAGAACTTGTCATAGTCCCTGTTGTTCATAAGCTCAGTTCCATTCTCTGCATCAGCGTTCTTATAAGAACTACGCATTCTTTTTGTCGTTCTTTCAGTATCTATGCTGTCTACGCATTCCTTCACACGCATACTTGATTCTTCTATTGTCGTGGCGGACGGGCGGATGATATTCAGATAATCATCTATACATGACTCGGCAAGCTTGATTTCTTCAGGACTTATCTGTCCGTCCTCCTTTGCTTCCTCTATCTGCGTAATCAGTTCGTCCATACCATCTATGTATACGTTATCCGATGCTTTTTCCAGAGAGTAGCTTACCATCTGTGCTGCCGCCTTAAATTCTGTATCCATATCCTCAATCTCGGAATCCAGCTCCTGAAGCTCGTCAATGTACAGGTCTTGAAGTTCTTCTACCATTCCCTTTGCCTGCTCGATTCGTTTTGCACCATAGGCAACCATTTCTGACAGTTCCACTGGATCTTCCGGAAATTCCATATATGGATATGGCGTTGCCTCTATCCTCTCGTATTCCGGTGTCTGTCCCAATGACAGCATATCTATCAGGTCCTTGATCTGATTGATGGTCAGTTCCTCCAACAGAATGATTGGCTTTTCAATCAGTTTGTTCATATCCACTTCTTCTTTTACGGATATCTGTTTTCCAATAACGGTAAGCTCCATATTGACTTTTACAAATATCTGGCTTCCATTTACGATTATACCAAGAAGTGCCTTGCTGATATAGAATACATTAAGCACACCCTGAATCACTTTGTTAATTGTGTTAAGGAAACCGCTACCCAGTTTGTTTGCAAGCGACAGTACCTTATTGGCTGCATCAAGAGCTGCCTCTGCCGTTTTCATCGCAAGATATATGCCGCCGATGGCAACCTCATAGCCTACGATTTTGGCTGTTTCCTTAGCCATCTTCGCCCACTGATACCATTTTGCTTTCCTAATTACCCTCCTGCACTCTTCGATTTTACTTTTGTATGAGTTTATCTCATTTTGCAGGGAGGATACTTTGTTCTTTGCATCATTGATTTTTTTCTGTGCATCATGTATCTTTTTGTCATATTTGGTTACTGCTTCATCCAGCAGGTACGTCAGTTGTTTCAGGTTATTCTGTAATCCTGTGCTGTCGAGAGAGACTTCAAATTCAAAGAACAGATTTTTCATTTTCTGATAATCTGCATTCAGATACAATGAAGCCCGAAACAGGTTGAAATAGCTTGTTTCAACAGCAATCCTTATGTTTTTGTTGGCAAAATATACCAGTGCATCAAAAGAAAATATTTTGCACAGTTCTATATGCCCATCTATATAAAAATTGCAGGCGTTTTTGGATACATCCATGTATAAAGTGACCGGTCTGTCTGTCACTTCATTTCTGTAAAAATCCTGTGTCAGCAGTTCCAATGTACTGTTTGATGTACTGCCAAGCACCGGGTTTATCCTGTTTTTCTCAGAACGGGAACCGCTGATAATAAACACACTGTTATGTATTGGTGATACTTCCGCATATCCAAGAATGCCTTTATCATTTACTGACGAAAACATGACTTTGATTTTCTGTCCGAAAATCTCCAACTGTCCTGCAAAGAATACTCCCATATCAAAATTGTATCTGCCTATGGTCAGATGCTTAGATGCATAATATGCCTGCGGTGGAAAGGATAATTCTCCCTTACTGTTCAGCCAGTAATGGAACATGGTCTTTGTGTTCAGAACGTCACAGGCACTATCGCCCGGAAGTCTTGTCACACTTACATTGTCCTGACTCAGCAGATACTCCTGCTTCATTCCCGCTAATGCATTATTTACAGCCTGTATGATTTCCGCATCTGTAAGTGTCTTAAAATCAATCGTTTTACCGCCACCTGAACTATTGATGTCAAAGGCTGTGACGGTAAATATATCCAGTTCTTTTACTGACTGCGAATCAATTCCTGCAAGGTTTGATACCAGAGAGGATACCGACACTTCACTCATGGCTATGTTGATCATATCAAGCATTGGAACCGTACCATTATAGGATATGCTCAATGCTCCATACCACATAAGATTGCGGATATTTATCTGTGACATTGCCCCGATATTGATACCGGATTTGCCAAAGCCAAGCTCCAGCCCACAGTTGCAGATTGATATTTTTGTATTAGGTATCTGATAAACGCTTGTCGGCATGGTACTTGCCGATATTGATACATTTGTAAGTGTGAATTCTGCATTCACATAAAATTTTAATCCCGGAAAGCAGCTTAGTCCGATAGCTCCCGCCATCTGGAATTTCACATTATTGCTGCCAAACTGTGTATAGATTACTATGTTCTGACAGCTTAACAGTGCATTTTCAATATCCGGCACAAGCAGTGCACAGCTTACCTGTTTTCCACCCAGCCCCACGAATATATCCATCTGGTTTATTCCGAAGATTGTTCTCATGGCATCTGTAAATGGATATTTTGCCACTTCATCAAATCGAAAGGCTGTGCTTAATAGAAGGCTTCCTTCTATTATGGGCGGAACTTCCGGCAGGTACGAATATGCTTTGTACAATTCGCTACAGTTTATGTTCGTATTACGGTAAAGGAAGGTGAAGCTGTGTATTCCAAACACATACATCACTTTCTTTACTACCTGTGCCAGCGAATCGTTTTCCCCATTGATAATTTCCTGCGGAAGAAGGGCAAAGGCAACCAGTTTTCCCTGTTTTCCATCATAAGCCAAAAATTTTAGTGCTTCTGTACGCACCTCCAGCATGGTCTGCTGATTGCTATGTGCAAACAGGGCTTTTACCTCAAAATCGTTCAGCAGTTCCACGTAATCCCCTACTTTTTCTTTCGTAACGCTGCCAAACAGTTTTAGAAGTTCTTTCAGGCTGTCTTTGGTTATTTCCACTTCCGCAGAAAACAACAGCTCATCTTCGATGCAACCTGCCAAAAGAGTGGTTTTGACACCGCATAATTCACCTTCCATATTCAAGGAACTGTTCATATATTCTTTTGACATCAAAACCACCTCGCTTCTTAGATTTCTTTTAACAAATCTTCCGGTTTGTAAAGATTCATCTGGCTGATAATCTTACTTCTCTCTGTGTTCCAGACTGCTACACCGACTCTCTGAATATTGAAAATCTTGAGGCTTTCCGGGAGTGCTTTTGAAGTATCAATTTCAAGCTGGAATGCGTATTCTGTATTGTTTACCGGTGCCGCATTTTCC
>UMCO01074541.1_pt1 | contig 10723 bp, 9 predicted proteins | sample 1964251 | NCBI WGS metagenome assembly UMCO01 (sample SAMEA4835970, study PRJEB28245) | human gut metagenome | biome: gut microbiome; material: fecal sample | place: Denmark | collected 2008
AGTCCCGCTACTGTAATGGCGAGCTGTCTGCAAAATGTCACTGGAGCAATGCTTTGGGAAGGCGCAGCACGGCGATGAACCTGAGCCAGGAGACCTGCCTGTTACGAGTATCACAGCCTACGGGGGATAGGCGGGTATTTGCATATCGTTTTTGAAGTATATCCTCTTTGTTATAAAGGGGATTTTTTGTTTATAGAAAGGAGTTTTTGTATGCCGGCTAAAATTGTTTTGGTAACCGGCGGGGCACGCAGCGGCAAAAGCGAATTTGCCGAAAAATATGTGCTGCATTACGGCGCAAAATGCGCTTACATTGCTACCGCCGAAATTCTGGACGAAGAAATGGCTGAACGTGTACGTTTGCATAAAGCGCGCCGCCCCCGGACGCGCTGGATAAATTTTGAAGCCCCCTATAATGCGCACGAGGTTTTGTGCGAAGCTGCGCAGGAAGCTGATGCAGTGCTGTTTGACTGCCTTACGCTTTACATGAGTAATTTATTGTACGGAAAAAACGCACCACAGGGCACAACGGAAGAAAAAGCGCAGGCTGTTAAGGCAGAAATTGGCAAACTGATTGAAGCTGCTGAAGCAGGCGGCAAAATTACGGTGTTTGTAACAAACGAAGTTGGCGCTGGCATTGTGCCGGAAAATGCCATGGCACGTGAATACCGTGATATTGCAGGCTGGGTGAACCAACAGGTGGCGGATGCCGCGGACAGTGTATTTTACTGCGTGGCAGGGCAGGCAGTTGATATGAAAAAACTGGCGTTTAAATTTGAGGAGGAATAAAATGCAGGATATTATAGTTCCGCCGCTGAACAAGGAATCGGCAGAAATTGTGCATAAAAACTGGCAGGCTGTGGACGAGGTTCCGTATCAGCTTGGCAAAGTTGAAAAAATGGTTGAAAAATACGCCGCTATTTGCGGTACGCCTGATTTTGAAGGCAAAATAAAAAGCGCCATGCTTTTAATGTGCGGCGACCACGGCATTGCCAAATACGGCGTCAGCGCTTATCCGCAGGAAGTTACCATGCAGATGATTAACGGCTATATGCGCGGCACTGCCGGTGCCAACGTAATGGCGCGGCACGCCGGTGCGGATGTGTTTGTTGTTGACATGGGCACAACTTTTGATTTGAGCCACTTGCCGAAAGTGCGCAACGAAAAGGTTGCCTGGGGCACGGAAGATTTTACCAAAGGCCCTGCCATGACGCGCGAGCAGGCCGAAATGGCATTGGAACGTGGCATGAAAGTTGCCGGTGAGTGCATTGATAAAGGCTACAACATGCTGGTAACGGCAGAAATGGGCATCGGCAACACAACTTCCACCGCTGCTATCGTGTCGGCATTTACAGGCCTTGCGCCGGAGCTGACCGTTGGGCGCGGGACCGGCATTAACGATGAACGCATGAAAGTTAAACGCCAGGTTGTTGCGGATGGTTTGGCAGTAAACAAGCCTGAACTGGGCAATGCCATGGATATTTTATGCAAAGTTGGCGGTTATGACCACGCCGGGCTTGCCGGTATGATTATTGAGGGCGCACGACGCCGCGTACCTACCATGGTTGACGGCGTGAACGCAACGGCTGCGGCGCTGCTTGCTTACGGCATTGAGCCTGCCTGCGCGGATTATATGTTCTGTTCGCATTTATCGGCGGAAATTTCTCACGCCAAAATGCTGGAAATTTTAAATTTAAAACCGATTGTTGATGCAGGCATGCGCCTCGGCGAAGGCACGGGCGCTTCGCTGGCCATCGTAATTTTGCAGTCGGCGCTTGATTTATACAAAAACTTAACAGCAGGTGAGCATAATGCGTGATTTTATTACCTGCCTGGAATTTTTAACGCGCATCCGTTTCAGCCACCGCACGGACTGGCGTGACGAAGATTTTTCGCGCAGCGTGCCGTATTTTCCCTTGGTGGGGCTGGTTATAGGCGCGTTTTTGGGTGCGGTTAATTACGCTTTGGTAATGGTTGCCGCGCCTGATTTTATGCGTGCCGCGCTTTTGATTTTAGCGGAAATTATTATTACCGGCGGGCTTATGTACGACGGTTTTATGGATACCTCCGACGGCGTTTTTTCGGCGCGCAGCCGCGAACGCATGCTGGAAATTATGAAGGACAGCCACGTTGGCTCTAACGCCGTGCTTGCTGTAATAGTGCTTATTTTACTGAAGGTATCGGCGTACCTTGCCATTTACCCACAGCTCTTAACGCCGGCGCTGATTGCCATGAGCGTGGCAACGCGCACTTTTATGGTAATTTTTATCGTCAACTTTCCCTACGCGCGCAAAACCGGCATCGGGCATATGTTTACCATGTACGCTAAAAAAAGCTACACGGTTATCGCGCTGGCGCTTGGCATTGGCATAACGGCACTGTGCGGCGTGCATTACCTGCTGGTGATGGCAGTTACTTTTGTGCTGGTATTTGGCATTGCTAAATTTTTGCAAAGCCAGCTGGGCGGGCTGACGGGTGACACCTACGGCGCGCTGACGGAGTGCGGCAACGTGCTGTACCTGCTTACGCTGATAATTGGCGGACGCTTTTTGGTGCTTGGTTTTTATACTTACCACAGCATATTTAGTTTGTTTTAAGGATGGTGCAAAATGGAAATAGATGTTTTGGCTGGAACGGTGCAGCCTGTTGATAAAACGCTGGCAGCAAAAGCGCAGGAGCGTTTTGATAATTTAATTAAACCGGTCGGTTCACTGGCAAAGCTTGAAGAAATGGCTACGCGCTATGCGGCAATTTACGGCAGCGCAGATAAAAATGATGTAAATTATCCTTGTAAAACAGTGCTTTTCTGGACTGATGACGCCGGTACAGCGGCAGAATATATGCAGGGCACGAAACCTGCCTGCATGCTTGCGGAAAATTCAGGCGTTAAAAGCCAGACTTTTTTGGTAACATCTGAAAGCATTGAAGAAGCACTGCTTGAAGGTGCGCTCTTGGCAAAAGAAGCAATAGGCACAAACGGCGGCCAGCAGGTGCTGGCACTTGGCTGCGTTGACAGCAGCGTGCCGGAATATAATGTAGAAAATTTTGAAGCTGGCGGTTATGATTTTTTAAATCAGATTGGCAGCAGAACCATTGCCGCCATGGCAGGCGCAGTTTTGCAGGCTGCGGCTTTAAAAGTGCCGGTAATGCTTGACGGCGCAGCATCCTGCCTTGCAGCACTTGCGGCAGTAAAATATAATGCCGCTGCGGAAGATTACGTTTTTGCCGGGCATGTATCCGCAGAAGCGGGCATGGAAGAACTGCTGCAAAAATTGGGGCTTTCCGCGCCGCTGAGGCTTGATATTAAAATATGCCGCGGCGAAGGCGCAATACTTGCGCTCAGCCTTTTGGACGCAGGCATTAAGGCTTATAAGGAAATGGAAACTTTTGCCGAAGCAGGCGTACACGTTGAGGTAAAAGAATTTTCGCACGCAGAAGAAATTAAGGCAGGCAAACAGGGGGCAAAATAATGGGCAGGCTATATTTAATCAGGCATGGGGAAACCGATTCCAACAAAAGTTTCCGCTTTCAGGGGCAAACCGATATTGAACTGAACGAAAAAGGACTGGCGCAGGCTGAACTTTTGGCAGAGCATTTTAAAAATATCCGCCTTGATGCCGTATACAGCAGCAGTTTAACGCGCGCACGGCAGACGGCGGCACCGCTGGCGGCTGTACACGGGCTTGAGGTGCAGCCGGTTGAAGATATTAAGGAAATTGCTTTTGGCGAGTGGGAAGGGCTTACCTATAACCAGATTAATGATGCCGGCCTTGGGCAGATTGACGAATTTTTTAAAAATCCGGCGCTGTGCCATGTGCCGGGCGGCGAGAATTTTACGGATGTTGCCGCACGCGTAGAGCCGTTTTTTAAACGCTGCCTTGCGGAAATGGATGAAAAAGATATTGCCGTTGTTTCGCACGGCGGCATTATCCGCGTGCTGCTGTGCCTGTTTTTGGGCGTGGATTTAAACAAAATATGGAATTTCAGCGTTGGCAACTGCAGTACAACCACACTGGCAAAATGGCGCGGCTACAATACTGTGCTGGAATGTACCAATGAAACATATTATTTGCGTTAAATTTTATTAGAATAATGTAAAAAAACAGCCATGATATATTGACATTTGTATTTTAAAAAGATATACTTTAAATAGTATATCTCAGCCGGTTCATATAGGGTTCATATCTTCTTTTTAATGCTGCTTGCATTTTTATCGAAGCCGTGGCAAATCTATGAAGTCCTCATGGGGTATGATTAATGTAAGGAGCTGATAAGCAATGAAAGAAGACAAAACTTTAGTATGCAAGGAATGTGGCAAAGAATTTGTTTTTTCCGCTTCCGAACAGGAATTTTATGAATCCAAAGGCTTTACCAACGAACCGGGCCGCTGCCCTGCATGCCGTCAGGCACGCAAACAGCGTCTTGGCATTGTAAGCGAGCGTCCGGAACGCCAGATGTATCCGGCGGTTTGCGCTGAATGCGGCAAAGAAACTGAAGTTCCGTTCAAACCTTCCGAAGACCGTCCGGTTTACTGCCGTGACTGCTACAACGCACATCACAGAAAATAATAAACAAATACAGCCTGCCGTAAAAATGCGGCAGGGTTTTTGTTTATTTCAGCGAATTTTATAAATAATGTGACAGAAACTTTGAGAAAGTTTCACTCAATATGGTATAATAATTTAATAAGAAGAAATTGGGGGTCATTTTATTTTAGAACTTAAAGAGATTTCGGTTGCCGATAAGGCATTGTTTGAAAGCTACATGTCGCGCCCTTATTACCGCGGCTCTGAATGTGCTTTTGGCAATTTGTTTATGTGGCAGACCTGCTATGATATTTTTTGGACTGAAGCGCACGGCTTTTTAGTGCTGAAAGTAAAAAGAAATGATGTTGATTTCTTTTTACAGCCGTTTGGCGGCAAAGACGAAGATTTGCCTTTATTAATGAAAGAAATTAAAGAATACCATAACGGCAAACCGTTTGAAATACACGGCATTTATGATGACGGCAGGGAAAGGCTGTTAAAAGCGTTCCCTGATTTGGAAATTACCGATGACCGTGATAACTGGGACTATGTGTATTTGCAGCAGAACCTGGCAACGCTTGCCGGGCGCAAATACCACGGCAAAAAGAACCACTGCAATGCTTTTGTAAAAGAGCATCCAGATTATGTTTACGAAGAAATGAACAGAAGCAATATTGAAGAATGTCTTGCTTTTGGCGATATGTGGTGCGAGCGCCGCATGTCGGACGACCCTTCGCTGGTATGCGAAAAATGCGCTATCCACGAAGCTCTTGATAATTTTGAAGCCTTAAAGCTGCGCGGCGGCGTTATCCGCATTGACGGCAAGGTTGAAGCCTTCAGCTTTGGCGAAAAAATTAATGACGATACTGCCGTTTTGCATGTAGAAAAGGCCAATCCGGAAATACGTGGGCTTTATGCCGTTATTAACCGTGATTTTGCCAAAAATGCGTGGGGCGACGTTACCTATCTTAACCGCGAGGAAGATATGGGGCATGAAGGCCTGCGCATGGCAAAAGAATCGTATAAACCGGAATTTATGGTAAAAAAATATTCCACTATTTTTAAATAACAGAGGTTTGTATGGATTTCAGGCTTTTAAACTCTGCTTTTTTGCCGCAGGCGGCAGAATTATGGGATTACTGCTTTGAAAAAAAGGGCGACCCGTTTTACGAATGGTATTTTAGCGAGTACTGTTTAAAGCAAAACAGCGTTATAGGTGGGTTTGACGGCGATAAATTAGCGTGCATGCTGCACTTGAACCCGTATGCAATTACGCTGCGCGGGCAAACACTGCGCCTGCCGTATATTGTAGGCGTGGCAACTGCGCCGGAATACCGCGGGCAGCACCTTACGCGCCCGCTGCTGGAAATGGCGTTTACCGTTCTGCGTGCGCAGGGAGCGGCTTTTGCGCTTTTAATGCCCATTAACCCGGCAATTTATAAGCCCTATGGGTTTGATTACTGCTATTACCGCCATTATTACCAAATGCCGCTGGCAGAACTTAAAAAACTGCCGCCGGTGCATAATATAAAAATAACCCGCTGTGCAGATATTACAGAAGGGGTGGATAAGCTTGCCGTTGTTTACGAAGCCTGCGGGCAGGAGTTAAACGGCATGGCAGTACGCAGCAGGGAAAAATGGCAGGAGCTTTTAAACGGCTATAAAGCCGAAAAAGTAATGCTTGCCATAGCTTTTGAAGATGCCAGCCCTTCCGGTTATATGCTGTATTCGCTTGATGCAGGCACTTTTAAAGTGCAGGAGCTGCTTACGCTCAGCCATGAGGCACAAACGGCGCTTCTGCGTTATGTAGCAGGGCATTTAAGTGATGCCGCTAATTTTGAATGGCTGGCAGAACCCGGCAACTTGGCGTATCTTGATTTTGCCGGAAGTACATACAGCGGCAGTTTAAAACCGTTTATGATGGCGCGCTGCATTAATATCCGCAAAGCGCTGGAGCTTTTGCCGGTGCCGCAGAATGTGAGCGGCGAAGCGGTGCTTTTAATTACCGACAAATTTTTGCCGCTGAATAACGGGCTTTTAAAAATAACTGCCCAAAACGGCGCGTTAACTCAGGCCAGCACCATTGAAAACGAAGAAATTACAATGGACAGCGCAGCCTTTACGCAGCTGTATTTCGGTACTTTCAGCTTTGAAGAACTGGTGCGTGCCGGAAAAATTAAAGTTCATAATCCGCAGAAAAGCGGTTTTTGCAGGCGTTGTTTACCAAATGCCGTAATTATATTAACGAGTACTATTGAAAATTGAGCAGGGAGGCTGATTTAATGGACGAAATCAGACGCATTTTTGTAGAAAAGAAAGAAGCTTTTGCCGTTGAAGCAAGAGGCCTTTTGGCTGATTTGCAAACCAACCTCGGTATGAAAGGCTTAACCGGCATCCGTGTTATTAACCGCTATGATGTTATGGGCGTAACGGATGAGGAATTTGCCGCAGCCAAAGCGCTGGTGCTTTCCGAACCGCCGGTTGATACCGTTGAAGAAGAACTGGAAGTACCTGCCGGCTGCCGTGCTTTTGCGGTAGAATTTTTGCCGGGCCAGTATAATCAGAGGGAAGACTTTGCTGCTCAGTGCATTCAGCTTATTACGCAGAAAGAACGCCCGCTGGTATCTTCTGCCAAAGTTTATATTTTGTCCGGCACAATCAGTGATGATGAGTTTGCTAAAATTAAGGCTTACTGCATTAACCCGATTGAAGCACGCGAAGCTGCCTGGGAAAAACCGCAGACTTTGGTACAGGCCTGCGAAGAACCGCAGAAAATTAAAAGCGTGGAAGGCTTTTTAACCTTTACTAAAGAAGAAATGGAGGCTTACCGCACTGCCAACGGCTTTGCCATGAGCCTTGACGATTTGCTGTGGTGCCAGAAATATTTTAATGAAGAACACCGTGAACCGACCATTACCGAGATTAAAGTGCTCGATACTTACTGGTCTGACCACTGCCGCCATACCACTTTTATGACGCAGATTGAAGATGTTGAAATTGAGCCGGGGCTTTACACCCAGCCGGTACAGGCTGCCCTTGACAAATATATGGAAGCGCGCGACGAAGTGTACGGCACCGATACCAAACGCCCTGTTACCCTGATGGACATTGCCGTTATCGGCATGAAAAAACTGCGTGCCGAAGGCAAGCTGGACGATTTGGACGAATCAGAAGAAATTAACGCCTGCACCATTGTTGTGCCTATTGAAGTTGACGGCAAAACCGAAGAATGGCTGCTGCTGTTTAAAAACGAAACCCATAACCACCCGACGGAAATTGAACCGTTCGGCGGTGCTGCAACCTGCCTCGGCGGCGCTATCCGCGACCCACTTTCCGGCCGTGCCTATGTATATCAGGCAATGCGCGTAACCGGTGCAGCCGACCCGCGCGTACCTGTGGAAGATACTCTGCCCGGCAAACTGCCGCAGCGCAAAATTACTATCGGCGCAGCAGCAGGCTACAGCTCTTACGGCAACCAGATTGGCTTGGCAACCGGCCATGTACAGGAATACTATCACGATAAATTCGTGGCAAAACGCATGGAAGTAGGCGCTGTTGTTGGCGCCGTTCCGCGTAACCTTGTAAAACGCGAAGTACCTGAACCGGGCGACCTTTTAGTGCTGCTCGGCGGCAGAACCGGCCGCGACGGCTGCGGCGGCGCAACAGGTTCTTCTAAGGAACATACCGTTGATTCGCTGGCAAGCTGCGGTGCGGAAGTACAGAAAGGCAACCCGCCGACAGAACGCAAAATTCAGCGTTTGTTCCGCAACCCGGAAGTTACGCCGATGATTAAACGCTGCAACGACTATGGTGCAGGCGGCGTATCCGTTGCCAACGGCGAACTTGCCGACGGCCTTGTAATTGACCTTGACAAAGTGCCGAAAAAATACGAAGGCCTTGACGGTACGGAACTTGCCATTTCCGAATCTCAGGAACGTATGGCGCTTGTTATTGCTCCCGAAAATATTAAGAAATTTATTGCCTTTGCCGATGAGGAAAACCTTGAAGCAACAGTTATCGGACAGGTTAGCGATAACAGAAGGCTTGTAATGTACTGGCGCGGCGATAAAATCGTTGACCTTTCCCGCGACTTTTTGAATACCAACGGCGTTGCCCAGCATGCAGACGTTAAAGTTTGCAATGTTGAAGGCGAATGCGTATTTGACAAACTGCCGGCAGAAGTTGCTGCAGCAGACGGTTTGAAAAACGCATGGCTTGCTAACCTCGGACGCCTTAATGTTTGCAGCCAGAAAGGGCTTTCCGAACGCTTTGACAGTACTATCGGCCGCGGCACCGTGCTGATGCCGTTTGGCGGCAAACGCCAGCTTACTCCGTCTGAAGGCATGGTTGGCAGACTGCCTGTGCTGCACGGCAAAACCACGGCGGCATCCGTTATGGCGTGCGGCTACAACCCGGATGTTGCCTGCTGGAGCCCGTTCCACGGCGCACTGTATGCGGTTGTGGAATCTGTAACCCGTGCCGTTGCACTTGGTGCAGACCCGGCAAAATTGCGCCTTACCTGCCAGGAATACTTTCCCAAACTGCATAATACCGAACTTTGGGGCCAGCCCTTTGCAGCACTTTTGGGCGCATTTACCGCGCTGGACGCTTTGGAACTGCCTGCTATCGGCGGCAAAGACAGCATGAGCGGCACCTTTATGGATAAAACCGTTCCGCCGACGCTTGTTTCCTTCGCGGTTGACGTTATCGACGGCGACAAAGCCGTATCGGCAGAATTTAAAAATGCCGGCAGCAAGGTTGTATTCCTTTCCTGCCCGCGCGAAACTACGGAAGTACCGGATTTTGGCGCGCTGAAAGCAAATCTTACCGCAGTGCATAAAGCCATTCTGGCGGGCAAAATTACTGCTGCGGCAGCCGTTAAAGAAGGCGGCATTGCTGCGCTTGTAACAACAATGTGCCTTGGCAACAGCCTTGGTTTTGAATTTATTAAACCCTATAACGATACTGACGGACTGTTTACTTTGCAGCCCGGCGGCATGGTGATTGAACTTGCAGAAGGCACAGAACCCGAGGACCTGTTTGAAGGTCTCGACTACATGCTGCTTGGCCATACCTCTGAAAAACAGGTTATCGCCATTAATGACGACGTTATCCCCATGGGCGAAGCAGAAAAGGCTTACAGCACTCCGCTGGAAGGCATTTTCCCGTCCAAAACCGATGAAAAAGACGATAAAGATATTGACATGCCGCTTTATAAGGCAGAACTGCCTTTAACTGCACCGGTAACAATTGCCAGACCGCGCGTATTCATTCCGGTATTCCCGGGCATTAACTGCGAATATGACAGCGCCCGTGCTTTTGAAGACGCCGGTGCTGTGGCTGAAACCTTTATTGTGCGCAACCTTACCCCGCAGGCAGTAGAAGAATCCGTTGCCAAAATGGTTGAAATGATTGACAACGCCCAGATTGTAATGCTTCCGGGCGGTTTCAGCGCCGGTGACGAACCGGACGGCAGCGGCAAGTTTATTGCTACCATGCTGCGCAATCCGCGCATTAAAGAAGCTATCGAACGCCTGCTTAACGACCGCGACGGTTTGATGCTCGGCATCTGCAACGGCTTCCAGGCACTTGTTAAACTTGGCCTTGTGCCTTATGGCGAAATCCGTGAAATGTCTGCCGACAGCCCGACTCTTACCTTCAATAATATCGGCCGCCACGTTTCGCAGATTGTTAACACCCGCGTTGTTTCCAATAAATCTCCGTGGTTCAGCGCCGTTGAACCGGGCGAAATTCACTCCGTTGCCGTATCTCACGGCGAAGGCCGCTTCTATGCGCCGGAAGAAACAATTAAAGAATTGTTTGCCAACGGGCAGGTTGCAACGCAGTATGTTGATGAAAACGGCAAACCCACCATGGCAATGCCGTACAACCCCAACGGTTCGCTGTATGCTATTGAAGGCATTACCAGCCCCGACGGCAGAATTTTGGGTAAAATGGGCCATACTGAACGTTTTGTATCGGGTCTGTTTAAAAACATCAGCGGCAATAAAGACCAGAAAATCTTTATCAGCGGCGTAAATTATTTTAAATAAGCATTAAAATGTTTTACCGCCCTTGCTTAAACGGTGAGGGCGGTATTATTTTTATGTAAAGTTGAATACGCAATGAATAAATCTTTTCAAATTCAGCAAAATGCAACGGCTTCTACGTGCGTGAACACGGCTGCGCTGCGGTTCACG
>UMCO01070401.1_pt1 | contig 10573 bp, 16 predicted proteins | sample 1964251 | NCBI WGS metagenome assembly UMCO01 (sample SAMEA4835970, study PRJEB28245) | human gut metagenome | biome: gut microbiome; material: fecal sample | place: Denmark | collected 2008
AAAGCATTACTAACTTGTCGTTTGTATAAAGCTCTCGCTTATTATTTGATAACCGACACTTATTTATATTATTTTTCCAAATAGGAGGTAAAAAAAATGATGGTTTCTGAAGAAAAGATTGCATTGGAACCGGTAACCCCACATTTGAAATTTAAACGAGATGATTGGGGAAATATCTTATCTCTTCAATATAGAGAAGATGGATTCAGTGAAGAATCCGGTGATGACGAAAAACCAGATATCGAGAATCCTATCACAGAATATAATCCCTTTGAGGATATGATATTCGAATCAAAAGATGAATGCGACCTTGCGATTCGTCGATTCGCTGTTCATTTCTCAAGTGAATTAAGAACAGATAGAAACCCACATGACTTTTTTAGTGTTGAGAAAGGAAACTATATGTATGAAGGCGGTGATCTTGAATTCACCGCTCATATCATTGGGGATGATCGAAGTGGATACTTCATCATGTTCATGCGAAGAGACACCGATATCGAGGGAACGAAACCTCATCGAAAAGGTATCCTTATCAATGGAAATACCGATGGATATTATTGCTCCTATGGTGCGAACGATATCTTCCGAGTATCCAAGAGTGGTTCATGGAGATTCATTGATTCCATTCATCAGATGACATTTACATCATATGAGAATGCGGCAAAAGTAATTTGCTTTCTCGTCGGACGTAGCACATCAAAGTTAAGGAACGATAACTATCTTTTTAACGGCCATAATTGCAGAGCGATCAATGTCAATGAATCAACAAATCTCTTCACTGGTGCGTTTGATGGATTCTGTAAATACACTCCGTTCGCCGTTACTGGCATTTACGTGATGAGCGATGGAGAACTGTATCATACCTATCCAATCTGTGAAACAAAGTATCCTATCGCAAAGAGTATCATTCCAAAGAAACACACAGTCCTTGATCCTATAACAAATATCGTTGCTGATAAATGGCATAATATTTATCAGATTAAAGATGTGTACGGAGACGATATTCCTGTCGGTACAGAGGTTTCCAACAAAGAATACTCTGAGGAAATTTCTATTACTCAGTATCCGTTTTCCAGCTTTGAGACATTCAAGGTTGTCGTAAAAGAATATCTTGGAGAAGACTATGACGTAATCGAATCCTCTCTCCATGATACAGAATATCCAGATGAGGATCCTCGACATATTCGAAATTCTATCTGGGTAGTATCCAACTACAAAAAACATATCGTGTGGAACTACATGGTTCTGGTTGAGAGGATTCCTTATACAGATACTATGGTTTATCGCATTCGCTTTATTGATTCTAAGAATAACGCAATTTTTGTTTGATGAATATCATAACTGAGATAGTATGAAGATTCTACAATTTTTCTTCTACTATCTCAGTTATATATTATATAATAGAATGATAGTGAAACTCGAGTAGCTATCAAAAATTTTAGGAGGTTAAAAGTATGAGAAACCCGAATTGCTTTATCGAGAAAGATGGTCAAATCGTCATCAATGGTGCAGAGAATTACATCATTAAAGGCGGTTATATTTATGAGGCTCACAATCCGGATGAGCCTATCAAAGATCTTCTCGATCTCTACTTCAAGGATGAGTTCGAAGCACGAGCATTCTTTGAAGCATTCAATATCTATCCGGATACAAACGACAATATGACCTATATGGTTGAGCCCGGTCTCTCGGATTCCAATGAGTTATATGCTCACATTGTGAACGTCAAGTACCCGGAATCCGAAAAAGTGGTTCTCCTTAAGAACGTAGGCCATGCAGATAAGAATAAGCGTGGCCTCTATACTCCTGTGCCTTTGACTAAGTTTGAAATCTATGACAAGGGAAACGAATATCTGCATGAAGATTTTATCCCTGACCATCCGTTCTCCGGTGATTATAAGGAAGTCACCGACAGCATCATCGTCTATCCCAAGTATCTCAATCCTGATGAAAATTCCAATACCGCTGTAATGGTTCAGGATGTCATCAAATATTCTCATGTGAAGGGAAGCAAAGAATCCGTTCCGATGACTGATACTGTGAAGCACATCATTGATGCTGGCCACATTTTCTGGCTTGCTGATTATCAGTTTGAAGATATGGCAGCAGTCATGAATGCAGAGCAGGCTTTCATCGCTACTGATAAGGATAACGTATCCAGCGTAATGACGTACAGAGAAAATATCACGAAGACTTCTGATGAAGATTGCAGTGTCAGCGTTCTCCGTGTTACCGTATCCAAAGACAAAGACTTTGTGGATGATTTCGTGGTGTTCGGCTATATTCCTTCTTGGTACACCGACCGTACCTTCATTGATCTTTATGAGCCCCATCAGCTCGATCTCGATATGCTCCAGAATCGTTTTGGTCTCTTCAATGAGTGAGGTGTAATGCTATGGACGAATTTATGAAAGAAAAAATTACCAATCAAGAATGCGAATTCTTTGAATGCGAATTCTTTGTTGGTAAAAGCGGCTATGGAGACTTTGTATATTATAAGATTCCCGGAGTCTCCAAGTATTATCTCCGGCACGATGGAAAGATCGTTGATCATCATATTCAGGATATGAATGTTAGCCAGTCTGGACTCGCTGATGATATCTGTAGCCGAATCATCGACCTGAGTTTTGGAAGCTTTGAGGAAGCAATTGCTTTCCTAAACTTCTTCCATATCACAAATGAGTATGAATCAGTGACCGAAACCAGAAAGCCGTACATGATCTTTGCCGGTGGCGATCATTGCAAGACCTTCAATGACCTCATGAACTACGTGGATGTGAAGCCAGAATTTCTCACCGGCGACATTCTTATCACTACTGAAGAAGTAAGTGAAGACCGTACGGAATATAAAATTCACCCGTTGACTCCGTTCATCATTGGTAAGATGGATAAGGAAGAGCCTACTCTGATGCCTGGGATCAATCATACGGTTCTGAAGCCGATTGATCTTCTTCACAACACATACTTCATCACTGGTGGCCAGCAGCGCATCATGTTCCAGATGGAACTGAATAAAAGCCAGATCAGTGATAGCAAGATGATGCGGACCATGTATGGTCACATTGATCCTGATCACTATTCCAGACTCGCCGGCTATCACTTCTATACTCTGAGAGAAGTGATGGATGCATTCACTATCTGGAATACACGTGGGCTCATTCAGTACAATGAAGCGGTAACTGTCGCAAGTACTGGTAAGAGTTACACCCAGAACTTCATCCGTATCTTTGATAAGAACGACAAAGAGATCACTTTTCTCATCGAATCCTTCAATGAAGGAGTTGACGTTGACAAGATCGACTATACCCATCCTGTAAATATCATTCGCGTTCTGTAATGAACGCTAAGAAGACTATGCACTTGATATATGAATCATTGTGCATAGTCTTCTTTTTTGTAGTTATACAGCTACGGGGATATTTTTAATTTGCTCACCAGCCTGATAATTCTCCACAATCAGACTATCTGTGGTGAACTTATAGAAATCTTTAATGGAAGGATCCAGACTAACCTTCGGTGCAGGATACATCGGACGGCGAATCATACTCTCAATCATCTCGCGATGACGATCGTAGATATGAGCATCTGCGATGACGTGAGTCAAACGACCTGGAACCATATCACATACCTGTGCAACCATCATTAAGAGGATTGCATACTGTGCGGTATTCCAGTTATTTGCAACCATGTAATCATTGCTTCTCTGATTCAAAAGCAGATTCAGTACAGGCTTCTCATAACCATCTTCCTTGGTCACGTTCCAGGTAGTAGAATATGCACAAGGGTACAGACCCATCTCCGAAAGATCTTCAAAACAATATGTGTTTGTCATTATACGGCGAGACCATGGATCGTGCTGAAGATCATATAGCACAGCATCCATCTGATCCAGCATCACATAAGGAGTACCGTTCTTTGCAAAAACAGTTCCATCCGGATAGCATCCATTGATATCCATATGGGCTTTATGGTGCTTATACTTCTGACCAATCTGATAGCCATATGCTTTGCCAATGGAACCAGAAGCATCTGCCCAAGAATCCCAGATATGAGATTTCAGATCATGGATGTTATTGCTCTTCTTCTGATAGATCCAAAGAATCTCATCCATACAAGACTTCAGACCAGTCTTTCGGAAAGTGATTGCAGGAAACTCTTCCCGAAGATCATACTCATTCACGATACCAAATGCTTTTGCAGTACAAGCAGTAACCTTCGTATCTGCCCACATTGCTCGAGTCGGATACCAACGAAGAGAATGATCTTCATAATTTCCCATACAAAGAATCTGCTCTACGTTATCCTTGAAAATAACATCTGCTTTACTCATTATTCTTCTCCTTGTTTTTAAAATATTCTCCAGCGGTTTTGTGAGTATCTTCCTTACAAGAATCCAGATCAGTATCAATCACATTATAGTACATGATATAGCTACCAATCTGAGTCTTAAGAACATCATATACATCTTTACCAGAAATAATGGTATGTGTTCTCATATCATGCATTCTGCTCTTGATGACATGTGTCCCATATACATAAGGACGATTCTCATCAACCGTACCATCAGTTACCCTAGGATGAACCCATCCGACAAAACAGTTGCTGTCCGGGTCAAAAGTTCTCTCATACTGGGCAATATACACATATCGTGCATTCCCAATATAAAACTTCTTAGCAAGACGAGAACATGCAAGAAGCTTCGTGATCAACGAGAACCGAGACTTCTTTACGAAGTAATATACCTTATTGAGAATTCGATTGTAATCTTTATCGGTATCTGCCATAATACACAGATCGAATTCAGAATCTGTGCAAGCAGCAAATGCCAGATATGCACAAATTGTATCTTCTCCAAACGAATAACTTGGATAGATGTTAAAGAATGGATTATTGTCACGGACCATCTGGATACACATATTCATATTGAAAGGATAAACGATTTCATGATATGTGACTTGATCCATTGCATCCGGATTCCGCATTTTATCACAGAAATCCATATAAAGTGCTTCTTGTGATTTGGTAAGAATCGGCATAATATTCCTCCTTTACGAATAAAAACGTTTCATCATTTTATGAACTCTATCTACCATCTCTATTTTACTCTGATAATAACTGATCTTTTTAGTATCATTCTTTCGTTTTGCATTCCAAAGGTAAAATTTCGAAATAGATTTCCGAATCAGATGATCTAAGTCTTCATAGAGACCGCAGATAAGATTCACAAGAGGGTCACATGATTGTCCGGGATACCTCATCGTTTTCTCTCCATTTCTATGATCCAAAGAAAAAATAAGGTTAATACCAAGTTGAATGGATTATCTACTATAAAGACAAAAAAGAAGGGATACCTAACTGGCTGTTAGGTCCCTCTTTTCTCTTACAGCTTATTCTTAATCACCATGAACTCCCGATACTTCATAACGGGTTCATCCATGTCATAGCTGATTCCGATTGAGTTGTTAGCATGCTAACAACATGACTTTCGATATGCGTGTCGAGAAAGCTTGCAGCTTCTTGGACAAGCTGCGTATAAGCTTCCGTCCAAGAATCGAACTTGGCAATGGTAACAAGATTACCATAGCTATGCTTACCAGTAGTGCGATCAGAAGTATTAGTCATAGCATAGAGAGTGTAGTAGATACCCATAATAGTTTCCTCCTTATATTAATCCTCGTAATCTTCCATGCCATCGTTATTGTAGCAGTTTTCAAAGTAGAAACAACGGTAGCGGTCGATCTTTCCTTCGTAATATTTAACGACGATGAAGGTGCTCTCAATCCAATCAATGAAAGCACTTTGGCCAGCATCTCCAAGTTCATTCATGAACTTGGCTGCTTCACTGACGATTGCTGTACTGGCTTCCTTCAAGCTCACGTTCTCTTGAACGGTTACATTGACGTCCGGACTTGCAGTTTCACCGATCGGTATGACTGCATAGTCGTGATATTTAACAGTGTATGTGCACATCATAGTAGTTTCCTCCTTAGAAACTGATTTATGAAGGTTACTCTTCTTCGCCTTCTTATTCTTCAGCAATATAATATATCATTGGAATTCTAAGATATACGGCCTGTATTATCTACTATAAAGACAAAAAAGAAGGGATACCTAACTGGCTGTTAGGTCCCTTCTCGTGATTACTCACAATCGTAATCACGATAGCGATACTCCATGTCAGGAGCATCGTCGTCCACGCTTTGGATGCTGAATTCGCGAAGCATGAAGGTTCCGTACGAACTCGGATATTGGACTGAGATGTAGTCCTCATCCATCGTATACACAGTAGCACCTTCATGCTCTGTAATAAATTTCCCAGCCTCTTGAACCATGATGGCTTGGGCATGTTCATAAATGCCGATATCCTCGCGGATAACACCTTCCTTGATTGTGTGCCTCGGGATTCCGGACTCGTCCTCAAACTTAACAACGAACTTGCAGTCAAACATAATCGTTTCCTCCTTTTAGAAACTGGCTAATGAAGGTTACTCTTCTTCGCCTTCTTATGATTCACAAGTATAATATATCATCAGAATTCTAAGATATACGGCCAGTGACAATTCTGAAACTGGTAAAACCAGTATTATCTACAGGAGGAAATAGATATGATTATCATCGGATTCCCGGCAGTCGGAAAATCTCAGTATCAGCACTATCAGAAAGTAACTGGAGACACTATCACAAGACCGATCGTGGTTGACTTCGAATCATCCAATTTTGAGAAAACCGATCCGGATTGGATAACTTCATACTGCAATGCAGCACTGAATCTCGAGAGTCAGGGATTTGCAGTATTCGTATCCAGCCACATTGATGTCAGAAGAAAACTCATTTATCTAAGACAAAATCTTCAGATGTTCAATGATCTTTTCATTATCTATCCAGCACTGAGTCCTGAGATGAAATCTCATTGGATTGATCGTACGTATAATCGTTATAAGTCAGTGAGTATCCTGAAGAATCGTAGAGCTTATGAACGAGTACGAGATCACTACGATGAAGACGTTGAATCTATCGAAGAAGAAGTTAATCAAGGATTGTATCAGGGATACTATCGAATCGAAACTACTGACCGTTATAATATGAAAGATATCATTGATGGTTTTGAAAGAAAGGCTGTGAATTAAATGGAACATGGAATGATCATTTTCTATAGTTATGAGAAGCAAGGAGATCCTGAATGCTTTCGTAACTATCTTCCCGAGCTTCAAAAAGATGTAGACAAACGAATTTGTATGCTCCAGCACATGGAATGGTTTGACTCATATAAAGATGGAAAATATGATGTAATGGCAGCTACCGCTCTCAACTTGTGCAATCTCAAAGGAAATATTGTATTGCTTCCTGCTATCCATGGATTGGTAGCTTCTATGAAAGAAAAGAATGAGCTGCAAAATTGCTATCTAATTGCACAGCCGTCTGATATTATCAGAATAGATACAGTAACTCCGTTCAAAGACTATGTGATTGACTTCGCATACTATGATATCTTCAAAAAACACGTGAGTGACTTTATCAAAAAAGAAAGACCACGAGATTATTGGAAATGGTTTAAATTTGATCGTGGATTGTATTAAATACGCATCATAACAAAAAAGAAAGACTAGATCCAGTTGGTTCCTAGACCTAGTCTTTCTTTGTCGGGTTACCTATTCAGGATCCGGATAGGCTCCGACGTAACATTACCATTGTAGTTAATGGTAGCATCTGTCGAGTTCTCCCGGTCGAGAACAAGCATCTTTCCCGTGCACGCAGCATAGGACGCTGCAAATGCATCATTGAAAAATGTGTGCATTAGTATCACCTCCTTTTCTTTATATGCCTTTATAACATATAACTGAAACTAGAGGAGATACGAAAAGAAGACTAGACAAGGAAATATCCAAGTCTAGTCTTCTTATTTATGCCAATTCAGACACTTAGCTAAGTGACCCTAGAAATTATCTATTAAATGAAAGGATAGGTGATACCAATGCGAGCTATTGTTTCTGTCAGTAATAACTGGGGAATTGGCAAGAATAATAAGCTTCTTTTCCACATCAAGGATGACATGGCTAGATTCAAAGAATTGACAATGGGGCATGTCGTTGTAATGGGTCGAAAGACTTTTGAATCGCTCCCATTTAAGAAGCCTCTTGCAAAACGAGTCAATATCATTTTGACTCATGATAAAAACTACAATGTGGATTCCAAAGATGTAATCATTGTGAATACCATGGAGGAATTAAAAGATCTCATTTCTATGTACCCTCCGGAGGAAGTATATCTGATCGGAGGAGATAGTTTATACAATGAACTCATCGACTATTGTAGCACAGCATATGTGACCTACATTGATAAAGATGTCCCTGATGCAGATGCATTCTTCCCGAATCTGCATAAGAAAAAGAATTGGTGGATGATGATTGACACCTTCCCGAATTATCGTCATGATGAAAAGACTGGTCTCAATTATCGGTTCGCAACCTACATCAATGATAACGTAAAACCCCTCGAACAGATCAAAGAATAATAAAAGAAGCTACCTGCAAATCTAATTAAGAAATGCAGGTAGCTTCTTTTATTTTAATATCCAATTTCCGTCATTATCAGTGACTCTTGTGTTTCCGATGTAAATCCCATCATCACGATGTGATATAAGCCATATTGATGGACATGAATTTATGAATTTATTATTATAATAATACAGTCCAGAAATTGTCAGGATATCGCCAGTATTATGAGCATCAACTCCAATAGATATTCCCTCACGTTCTTCATAGTTCATAAAACGCATAATTGATGGGCCACCAGCAATGTTATTGTACATCACTATAGAATTTCCAGTACTATCCGAATTAAATGGATTACTGTATTCTACTATCAAATTAGATGGTATATCTTCTGGATTTCTCATAGGTAAAAATGATTTGCTATCTTCGTTTAGAGTCAGGTCCTTTCCGCCTACTCTCAAACTAATTTTTTTATCACCGGTTGCAATGCTCATGGAATAAACCTCCATAGCATGCACCATCCTAACATATAAGCAAAGCTTATATGTTAGTAATATTCGTTTCCGAATATTATTCAACGTAGCTACGTTCTTTATTGAACGACTATAACAGTATTTTATCATCATAACTATCGCTACACGCCTAGCATTTGAATTCATTTCGTCTGAATTCTTGCTAGGCAACAGAGCCGTAGTAACGAGTCCAAAACTACCTGATTTGAATAGTTTTGGACTCGTTTTTGCTAACATATAATCTTTGATTATATGTTAGGATGATGAAGGTACTAAGCCCGAGGTATCGAAAATGAGTAAATCGGTTATGCTTAGAACTTCAAATGAAGACATAAAATTGAATATTGATAATTATCCAGTAGTCTACCCAAACTATTCTCTCACAAATTTACCAGATGGATGGTGCTACGTTGGCCAGGGTTATCATGCACTTAGCGAGCAGTTTAATAAGGACTGTGGATGTGGAGCGTGTTTTACTAATACTAAAGGTACGGCTTTCCAGATCTATATTTGTGATGATCGTGATAGAACTTATATGAGACGCTGCGGCTGTGGGGATACTGATCTAAATAATGCAAATTGGTTTTTAAGGAATTGATATTCATCTAGTATAACGGACTAGATTAATATACTTACTTTATTCGCTTTCAATGGGTTTTGTCCAAACATTTTGTTATCAAAGCGTTTTTGAGTAGAACCACGGATGCATTTCTTCGGAGTGCATCCGTGGTATTTTTAACATTATTTTATTCAACCTAAAAATTGCCTAGCATAATTTCCTGTTATGCTAGGCGTTAGAGCCGCTTTGTCGTTAAATTTCGAGGCAAAAATGGCACGAAAACATATTTGAAAGCAAATATTACTAACACAGGTGTTTACACCTGTGTTAGGTTGAGCAGGGTCGATGGTTCGGATAGCAGGGAAATCCTATCTCGAATTAAAATGGGCTGGGAGATCTAGGCAAAGTTGAATGATAACGGCATTCAATTTATTTTTTATTGGAGGTGACTAGATGAAAGTATATATTAGAACTTCCAAAGGCGATACAGATTTGCTTCCAGACACTGTCGACTGTGCACACAGAATCAGCGGTATTGAGAGTTCAATAAATTCTCCATTGAAATTAACTAAACCTGGCGATCGTTTTTCAACAGATAGCGGTGATTATTCATCCTGGGTCTGTGCTGATGAATTATATCCATCTGATCTTGTATTTGACTTTGGAAAATTCACAGATGACAAGAAAGATTCTGGGAATCTTGCTCTCTTATTGCAATCGTTTGATTCTGGGAATCTATCAAGATTTTCACTTGCAATCGACGGTGGGTACTATCAAGACGTTGGAAAATATAGATGTTTAGATACATCTACTTTCCCAGTAGGATTTAGTTATTTGACCATTGATGCCAATCCAGTCTTACCATCGTTTGGGAAATGGAGTGTTAGCACATGTGGATTTGCTTCTAGCCAAGCTGGAACAATATCTAATCCTGATAAGCAAATTTTCTTAGTATCTCGTATAGGTTAAGGAGAAACTGAAATGAAAGATCTATACCTTTCTCTTCCATC
>UMCO01105932.1_pt1 | contig 10553 bp, 10 predicted proteins | sample 1964251 | NCBI WGS metagenome assembly UMCO01 (sample SAMEA4835970, study PRJEB28245) | human gut metagenome | biome: gut microbiome; material: fecal sample | place: Denmark | collected 2008
CGCTCACCCACAGCGGGGCCAGACCCATGCCGGCAACGGCGACGATGAGGCAGATGACCGAAAAGCGTTCGTCCCACGTGGCATCCGAGAGCTTCAGGTGCTCGGGGTTGGTGCAGGTGCCGTAGAGGATGCGACCCACGACGCGCAGGATGTAGACCGCCGTGATGACGATCGACGTGCAGGCGATGATCGTCACGACGCGGTGGAACGTGTCGGCGTGCATGAAGGCGCCGTTGAAGATCGTCATCTCGGCCACGAAGCCGCTCAGGCCTGGAAGACCGAGGTTGGCCAGACCGGCGATGACGTAGCCCACGGCCAGGAAGGGCATGATCTTCATCAGACCGGCGAGCTGGCGGACGTCACGCGTATGGGTGCGGCCGTAGATCATGCCGATCAGGGCGAAGAAGAGCGCCGTCATCAGTCCGTGGCTCAGCATCTGCAGCACGGCACCCGTGGCGGCCGTCTCGTTCATCATCAGGATGGCGAAGAGCACCAGTCCGCAGTGCGACACCGAGGAATAGGCGTTGATGTACTTCAGGTCGGTCTGCACGCAGGCCGAAAGGGCCCCGTAGACCACCGATACGGTCGTCAGCAGAATGAAGATCCAGCTCAGTTCGTGCGCCGCCTCGGGCAGCAGGAACATCGCCACGCGGAAGCATCCGTAGCCGCCCAATTTCATCAGCACGCCGGCATGGAGCATCGACACGGCCGTCGGGGCCGAGGCGTGGCCGTCGGGACTCCACGTGTGGAAGGGGAAAAGGGCTCCCAGGACGCCGAAGCCGATGAAGACGAGCGGGAACCAGATGCGCTGCTCGGCAAGGGGGATGTTGTGCAGCGCGGCGATCTCCAGTACGTTCATCGTCTGGGCCCCCGAGCCGAAGTAGATGCCCAGGATGCCGATCAGCAGGAAGGCCGAGCCGCCCATGAGCATCAGCGTGAGTTTCATGGCCGAATACTCCTTGCGGCCGCTGCCCCAGACGCCGATGAGCAGGTACATCGGGATGAGCGCCACCTCGTAGAACATGAACATCGTGAAGAGGTCCACCGAGATGAAGAATCCGAAGACCCCGACACTCAACAGGCAGAACCAGAGGAAGTACTCCTTGACGTCGGTCTTCATCTGCCACGAGGCGAATGTGCCCGTAAAGACGATGATGGCCGACAGGAGCAGCATCGCCACCGAGATGCCGTCCACGCCGATGGCGTAGTGGATGTTGAGCGGGGCGTACCATACATGGCTGTCGGTCAGCAGCATCGCGGCCGTCTCGCCCGCCTCGCGCAAGCCGAGGAACCGGAAGACCAGCACGACGGCCAGTACCAGCAGCAGCGACGAGCCGGTGACCATCACGGCATGGATCTGCCGCGTCGATTTCGAAATCCAAAGCCCCAGCATCATCACCAGCGGGATGAGGGGGAACAGGGATAGCATATTCATAATAACAGCGTCGAATTAGCGGATGAGAAGAATCAGGATCGTAAGGCCCAGCGCACCGCCCAGCATCCAGATGCAGTAGCGCTGCACGCTGCCGCTCTGCATGCCCCGGATGGCGGCGGCCGCACCGTGGGTCGCCGTGGCCAGCAGGTTCATGAAGCCGTCCACGACGTGGCGGTCGAACCAGGCGATCGGTGTCGAGATGCAGGCGAAGATCACGCGATGGGTGACGAACTGGTAGACCTCGTCGATGTAGAAGCGGTGGTAGGCCGCACGGTGCAGCGTCAGGAAGGCCGCTGCCAGACGGTCGGCCACAGGCTGCTTTTCGCGGGCATACATCCACGTGGCCAGCGCAATGGCGGCCACGGCCACGCAGAGGCTCACGGCAGCGACGCTGCGGTCGATGTGGATCGTATAGGCGGCGCCGGCCGACGAGACGAACTCGCCGAAGGGGATCCAGCCGGCAAAGAGCGTCACGACGGCAAGGAATACCAGCGGCAGGGTCATGCTCAACGGGGCCTCATGCGGCGCGTGGGCCGCATGCAGCTCGCGGTTCTCACGCCCCCAGAAGATGTTGAAGTAGAGGCGGAACATGTAGAAGGCCGTCAGTCCGGCAATGGCGGTCATCACCCACCCCATGACGGGGCTGAAGGCGAAGCAGGCCGTGAGGATCTCATCCTTGGAGAAGAAGCCGCTCAGGGGCCAGATGCCCGCAATGGCCAGGCAGGCCACGAGGAAGGTCACATGCGTCAGGGGCATGTAGCGGCGCAGGCCGCCCATGGCCGACATCTCGTTCGAATGGACGGCATGGATGATGCAGCCCGCCCCGAGGAAGAGCAACGCCTTGAACAGGGCATGGGTGAAGAGGTGGAACATCGAGGCCATGTAGCCCAGCCCGCCCGCGTGGGGATCGGCCGAGGTGCAGACGCCGAGCGAGACGATCATGAAGCCGATCTGCGAGATGGTGCTGAAGGCCAGCACGCGCTTGATGTCGCTCTGCACGCAGGCCACCACGGCGGCGTAGAGCGCTGTGAAGGCCCCGATGTAGGCCGTCCAGTGCAGCACCTCGGGGGCATAGCCGATGAACAGGGGGAACATCCGCGCCACGAGGTAGACACCGGCGACGACCATCGTCGCGGCATGGATCAGCGCCGAGACGGGCGTCGGACCCTCCATGGCGTCGGGCAGCCAGATGTGCAGCGGGAACATGGCGCTCTTGCCGGCGCCGCCGATGAACATCAGCCCCAGTGCCAGCGGGATCATCCCTCCGGCGGCGGCCAGCATGGCCGTATCGGGCGTGAAGGAGAAGGTCCCGGCGTAGTAACCGTAGAAAAGGATGCCTACGAGAAAACCCAGGTCGGCGAAACGGGTCACGATGAAGGCCTTCTTCGAGGCGGCGATGGCCTCGGGCTTCGTGTAGTAGAAGCCGATCAGCAGATAGGAGCTTACGCCCACCAGTTCCCAGAAGAGGTACATCTGGAAGATGTTCGTGGCCACGACCAGCCCCATCATGCTCATCGTGAAGAGCGACAGGAAAGCGTAGTAGCGCTGGAAGCCCCGCTCGCCCTTCATGTAGCCGAACGAGTAGATGTGGACCATGAGCGAGACGGTCGAGATGACGACAAGCATCATCACCGAGATCGGGTCGAGCTGGATGCCCAGGTCGATGTGCAGCGTCTGACTGATGGGCAGCCAGACGGTGTTCCACGGCACGAGCGTCGGATAGAGGCCCGCGGCGTCACGCCCCACGCCGAAGAAGTACTCCCCGGCGGCCGTGTAGCTCAGGACCGCCACCACGGCCACTACGGCCGTGCCGATGGCGCCGGCCACCGCGGGTCGGAGCTTCATGCCGGCGATGCCGAGCACGAGGAAACTCACGAACGGCAGCAGCAGAATCAGAATCGTATATTCCATAAAGCGTCGTTATTTGCAGGGATCGTTACCACTTCATCTGGCGCAGGTTGCGGACCTGGATATTGCGGATGTTGCGGTAGATGTTGATGATGATGGCGATGGCGACGGCCGTCTCCGCGGCACTCACCCCGATGGCGAACAGCGCGAAGAAGAAGCCCTCGAGCGCTCCGGGGAAGAGGAAGCGGGTGAAGACCACGAAGTTGATATCCACCGAGTTGAGAATCAGCTCTACGGAGATCAGCATGGCCAGCAGGTTGCGGCGCGTCACGAAGCCGTAGATTCCCACGAACATCATGATCGTGGAGACGACGAGATAATACTCCATGTGTATCATAAGGCACTCTGTTTTTTAGCGTTTGCGGGCGATCATGATACCGCCGACGATGCAGGCAAGCAACAGCAGGCTGATCACCTCGAACGGCAGGACATATCCGTACTTGTCGCTGCTCATCAGCGCATGGCCGATCGTGCGGACCGACAGTTCGCCGTGCTCGAAGTGCGACGGCAGGAAGTGGTGCTTGAGCGTAATGAAGAGACAGACGCCCAGGCCGGCCAATGTTGCGGCCAGACCCGCCACGAACTTGTAGCCCTTGAGCTCCTCGGCCTTGTCGCCCTCGCTCGAGGTGAGCAGAATCGAGAAGACGTAGAGCACCGTGATGCCGCCGGCGTAGATGAGCAGCTGCACGGCCCCGAGGAACGAATAGTTGAGCTGGAAATAGATGCCGGCCGTACCGAAGAGCACGAACAGCAGGTAGGTCGCCGCACGCAGGATACGCCGCGTCGAAACGGCCAGCACGGCGCTCACCGTGATGAAGATCGCCAGCACGGCGAAAACGATCAATTCGAGAGTTATCTCCATGGCTTACTGTTTGTTCAGGATTTGGACCAGTTTCTCCCGCGTGTAGACCGCGTGTTCGAACTCCGTCGCAAAGCGGATGGCTCCCGTCGGGCAGGCATTGACGCACAGGTGGCAGAACATGCATGACCCGAGGTCGTACTCGTAGCGCACCAGACGTTTCTTCGACTTGCCCGTTTCGGGATCGGTGACCATCTCGGTCACCAGGCGGATCGTCCCGTTGGGGCACGACGACTGGCACAGTCCGCAGGCGATGCACTTGTTGTGCCCCTCGGCATCGTGGGGCATCGTCAGATGGCCGCAGTAGCGGTCGTACATCTTCAGCGTGGCCCGGTTCTCGGGGTATTGCTCGGTGACCTTGGGCGTGAAGAATTCGCGGCCGGTCACCTTCATGCCCGTCAGCAGGGTCCCCAGTCCGTGAAACAGTCCTTTGATATAATTCGACATGACTAAAAATGCAGGTTAAAGACAACGACGATGACCATCAGCAGGAGATTGACCAGGCCGATCGGTACGAGGTATTTCCATTCGAGCGTCAGGATCTGGTCGATGCGCAGGCGCGGGAAGGTCCACTTGATCCACATCAGCAGCAGGACCACGAAGAAGGCCTTGCCGAAGAACCAGACGAAGCCCGGGATGTAGTCCATCACCGTGTTGAAGCCCTCCCAGCCGGGGATGTGCAGCGGCATCCAGCCGCCGAGGAAGATCGTGGCCGCAACGCCCGAGATGATGAACAGATTGACGAACTCGGCGACGTAGAACAGGCCGAAGTGCATGCCCGAGTACTCGGTGTGGTATCCGGCCGTGAGCTCCGACTCGGCCTCCGGGAGGTCGAACGGGCCGCGGTTCACTTCGGCGTTGCCGGCGATCAGGTAAATCACGAAGGCGATGAGCGCCGGGAGGTGGCCCTTGAAGATGAACCACCCGTCGGCCTGACGCTCAACGATCTCCGAGAACTGCATCGTGTCGGTCAGGACGACGATCGTCAGGATCGAGAGGCCGATCGACAACTCGTAGGAGATCATCTGCGCACCGCTTCGCATGGCGCCGATGAGCGAATACTTGTTGTTGGAGCTCCACCCGGCCAGCAGGATGCCCACCACGCCGATCGACGAGGCGGCCATCATGAAGAAGACGCCTACGTTGAAGTCGAGGACCTCCATCCCGCGGTTGAAGGGCAGGCAGGCGAAGGCCAGGAGCGAGGCCAGGATGACGATGTAGGGGGCCAGGTTGTAGAGGAACTTGTCCGCATGGCGGATGGTGATGATCTCCTTGGTGAGCATCTTGAAGACGTCGCCGAAGACCTGCAGCGTGCCCCACGGACCGACGCGCACGGGGCCCAGACGGCACTGGAACGCGGCACAGACCTTGCGCTCCATGAAGATCATCACGATGGCGATGATCGTGTAGAGCAGCAACAGACAGCCGCCGATCACCACGCACTCGACGAAGGTCGCCAGGCCGAGCGGCAGGAACGACGTCAGGAGTCCGTGTATCCAGTTAGTTATGATGCTGAAATCGAACATATTCTCGTGTTTTGCGTTTAACGGTCAATATCGGGCACGACGTAATCGACCGTACCGCCGATGGCGATCAGGTCGGCGATCTTCGCGCCGCGGGTTATGGTTTCCATGCACGATACGAGCGGAAGGCCCGTCGAGCGGAACTTCATGCGGTAGGGCGACTTGTCGCCGCGGCTCTCGATGTAGACGCCGAACTCGCCGCGGCTGCCCTCGACGGCGGCGTAGTAGCTGCCCTCGGGGATCCGGATCACGGGTTTCATCTTCTCCTGCCAGGGTCCCTCGGGAATGTTGTCAATTAGCTGCTCGATGATCCGCATGCTCTGCTCGATCTCGCGCATGCGCACCAGGTAGCGGGCCATGCAGTCGCCCTCGGTGAAGAGCACCTCGTCGAAATCGACCTTGCCGTACATGGCATAGGGATGGCGCTTGCGCACGTCGCAGGCCCAGCCCGAGGCGCGGCCCGTGCCGCCCGTCGCACCGAACGAAACGGCATCCTCGCGCGACAGCACGCCGGTACCCTTCAGACGCTCCTGAGCGATGATGTTGCCGGTGAAGACCTCGTGGTACTCGCGCAGCGTCGGACGCATGTAGGCGATAAACTCCTTGACCTTGCGCACGAAGTCGGGATGGATGTCGGCCTGTACGCCGCCGATGGTGTTGTAGGTCTGGATGAGCCGGCCGCCGGTCGTCTGCTCCAGGATGTCGAGCACCTTCTCGCGGTCGCGGAAACCGTAGAAAAAGGCCGTCAGCGCGCCCATGTCCATGCAGAGGCACGAGAAGAAGAGCAGGTGCGAATCGATGCGCTGCAGCTCGTCCATGATCGTGCGGATGTACTGCACGCGCTCGGAGACCTCGACACCCATCGCCCGCTCGATGCACATGCAGAGGGCATGGCGGTTCTGCGACGCCCCGAGGTAGTCGAGGCGGTCGGTCAGGGCGAGGGTCTGCGGATAGGTCAGGCTCTCGCACATCTTCTCGATGCCGCGGTGGATGTAGCCACAGTGCACGTCGAGCTTGCGGATAATCTCGCCCTCGAGCGAGACGCGGAAGCGCAGCACGCCGTGCGTAGCCGGGTGCTGGGGGCCGATGTTGATGACGTACTCGTCCTCCTCGAAGATCGCCTTGCGGTGGCGGATGAAACTTCCGTCGTGGGTGAGTTCGAAGCTCTGGGCCGTCTCCTCGGCCACCTCGTTGCTCATGCGCAGGGGATTCAGCGCCGGATCGTAGTCCTTGCGCAGGGGATATCCCACCCAGTCGTCGCGCAGGAAGAGCCGGCGCATGTCGGGGTGGTTCAGGAAACGGATGCCGAAATAGTCGTATGCCTCGCGTTCGTTGAACTCGGCGGCACGCCACAGGTCGCAGACCGTATCCAGCACGGGGTTCTCCCGGTCCGGGGTCAGCGTCCGCAGCACAAGGTTTTCTCCCGTGCGGGTGGATTCGAGGTGGTAGACCACGCCGAGCCCCTCTTCGCCCCAGTCCATGCCCGTAAGGCTGCGCAGGAAGTCGAACCCCTCCTCCTTGAGCCGGGCGGCCACCGCATGCAGCCGGTCGGCCGGCAGGGTCACCATGCCGTCGCCCGCCTCTCGCCACTCGGCCGCGGGTTCCCAGCCCGTAATCTTCTCTTTCCAGGTCGTATTCATCGTTTATCTTCTCTTTCGACGTTCAACTCGTTCTTTTCAGCCGTCAGGTCGCGCTTGAGCAGCTCCTCATACTCCTTCTCGCCGATCTGGCGGTTTACGCCGCCGAAGAAGCGCTGCAGGCGTACCTTGCGCTGGAGCTGCATCAGCCCGTAGAGCATTGCCTCGGGACGCGGCGGACATCCCGGGATGTAGACATCGACGGGCAGGATCTCGCCGACGCCCTGCACCACGTGGTAGGACTTCTTGAAGGGCCCGCCGCTGATGGCGCAGCCGCCCACGGCGATCACGTATTTCGGGTCGGCCATCTGGTCGTAGAGGCGCTTGAGCACCGGGGCCATCTTGTGGGTGATCGTACCGGCGACCATGATGAAGTCGGCCTGACGCGGGGAGGCACGCGCGACTTCAAACCCGAACCGGGCAAAATCGTAGCGGGCGGCACCCACGGCCATGAACTCGATGCCGCAGCAGCTCGTGGCGAACGTCAGCGGCCAAAGGCTGTTGCTGCGGCCCCACTCGATCAGGTTGTCGAGGCACCCGACGATGACGTTCGTCCCGTTTGCGCGCAGTTCGCGCGCCATGTTCTCAAGGTATTCGTTGTCGTTGAAATCCTCGTATTTCATCGACTTGATCTCCGGCATCTTTATTTCCATTCCAAGGCTCCTTTCCGCCAAGCGTATGCAAGGCCCAAAATCAACACAAGCAAGAAGAAGAGGATGCTCACAAGGCCATAGAGACCCAGATCCTGCACGACGACGGCCCACGAGAAGAGGAAGACGGTCTCGACGTCGAACATCAGGAAGAGGATGGCAAAGAGGTAATAGCCGACCTTGAACTGCATCCACGATCGTCCGCGCGTGGGGATGCCGCATTCGTAGGCCTCGCCCTTCTGCGAATTGTAGGAGCGGGGCGAGATGGCCCGGGCGACACCGAGCGCAACGGCAACCAGCGCAATGGCCGTAAGGATCACGACCACGAGTAACGTGAAATACATATTATCTGTTTTTTGTTCGAATTGACACGGCAGGCATGCCACGGCATGCGAGAAAACAAGGCGGGGAACCGACGGCGGGAGGCCCCGGCGACGGCGAGACGTTTCGGCCCGGCAGGCCGAAACGGGGCTATATCCGGATACGCTCGAGCGAGAAGACGTAATAATCCACCGGGCGGGGCGAGAAACCCTCGCCGCACGGCGGAACAAACGCCCCGGCCGCGTCGGATACCGTCAGGGCGGAGCCCGCAGACCCGAAGTCGTAGCAACGCAGCAGGCTTCTCAACCCGCAACCCGAATCGGGCAAATCGGAGATTTCGAATCCGAGGCACGGCACGGCAAAGCAGAAGTCGGCCGGAGAGGGGATGTCGGAACTCCGGTCGGCGGAAAGAGCGGCGAACGTACGGTCCGATCCCTCCCGCTCGGGGAGAGGTCCGACGGCGCTCATCAACACGAAAAGCGCCACGAACAGTGCATATTGTATCCGAACCAACACCTTGCTAACCTTGCTTTCGCGCCGCGAATATACAATTCTTTCGGCGAAAAAAAGATTTTTCGGGCCCGAAAAATCGCACGGGAGGGCCGCCATCACGGGAAAAAGCGGGTTGCAGGACATGCCACCGCAGGGGCCAAAAGTTCGCTCCGAGGCCATCCGAAAGCCTTTTTTCAACAAATCGAAACCCCAAATGCCGAATCTTCGATTTTTTTTCGTAATTTTGAAGAAAATACCGACGATCCTTAACCTTAAAACAAAAATACAACGACATGAAACTGCCCTATTGCGAACCCTACAAGATCAAGATGACCGAAGCGATCCGCACCTCGACGCGCGAAGAGCGCGAGGCCTGGATCCGCGAAGCTCACTACAACCTCTTCAAGCTGCGTGCGGACCAGGTGACGATCGACCTGCTGACCGACTCGGGCACGGGCTCGATGAGCGACCGCCAGTGGGCGGCGATGATGACCGGTGACGAGAGTTACGCCGGCGCCGCCTCCTACTTCCGGCTGAAGGAGGTCATCGGGCGCCTGTTCGACATGCCCTACTTCCTGCCCACGCACCAGGGCCGCGCCGCCGAGAACGTCATCTTCTCGGCGCTGCTCAAGGAGGGCGACATCGTCCCGGGCAACTCCCACTTCGACACCACGAAGGGCCACATCGAGTTCCGCCGCTGCCACGCCGTGGACTGCACGATCGACGCAGCCTCCGACACGCAGCTCGAGATCCCGTTCAAGGGCGAGATGGACCTCGGCAAGCTCGAGAAGGTGCTGCGCGAAAACCCGCGCGAGAAGGTGCCGTGCGTCGTGCTGACGATCACCAACAATACGGCCGGAGGACAGCCCGTATCGATGCGCAACATCCGCGAGACGGCCGAGCTGTGCCGCCGCTACAACGTGCCCCTGCTCATCGACTCGGCCCGCTTCGCCGAAAATGCCTACTTCATCAAGACGCGCGAGGAGGGTTACGCCGACAAGTCGATCAAGCAGATCGTCCGCGAGATCTATCAGTATGCCGACATCATGACCATTTCGGCCAAGAAGGACGGCGTGGTGAACATGGGCGGCTTCGTGGCCATGCGCTCCGAGGAGCTCTTCGTCAAGGCGATGTCGTTCTGCATCATGTACGAGGGATACGTGACCTACGGCGGCATGTCGGGACGCGACATGGATGCCCTCGCAGTGGGTCTGGACGAGAATACGGAGTTCGAACAGCTCGACGCCCGCATCCGTCAGGTCAAGCTGCTGGGCGATCTGCTCGACGAATACGGCGTTCCCTACCAGCGTCCGGCCGGCGGCCACGCCATCTTCATCGATGCCAAGAAGGTGCTCCCGAACCTGCCCAAGGAGGAGTTCATCGCCCAGACGCTGGCCGTGGAGCTCTACCTCGAGGCGGGTATCCGCGGAGTCGAGATCGGCTCGATCCTCGCAGACCGCGACCCCGAAACGCACGAGAACCGCTACCCGGCCCTCGAGCTGCTTCGCCTGGCCATCCCGCGACGGGTCTACACCGACAACCACATCCGTGTGATCGCCGCAGCATGCCGCAACATCTACGAGCGTCGCGAGGAGATCACCCACGGATACCGCATCACGTTCGAAGCTCCGATCCTGCGCCACTTCACCGTGGAACTGGAGAAGATTTGATCTTCGCAACCGCACAAGACAAAGACCTCAACCGAAACAGGCGGCGCCCCGCAAGGAG
>UMCO01051622.1_pt1 | contig 10543 bp, 7 predicted proteins | sample 1964251 | NCBI WGS metagenome assembly UMCO01 (sample SAMEA4835970, study PRJEB28245) | human gut metagenome | biome: gut microbiome; material: fecal sample | place: Denmark | collected 2008
GTTCTATTCAAGAATACATGAAGACCGTCAATGATAATCTGGAGAAGTATAAGGAGCAGATTAGAACTTCAGAAGGACTCGGCCATGAGGCTTCTGATAAAGCAAAGAAATACGTTCAAGAATACAGTAGCGTTATGTCTCGTCTTGGACTTGTTGTCTCATCTATCCTTGGTGTAAATAAAGATCCTGATTATCAGGCAATTCGTGATAAGCATGCTGGCGATATTAACGGTAAGACATCTGAGCAATTAAATAAGGAACTTACTGATCTTAAGAGTAAGCGTGCTAAGCTGCATGAGCAAGTTGGCCTTACTGGCACATTCAAACGTGAGCTTTCTAGAATTCAGAATGGTTTCCGTGATCCGTATCAGAAATCATATGATCGCGCAGGTCGAGCTGAGGCCATTCGTAAAATTCAGAAATATGATAAGGCAATTGAAAAGCTTGAAGATCAGCTCGCAGCTTCTGGTCGTAAGACTGCTAAATATAATCTTAAGCATAAGTCAGAGTACTAATACCACCTAAAAACAATTAGCTAAGTTTTAGCTACTAAAATCTTAGATAAAGGAGTTGTAATACTATGGGTATCTTAACTGAAGCCAATAGTGCTTTTGATATCGCTTCGATGAAGCTGAACGCTATTACCGAAGCGGCCAATCGTCAGTACAACATTAACCTTCGTGAAGCTGAGCTGAAGGTTATGAAGGAACATGGTACTGATGACGAGCTCTCGATGCTGTATGAAGCAGCTGAGAGTGATTTCGTTGAGAATATTCAGAAGGCTCTGGATAAGCTCCGTGAGGCTGTCGTGAAGTTCTATTCCGACTGCCGTGATCGCCTGATGGATCTTCTGAACCGTGTGAATCAGGATGGCAAGCTTGACGCTCTTGAGAAGAAGGTTAAGCTGATGCCTCTGGTTTCTCATAAGAAGATCATGGTTGAGAACTATAAGAGCGAGACTGAATTGTATGACGATGCCATGAAGTCTATCAATAAGCTTCTGGCAAAGTTCCGTGGTAATCAGGAAGTTACTGCGGATGACGTTGCAGCAGTCGTGAAGAAGTATGACGACAAGCATGAGGACACCATCGGTGCTTCGAATGCTATCAAGATTACTGTCTCCGATGCAATCGCTCAGGCAAAGAAGCTTCTCAGCGTTGCAAATTCTACTCTGAAGGATCACGAGAAGACTGCTCTTACAGCATGTGATGATGCTAAGAAGGATGCAACTAAGGGTAATGCCAATGTTGCAAACCAGATTGCAAATGCGATCGTTCATTTCTGCAAGACTGCACAGAACGACTATCATCGCTGTGTTGCTGGTATGATCACCAGCATCTCTGCTGCGATCGGAGGCTTCAAGAAGGAGAATCCTGATAAGGTTACCAAGGAGTCAACCGATGAGTCCGATAAGAAGATGGAAGAGCTGATGAAGCAGAAGCAGAACTTTGATTCTGACGATTCTTCCAATGAATATGCTGACATTGACGATGAATTCAGTATTGTCGGTAACGATGCTCTGACTTCTGGTCTTGGTTTTGATACTGACGACGATGATCTGGATGCTGATGATGATTCTACTCTGGATGACACAAACTTCGGAGGCGATGCTGAGGAAGGGTGTGGTAGTCGGTGTAAGACTGAGGAAGGCTGTGGTAGTCGGTGTGAGACTGAGGAAGGCTGTGGTAGTCGGTGTGAGTCTGATCATTATCTTGCTGCACTGGCCGGTGTGGAGACTTTCGAGTTTTCCGATAACTACAGCGATAATGACACAGTGAATCGTCTGATGGCCAAGATTCGTAATCTGTAAAACTCTCATAACGTGAGTGAGTGAAAGAAATATTCTAGTCACTCACTCACGTTTATTTTATAAGAAAGGAAGGCATCTGAAATGGATGAATCTTTATACTTCTTAGCAGAAGCAATGGATTATCTTGATCAATATGTAGAAATCTCTGATCTTGATGCTATCATGGAAGCTACAGATAAAGCCAAAGAAGCAAATGCCAATAATGAAAAAGCTGGTGGCGGTGCATTAAATGCAATTAAGAATGCCATTCAATCTCTTATCAATCTGGTAAAGAATTCAATTAGCGCTGTAGTGAATTTCATTCAAGAAGCATTTATGTCAAGAGATCAGCGTGCCAAGTTCAATGCTTTTAAGCAGAAAGCAGCAAAAGATAAGAGATATGCTGGGAAAAAGATTCGTGTTTCCGACTTTAGGGAATATGAAAAGCAGTATGACAATGCTATTTCTCGTATTGATAAGATCTATCGTAGTGGTGGTAGTGCCGATGAGGCAGAAGCTGTGATGGCTGAATTGAATGGCACCCTCCGAAATATGAAGAAAGCAGCAAAGAGTGGAGCATCAGCCGGAGTTACTACGATGACGCTTCAAGCTGCTCTCGAACTTGCTGATCGCAATATGGTTGCGGCAAAAGGTATTCAGAAAGCTTTGGAAAGCGAAAATGGTTTACTTCAGGCAATTGCAGATTCTGTTGGTGACAAGGAAGCTGCAAGGTTTAAGAAGAAGGTAGACAATTATGCTCGTGACGGCGTCTTCCATCGAATGAAAGTAAACCTTCTTTGCAGAAAGCAGAAAGATTTGGTTGCTGTTGGACAAGGCCTTATCAAAAACATCACTTCATTCTTCAAAGTAGATGCTGCCGGTAATGTTTCCGTGACAAAGGGTAGCTTTATGAATGGTGTCTATAGAAATGCTGGCACCATCAATGCTGTTATGAAGGGTGCAAACCCTGATGGTGAAAAACCGTCAGTAAAGAATCTAATGGGTAGAGCTCTTCATGGAGCAAATACTGCGCGTAAAGCAAATGATTTTGTGAACGACGCAAAGAAGCTATTCTAATCTTACATTGATACATGAAGCACATTCGTATAAGCCGTTTGTGCTTCATGTATCAATACACACATCGAAAAAAATAAGGAGTGGCTGTGTTATGAGAGAGTGCCCCATGTGTAAATCCAATCGAGTTTATAAATGCAGTAAGTTGAATAATAAAACTGGATATATAAACATTTGGTATGGATGCATGCGATGCTCATATATCAGTGAAGAAGAAGTAAGTGACTCGGAACGAGGAATATCTCTGATGATTATTTGGAATGATATAGCCTCGTAAGATATGGCGTGAAAACACATCTTTAATACTCCTAACAAAATCTAATACAAAGGAAGGTGTTTAATATGGTGAAAACTGATCAGTCATATATCAATCAGTATCTGAAGTATGATCTGGTTTTCGAAGCATGCGACGAATGTGAACGTGCTTGCATTGAAGCTGATTACCTTCTCCGAAAGAGTCAGCGAGATGCATACCTTAATTCTTTCTTCGAAGCAAGTCTTTTTGGTAAGAAGAAAGATCCTGTTGTGAAGAAAGCTGACGCTGCAGAAGATAATTTCTTTGCAAAGATTGGTAAGGCCATCTCTGATCTTATCAAGAGAATCACCGATTTCATCAAGGATATTGGTGCAGCCATTACCGGTAAGCAGCGAGATATTGATGCTGATACAAAGGCTGTCAATAAGATCATTGCAGAGAATCCTGAACTGAAAAATACCATCGTGAAGGGCATTAAGAAGGAATGGTTCACAAAGCATGACGTTGCTGCTTATAAGAACGACATTGTCGGTCTGATCAATATGCTCGATCAGGGTAAGATTGATAATGAGACCGCAATGGATAAGTTCAATGAGTCAACGAAGAAATTTGTTACTGGAGCTAAGGATGCTGCTGTTGCAACACTTACAATCAGCGGCGCGATGAAGCTTGCCAGTAATATCAATAATTTTCGAACCGAAAATAGAAAACTGGCAGACGATCTTCGTAAAAGCGCAGAAGAGATCAAGGACGCTACTACCAAAGCCGGCAAAAACCCCAAGAGCATCAGTACGCAAATAAAAATTCTTACGAATGCTCTCAAAGTTATCGTAGGTATTGATCAGAAGCAAGACACAGCTGCAAAGGAGTTACAAAATCAAGCTGCTGTGTTGAAGAATCAAGCTAAGAAGACAGATGCAGCTGTAAACGAAGTCAATGCTGAAGCTGACGTTAAGGCAAGACAGGATGCTGCTGATGCAGTTAAAGAGTATAATAGTGCTGCATCTGCATTACTGGACGCCGCAATTAAGCATGCTGATGATAAAGAGTATAGTGATGCTAAAAAAGACTATAGCACAAAATATCTAACGATTAAGGATAATCTCTATAATTACGTAGAGGGCCTTGATGCGATGCGTGCAAACTATCATAACTTCATTAAGCAGTGTGATGATATTCATACGAGTAAAGACGGCATTGAAAGTAATCCCACATATCAGAGAATGGCCATTCGTCTTGCTACAGTTATCAAGGTGAAAAACCCGTCTACATTTGTCAAGCTTAAAAGATCGTAAAGGAGGGATATCCGATGGATAGCGGTCTCCGTGTATTGAATTCGTTTGTGCTTGATTACAAGAAAGCACTTACGGATTTTGAGTCACGCAGTTTCGTTTCCAATATGAACTCAGTTCTTACGGAAGGATCTACGTGGGATCTTAAGGTAGCTTCTGCTTATGCAGATGGCTCCATCTATTCCAAGTATATTGCAAAAGGTACGGAAAATCTGAATGCAATGCGCACGATGGATTATTCGTATCTTGACAAGTTTTTCTCAACCATCTATTCTTCAGAGTCTCTTTCTGATAAGAACATCACGATTGCTCTTCAGGATGTGAATGAGATCGAGAAGATTCGCCCCGAATATCTTGCTCTCGTTCCTCAGTTCTTCGATGCATACACACGTGATATTATTTCAGGTAAGAAGAAGAAATCCGACATTGATAAGGACAAGGTATTCATTGCCTATAAGGAGAAGGTAAAGAAGCAGCTGGTTAAGACCACTCTTATCATCAATGATACTCGTGATCTGATGAAGCTGGATTCTCCTACTATGGTAAAGGTCAATACGGAATTCCTGATGAATAATGTGATTCCGTTTATTCGGTCTTTCCCGTCCGATGTTGATTTCCTGAATCGACTTGCAGCACGTACCATCTCCGTACTCGGTCAAACTAGGAATGATATGCAGGCTTCCATTGAAGCACTGAACGAAGTAATTTCTTCCGGTAGTCTTGACTATAAGACGGAAAATACCGTGAAGTATTTTGCATTCAATTTCCAGCGTATTTACATGAGCCTGTCCGCATATCTGTCTGCAATGCTTATTCGTAAGATGAGCTATTACAGCTATAATATGCGTACCATTCAGAATCTTTACAATGCAATCAATGAATTCTTCCCAGATCCGCAGTCAGTTCTCCATGAGTCTGTCATGGATGGGAATATCAAAGACATTGAATCTGCTGATCTTCTGAATTCTATGCTGAATGATAATCTTTCTATCATTCTTCCTAAGATTCGAGAGATTATCAATTGGAAGAAGATTGAGCTTTCCAATACTGCTGCAAAGATTTACAACATCAAGACGAATGCGATTGATCCAATTGATACGAACAGACAGGACTATGATAAGTCCCCGTATCTCAGTCTGAAGGATTCTATTCTGCAGATTGCAGATCAGCTTCATAAGTTTGAACTGAAGCTTCGTAGCGGCGATATCGTCATGGATGATGTGATGAATGAGCTTGGTCTTAACCAATCTTTTGTCACGCGCTATTCTGAAGTTCTCAATAAAGCAAAAGATGTTTCCACATATGATTCTCTGGTAACAAACCAGATGGCTGATGAAGCTACCAAGGAACTCTATGCTGAGATTTCCAGCTTTGAAGAGAACTGCGAGATGATTTGCATTGCGGCTCGTACTTGTATGAAGTACATTGAGACTCTTCAGAAGACTTACGAGTTTAATTCTGGCAATCTTTCTGATCCTACGTATAAGGAAGCTATTGAGATTATGGATGATCTCAATGGAGCCTATAAGGATTACTGCCTGTCAGTTGCTCGTACACTGATTGATCGTCTTGACTCTCTGTCTCATATTATGTGTGATTCTGATCGTGGCTATGGCGATGGTAATGATATTCATCCTAGTATTATTCCTGAGGCATGGTATGACTACGATTATGGTGCATTCATCATTGAGTATGCTCAGCTTGTGGAAGCAGAAAAGAATATCTTCACTAATTTGATGAAGGAATATACTTCTGCTAAGGAAAAGAAATACCGTGGTGTCAACGTTGTCTTTGAAGCGGATGATCCAAATAACGGTGGAAATACTCCGAATAAGGAAACTGAGAAGGCCAATAAGGGCGGAGTAACTGGTGAAGTCTCCGTAGGTACAGACGCAAAGACTGCTAATGACAATAATGCCAATAAGAATGGAGACAATAAGGATGAGGGCGCTAAGGGCGTCGTCCAACGATTCATCGAACTTATCAAGAAGCTGATCAATGGCTTCCTTGAGAAAGCTCGCCGTATCACAGGTGAGAATAAGGCGTGGCTTGAAGAAGCTAAGCCTAAGCTTATTGATATGGACTGCTCCAAGGTTACTATCACTGTGGCTCCGTATACTGTCGTGAACCAGAACAATCTTTCTCAGATCATCAGTCATGCGGCATCAGTCATCAATGGTATTAACGCAAGTGCTATTCCTTCTCAGCTTACTTCTACAAAAAGTAATAGTGCTCGGTTTATCTTTAAGGATATTCCGAGTGTTACTGGTGTTGGAAAAGGTGGCTTCCAGGAGAAGGTTCGCCATTGGATGATTTACAACAACACGAATGCTTCGGATGTAAAGCTTTCCAGCTATTCTGGAGGAGCTGCTTCTCGTAAGATTCGTGAGATGGTAAATTATTGCGAAGGCTATGAGCAGTTCTCTAAGGATCTTCAGGCAGATCTTGACGAGCTGAATGATGCAGCTGCTAAGAAACAGGAAGAGATCAATAATTCTGGTAAGAAGCCTGAGCAGCAGACTGCACAGCAGACGAATGATGCTGAAAAGCAGACTACTACTACGGTAATCACCGAGGTAGTTGAGGAATTCGTTCGTGCAACTCTTACTATCACTGAGGCAAAGTATTACGATTTCATGGATAAGCTCCAGAAGCTTGCTCCTGACGTAAAGAAGCCTAAAGAAGAAGAGAATTCCGATAATGGCAACAATGGTAAGAACGAAGCGCAGCCTAAGAACGACGAGAACAAGGGCTAAATAAAATACAGGTAAGAATCTTGATATTAAGTATCTTGATTCTTACCTGTATTTTTAAGGTGTAACGGTTTTCTTGAGTTCAACTACAGCATCTAAGTCAAGTTCTGCATTATTTCCATTGAATAGGAAAATGGAGCTTGCTAGTCTGTAGGTACCTTTATATTTACTATTGAGAAGCTGATTCTCAAAGATAACAGTAAAGTCTTTATTTGGTGCTAGACCGAGAATATTGACATTTCGCATGCCAATATAAATCGTCATATTATCACCAGTCTGAAGTGACTGATAGACGGTTGCTTTGTATGGATTAGAGGAATAGTTATATAGAGTTGACTTATTTGCAGATTCAACAGTTTTTGCATTAGAACTTGCAGTCGTTGAACTATTCTCTTTCATGTCAATGATCGTAGCATCTGTACCAGAAACAACGTTGTCTGACACGCCACCAGCAACGATATTGATAGCTGTATTTGCAATGTTATAATAGTATCTCTCTTCCTTATACTTTTCAAGCATATTGGACATCATAGAGATATGGTTGGAAGTATCTGTAATATAAAAAACAGATTCCTTCCATTCTTTATCTCTATATGCAGTGCATCCACCTTTACAGTCGAGAATATAACCATCACTAATACCAAAATAAATCATCGTTCCATATTGATGGAATCCGACGTTGTTATTGAGGTATCGGAGCTGCTTGTCAATCGACTGCGGAGGAAGAACCATTTCTTCATAGCTCTTTGTGTTTTGAAGAGGGGACATCAGGACGTTCGTGACTTTCGCTTTATTGAGAAGATAGGCAATCGTTGTAGTCATATCAGCATTATTCACAATCACGTTTGCTTGTGAACGTAGCCCAGTGACCCAATCTTTCTTAAACAGGAATAGCTCTACCATATTCTTGAGTTCTTCCAGTTTATTCTTATCATCTTTCTTATTCGCTTCCAGTTTCAAATCTGTCTGATAATCTGCATTATCATCATCACTGAATAAGACGAAAGTTTCTGTGAACGTATCACGGAGATCACTCATCTCTTCCATTTTTCGTTCACCGTCATATTTCCGGATAAAGTGTTGCATACGGACGATGATTTCAACTTTATCTTTATTCTTGATGAGATTATAGTATCTGGATGCTTCCATCAGGAGAGAAACACGGAAGATTGGGAATGATGCATTTTCATAGTAGTTCTCAATCTTCACGGATTGAATTCTTTCTACCGGAAATTTATCATCATTTCCATCTGTTACGATATGAAATTCCGTAACCCGATACTTATATTCAAGGAACCGATCTTTCTTCAGGTCAATTGTAACTGTAGATAGACTACCCATAAGAAAAAAATCATCTCCTTTCTAGTTTGATGATTTCAATGTGTGAGTTCATTTAGCATCAGTGGAAAATACTGATATCGTGTAGTATTCAGTTCTTCAAGAGAGTTTTGGTCATACCGATCTACAATCTGATTCTTGATTGCAAAGAAATCAGAATCTGTAAGATCGGAATATTGACTATCCAAATTGATGCATCTGCAGTTTTGTGCTAAGAGGTCATTGTCTCGATCAAGTACAGTACAGCATACATCAATAGAGGTGCAATCTCGAGTAAGGTTTCCATCCTCAATCGCCTTCTTTATTTTATTTGATAGAGTTTTTGGTCCAACTCCTCGAATGGATTTAATACTACGTCTATGATCTCCAGTGGCAGCCAAGCACATGGAATAAAACATCTTATTGTAGAAAATATCCACGTTGTTAACGACTGCCATGTTATCACGGAAAATCATCGGAATAATTTTATCGAGACTACAGATAGCAAGATTTCCAGTACCGGTTCTTCGGATAATTGAGACGAAGAAATTCTGGTAATTCATATACTGGGTATCATAGTTATCTCCAGTGATGATGAAATTCTTTCTATCTGGATACATCTTACTGATGACATATGGAACAAGTGATGAATCCATACTCTCTGTTTTAATGAAGTATACATCAGGGATAAATTCAAGAATCTTACTTACCATTGGAACGATATCTTTTACCATTCGTTCTCCGATGAGATAGTAGTTCGGATTCTCCATGAATTTATTCTGATAGTAGCTTCGGTAGTAATGCTCATATTGATTATTTTTATAAGACTCTCTGGAAAGATCGGTGTAATACAAGAACACCTTTACATCCAGATTGAACTTACGAAAGAATCGTTTATAATGAGCAGCGAGATTGATGATTCCAGATTCCATAATGACTGGAAAGAATTGCTCTTTTAAAACGAGATTTCCAATATCTTTAATACTGGAAAGACTATTGAGCAATGTCTCGATATTGATAAATACAGATACTTTATCTGCCGGTTTTAAGAACTTTGCACTTCGGATCATAGAAGCATACGTTACATAGCGAATCTTCATTCCAGAAAATGCAACTTCAAAGGGATTATCATATAAAGGATTATCGTCGGAGAACGGTTTTGCTTCTCCCATTCAAATCACCTCTTCATACAAAAAATAAGGAAGGACCTTACACTCATCACCGAGCATAAGGTCCTTCCTTTAACCTACTTACTGTCTACACCCGATAAGTAGTGCCATTTGTTAGATTACTTACCGCAGCATCTCACGACGAATCAGTTCGTCCTCGTCGATGCGGTGGTCTTTCTTGTGCTTCTTCTTGCCGCAATTGTCATCGGTCATGTCGATATAGCGGCAGCAAATCTCGTAATTCCAGATGCCGTTGCTGACCTTCTGGCTTGCATGAGTGAGAACGTCATAGGGACGATCGTTCGGCAGGTTGTTCTCCTTGATGGTGGACTCGATCATATCCTCAAAGAGCTTCGTCGGATTGATCAGAACCTCCACACGGGTGCAATGCTTGCCAAACCGATGTAAATGAGGAATCATTCCACGACGGATCTCAGAGAGATGCTTCTGAGTCAGCTGCATATCCATCATATTCTTGGGCTTGCGCAGACTCTTAATGGCCTCTTCAGGATCACCGAAGCTGTACTGATCGACGAGTGCACTGTAGGGTCCCTTCAGCTTAATGTTGGAGTTACCGTTGTCGCCATCACCGTCACTGCCATACACGTTCACGAAAGTCGGCAGATAAACGGAACCGTTGCCGTTGTTCTTCTTACGGCGACCGAAGTTCTCATTGCCCTCAACTGCCTCAGTGGGCAGCATCAGCCAGATAGGAACGAACAGCTTAGTTGCTTTACCAGGGTTTCCGCACCAGGGGCGGGAAATCAGCGTCAGCTCAGCGTTCGGATTGAACTGAGGTCCATTGGGATTCGAACGGTTCCAACCAGCGATAGCCTTACGCAGGCGCTGGGTCAGGAACTGCTGCGCTTTTGCAGTGTTGGACACATACTTGA
>UMCO01047820.1_pt1 | contig 10503 bp, 12 predicted proteins | sample 1964251 | NCBI WGS metagenome assembly UMCO01 (sample SAMEA4835970, study PRJEB28245) | human gut metagenome | biome: gut microbiome; material: fecal sample | place: Denmark | collected 2008
AGCATCATAAAAACTTACAATCTTAAACAAAGATTTTAAATCGTCTACCTTAATTAATAAATCTGAACAACTATTCAAACTCTGAGCCATAGTATAATTAACTAAATACTGTGCAGTTTCCTTATCAAAACCACAGTTCTTAGTTAAGGCATTCAACATCTCAGTTTCATATTGTTTATTTCCTGAATCAGTACTATCATCCTCATCCCATTCTCCGTCAAGAACTGATACAAAAGGAATATAAAAATTACTTAAATAAAGTGCTATAGTTCGTAAAGACTTCTCATCTATAGTACTTAAATCATCTATACTCGTAAGTTTAGTTCCTGCTGCTAAATTTATACTTGTAGAACGTCTACTAGTAGAATCAGCATAAACTACCCCTGTATTGTTAAATGAAGTGAGAAAAGTAGACATAACTGTACAAACTAGAAGAAGCATAGCCACGACTCTTTTTAACTTCAATTTTTTAACTAAACTCTGCATTTCATCACCTCAATCTTATTTTCTATCCTAAAATACCACTGAAATAATCCATAAATCTTGCCAATAAACTGAATATCTTACCACTCATAAGATATAATATACAAATAAAGATAGCTATATATTGCTTAGTCTTTGACTTAAGATATATACCCATTGGATTAACATATTCAGAACCAGATTTACTTTCCTGTTCCTTAACTGCATTTACAGCCTCTATACTTACAAACTTTGCTTTACCATCAGTATTTAATAAAAGTGACTGTACAAAAGGTAGAGTTATAAATGCGATATCAATAACTAAAGTTAAGCCTAATATTACAAAAATTGCTAATGTCAAAAGACCTAATACAACTCCTAAAGGTCCACTAAAAGGCTTAAAATATTTATAAGCTCCTGCAAAATCAGCATTAACATCTTCACTTAACTGCCTAACTAAAGCAGAAGTCGGTTCATCTTGTTTACATAAAGCATTATAAATCTTATTTCTATTCGTTTTACTTACATTACTATTATATGTAGTATCTAAAGCAACTTGCATTAAATCCTGCTTTGCCTTATTACCTAATTTATTATACTCTGTCATATTAATAGTTATATTAGCTACATTACTACTAAATGAATAAGTAACAAAATCTGTATCCGCAACTGCAGTTACATTTGATTTCATAATACCTTTATCATGTATATTATTATTAATAGTTAAACATAAATCTGCAATAGCCCCACCCGAAGTATTAGCATCCTGATTAGGTGGATTTGAAATTGAAATAACTGGATTTGAAGTATCAGCACTTACTACTAAATTAGGGGATAGCCAAATGACTACCCCCATGATTAGTAGGACTAGTGCTAGAACATTTTTTCTAAAACATTTCATAGCACACCTCCGTGTTATATTAGAATCCTAAGAAACCACTAAACAAGTCGATGAACCAAGATACAAAGCTGTAAATCTGTCCCTGAACTAAGTATAGTAAGCAGATGCCTAATAATACAAGACCTTTCCATCTGTATTTAAAGTAAATACCAACTGCTGCCTTATAAGAACCATCGCCAGACTGACCTCCCTGTCCACCATCTGCTGCTTTAACAGCTGATTTAGCCTCCTGAGAAATAAATCCACCAATACCTTTACCTTTTGAGCCATTACCTTGTTCATCTGAACCACCCATAGCCATCTGGAAAGCTGGGATAGTAATATAAGCAAGGTCTAAAGCCATTGTTACACCTAATGCTGCCATAATTACAATAGAAACAATACCTAAGATTGTACCAACTACCCCTGAGAATGGCTCATATAATCTATTTGCTGAAACATAATTAGGCTTAGTGTTCTCAAGCAATGTGGCTAACAAACTTGAACCCATACCTGACTGCTGTGCAATTACATCCATAAGGTCTGTAACTGTATCATCAGTAGGAGCAGAATCTCCAGTTCTATATCCATTAGCTGAATCTGATGCTACAGCATTAGCAATTGTAAATACATCACTTAAGAAATCCTGTTTTGCACCTGCTGAAAGTGAATCAAATTTAGTATCATCAAAGAAATCTCCAACACCTGCAGAACCACTACCTTTTGCCCCTGCACTTGTTGCATCAGTATTAAATAACTCATACCAATAGAGATATCCACCTGCACCCTTTTTATATCTATTCTTAGACATATCAAAAACCTTATTATTTGTTAAATAAGTATATTTACCAGTCTGAATAGTATACTGTAAAGTACTCAATGGATTTCCTGAAACAGCAGTGTAATCAGCATGAACTAATGTAAAAGAACTTAAAAACATAGTCAAAGTCATCATAACAAGTAACATAAACGCTACAAGTCTATTTTTACTCTTAACCATTTTATTTCCTCCTATTCATTAATAAAAAGTTATTTGATATGGTATAACTTCACTTAGAAATGGACTAGCTAAAACATAAAAGAACCAAATTAAAGCAACCCAAGTTGCAATCTTCAAAACTTTTTGAATTAACTGTTCCCATTTCCCACCAGTTGCAAAGAACTTCTTATGGGGAACTAAATGAAGCTTTTGAGGTAAGTTTATTCTAGGATTAAACAACTTCAAAATCTTATTTAGAATGACTAGACCAATCATCCATATTCCCTCTGGTGTTATACTATCCAGTATAAAATGAGCTATTATACCAAGACAAATACCAGTTAAAACTAAAGTAGCAATTGTTGTATCTACTGCACCAAAGCCAACAATTTTACCTGAGAAAACACTCCACAAAAGATAAAGCATTAAAAACAGAGTTAAATCTGAATGTGTCTGCCAACTTCTATGTGAAGCATTTAAAGTATCTGCGACTTTATAGATAACATTATGCTTCTTTTGACTATCAGTCAAAGTCTTGTCTAAGGACTTCTTAACTGGTTTTGTTATATGTAGAGCCATATTGACTAACCTACTAGGATAATCCTTTTGAGGACATGAATCCCAATGATGGTCTAAGTCACTGGCAATGCTACCCCACATTGTAAAAGGATACATTACTAACCATTGTAAACCTTCATTTACATTAGGCAATAATAAACCTTTTTCTCGTAATATTGCAAAACCGACAATTGATACTAACATACCACCTGCCTTATGGGTTGAACCCGTCATTACAACATCACCAACCTTTCATAATTTAATTTAATATTTACACATTAGAAAGTGTATCACGAAGAACTTTATATGTATGTACTCGTAAAGATTTAACATTTGTGCTTTCACTAGCTAATATATTTTTTAAAGACTGTGATATATTAGAATGCACCTTAGTAACCTTTCTATTCTCATAAATAGGTCTACATACAACTAAGCCACGCATCTCAACTGTTACACCATTCTGAATATTTTCAATAGCATCTTCAATATAAGCTTGCATTATTCTGTATACAGTATAACTAGGTAAGCCTAGTCTATCTGCGATAATACTACAATTATATGCAAGAGTTGTACTATAATTAGTTGAAAGAGTATCTGGTACTATCGAAACCAAACCATAAAAATCGACTCTTTCTCCATTAATAAGCAGTTCTTTACAATAAGCTAAATAGCTATTGATTATAGTATGAACTGTAGTCTGAGAAATATTATACTTATCAGCTATAATCCAAACTTGAATACCAATTCTTGTTCTATCATCCATTTTAATCTCCTATAAGATATCTAATTCTCTTAGTCTAACTAGAAAACATGTTTCACTAATTTGAGAGAATTCATATTTTTCTGCAAACTGTTTACTCTCTAGACATGCTAAAGTAGCATCAATAGCTGATGGTAGAGCCTCAAACTCAAATACATCATCACCACTTTTTAGATATTTTTCGCACTGTTCCTCAATAGTTGCCCTAACTCTATTATATTCAAGTCTCTCCATAGGAGTATCATCTTTACGTCTTGAAACTTGTGCTAAAGCATTTAGTAATTCCATAGAATATCACTCCTTTTAATTTCATGGATTGGTAACTACCCCAATCAGTTTATAATAATTCTAACTTAACTTAAATAGAAAAAAGGTGAGAGATATTTACTATCTCTCACCCAAAATATTCAAAGTACCTGATTAAACATTAATGTTTGAAATAGAACCATTAAGTTTATGCATAACTCTGATACCAAGCTCTGCTAAGTTTAAACCACAATCTGTAAAGATTGAACTCATTAATAAAACTGTAGCAACAGCAAAGACAATAATAAAGAATGTACGTTTCTTGAGATACTCGAAAATGACAGACTTTGTAGGAACTTGTTGAGCCTGTGCTCCTCCCATTCCCATGCCTCCCATTCCCATACCTCCACCCATCATGCCCATTCCTCCACCCATAGGTGAACCCTGAGCCTGACCTTGTGAAGCTAATTGGACGCAATTAATAGCCTCATCGGAAACCCAACATCTACGACCTGGTGTAGCAGGCTGAGCTCCTCCCATGCCCATGCCTCCCATTCCCATTCCGCCTCTCATACCCATTCCCATGCCCATGCCACCCATAGGTGAACCACCTTGAGCTCCTGTACCATAATTAGGATTGAGTGTTGGTCTTAAGAAAGGTAATCCAATATAAGCTAAATCAAGAGCTGTAACTACAAAAATAGCTGCACTTACAACCATGATGATAAAGCCTGATAGAGTACCAAGTGCATTAACAATAGGACTAGCCATTGTCCCTGCTTTCTCCATATTATCCTGAGTTACTGGGTTGTAACCTTTAAGATAATCAGAGATAGAAGTGTTGTCGCTTGAACCGTGAGAAGTGGAATCATTAGTCGTACTTCCAGAACTCAAACCGTCCAAGTCAGATGCTGCATAGATACATACTGGGCTTGCAAATGCCATGATGCACATCATACATAAAACAAGTAGCATGCCTTTAAAACCTGACTTCATAAATTTACCTCCTTTTGGTAAAATAATTTAGTTACAAAAGAAGTTAAATTAGAATGAAGTCAAATATAAATAATATTACAAAACTACTCTACTAAAGTACCTCCCATAGCCATCAAAGCCTCAATACTAGCATCAGATGAAAAGTTTTTAGCATTCTCTACCCCTTGTTCGTATGAAATTTCTGCTTTTTCTTTAAGCACTTTATTTGTCGTTGCTACCTCTTTTCCTAACTCATTATCTATATTAGGAATAATTGTATCGAAAACACCTTTATTCTCATTATCCTCAGTCTTAACATCAAGACCAGTGTAACCTAATAAAAGCAATTCCATTTCAAGATTTTTTGGATTTAAATTAAGAACTTTAGTAAGAAGTATATTAATTTGTGCAACACCCATATCTCCAAACAAGTCTCTATATACTTTCAACTCATTATCAGATACTCCATCGAGCTGTATTCCATTAATTGTATATATACCTCGCTGTACAAAACCTGCCAACTCATTTACAAACACATTTAAATCCATCTTTGACTTAATTTCATAAAGAAGAGTTACATATCTAAAAACGTCCTTAGCTTTTAAAGCTCTAAAGAAGTTTATAATAATCGTACTTGATACTGCATCAAACACCTGAATAGCATTTTCATATTTAGCTGAATTTTGTTCTGTTACTACTTGCTGTAAGTTAGTTAAAGCTGTTCGAATAGTCAATTCTCCACGATTTGCAATAAACTCTAATCCTTGATTATCATATTCTACCCCTTCTGTTGAACAAACATAGCGAAGTAACCCAGCTAACTCTTTAACCTTTGGCTTAGTAACATGTAACTTAAGCTGACACCTATTCTTTAAAGTTTCAATAAGTTTCTCAGGGTTTGTAGTACAAAAAAGCATCAAAACATGTTCTGGTGGCTCTTCTGCAATCTTAAGAAGTCTATTCTGAAGTGCTGGTGTAGCCATATGACACTCATCAAAAATGAAAATCTTCCATTCATCCCCAAATGCTGGCATTTCCATATCAGCCAATACTGAATCCAAATCTTTTTTACCGCTCTGGTCTGTAATATCGATTTCCTGTATATTTGATAATAAGCTTGTGTCTCCAGTAGCAATATATTCGTCTATAGTCTGACAACTAATGCACTTTCCACAAGCACCTGTTTCTTCATTTCTATCTTCACAGCTATATTCTTTAGCTAATAGTCTTGCAAAGGTTGTCTTACCACAGCCACTATCTCCCCATAACAGTATAACCTGAGGTCTTTTACCTGAGCTAAGGGCTTTCATAGCTGTTTCTTTTAACTTTTCATTACCTATATACTTTGCAAGTGTATTAGGTCTATATTTACGATGATAAGGTAAGTTTTCCATATCTGCCATTATAAATCTTCCTCTCTTTCATATAAATAATCACATATAATAACTATACTATCTGTAGATAAATACTTATGTAAACTGCGAGTTAACTGACTACAAAGAATATCATAGTTCTTAGCCTTAGACCTATACCAAGATTTATAAATATTTGAAACTTTATGATTACAAGCAGGACTTAAACTGTTTATAAGTGAAACTGCAACAAAATCATCTTTAGAACTAACCTTAAAGTTAGAAGTGAAGTTTAAATATTCAATCAAGGTAATAGAGTAACCTAAGCTACCCCAATAAGTCTTTACAATTTCAAAACCTTTATCTCTACTGATTATATAATACTCAATATTTCTACCATAGTGCATCATATAATAACCAAGAGTTGAGTCGATAATAAAATCAAGTGAGTCTTTCATACCGTTATGCTTAATATGTATTTCCTTTTCATTTGACGAAAGCTCATGTTGTACTTGATATTTATTACTTGTAAAGTAAATAACTAAGTCAGTAGCTCTTATAGAACTACAATCGCTACCTACATTCTCGCAATCAACAAAATAAATTCTTTTATATTTCAAAATGCAAATCTCCCCCTTTTATAAATCTTCATTTAAACCTAAAGCTTCAAATAATAACATTGCATTTTTAAAATGTTCTGAATCTTCTCCGTAACATTCCTTAATACCATCAAGTCTTTCATATACAGTACAAGGCTTACCATTATAGCTAACTGTAAGGTCTGACATATTTAAGATGGTATCAACTGTATTCAAATCTTTAAACTTTTTACCATGATTTTTTATAGCTTCTAACATTTCTGGATGTTTAATAAAAGACTCAATCATGCTACCCCCTACACTTGGGTGACTTGTATCTGGTGACTTCTCATATCCGATATCATGTAAGAAACCCATTACAAATAAAGCATCACAGTACTCCTCACTTTTATGTAACTCCTCACCATATTGCCGACAAGCTTTAGCTACCCCAAGTGAGTGCTTTAATTTGTTATTTGAAATCATAACACACCTCCAATAAAACAATAATAAAATCATTAGTTATATAAGAACTACAACTAGAACTTAAAACGCAATAAAAAAGAGCCAAACTCTTTCGAGTCTGACTCCTTTTATACAGTGATTGAATCGCTTTTGAGTAATCGAGATTACTTGCTTGCGTAAAGGTTTCTGAATGCAGCTGCGATGTTTGCCTGACCTTCGCCTGCTTTTCTATCCTTTGTGCCAGTTCCTCTCTTAGCAGTTTTCTTAACATACAGTTTGCCGAAAGAATCTGCGAACTCTGGTTTGATAACTGGAGTTCCCTTAGAATCAGCTGTAGCACCCTGCATCTCAGCGATAAGCTCCATATTAGACTTAATAGAACCTGCACCCTGTTTAGAAAGGATTGGTAAAAGCTCCTCTCTGCTCTTAGAAGCCTTAACAGAAAGAACAACTGTCTCGTCCTCACCACAGAACTTACCAGCATACTCAATACGAGAGATAAGCTGTGCAGTCTCAACAAGGTTAAGTGCAAAAACTTCTCCTGCTTTAACTGGCTTCTCTGTAGCTGGCTCTACATCTGTAAGAGATTTAAATCCCTCTTTAATAGGAGCGAAAGGAACTGTCATATCCTCAAGAGCTTTGAACTTGTATCCTACTACTGCGTAAGAATCGATAGACTGTTTTCCTTCTACTCTAGCCTGTTTCTTATTAGGGTCACCTAATGCACAAACGAAAGCAACTTTATCTGACTTAGAACCCTCAAGGGCTTTCTGGTCGTCAGTATACTGGCTACGAATGTTAGCACCGTCCTGTTTGAACTGCTCTGTCTTTGAATTTGCACCTGTCTTAGCTGGTGTAGCTGGTGTAGGAGCTGTAGCTGTTGCTGTAGCATCCTGTCTTGGTAATTTGTCTGATAATGCCATTGTATTATCCTCCTTAAAAAATAATGTAATAAGTTTTATAATAAACTTTGCAGTTTATTTCGGTTTTTTGAACCACTTGTAATATAACATATTGCAAGAGGTCTTGTCAAGAGGTATTTTCTTTAATTTGTTTCGTACCTCATTTACAAGTTTACTATAACATCGATTGAATAACTTGTCAACAGTTTTTTGAAACTTTTTAAAGAAAATTTTATTAGCACCGAAACCCGATGCCGTTCAGCTACCCCTGAACACGTGATTATAATAGCACCAACCCAAAATAATGTCAACAGTTTTTTGAAATAAATTCATAAGAATTTTAAAATCAGTAAAAATCAACTTAAGGATGAAACAAGCCAAGAGAAATTCTGATTGCGAAAATAACCTGCCAAAATTTAGCAAAATATTAAGAAAAACAAAGTAAATCATATAATTAGAAGATAACTAAAAAATTAAACTTTAAATATAAAATGTAGTAGCTGATATAGTTGTTATAATGTTAGAAATAGCTAATTATACTGAAAATGTAAAAATAGAGCATATTACATAGCTAAATGCAATATGCTCTAAAAATTTAACTTAAAGATTTAGAACGATATGAGGATTAATTAAAGTAATTACAAATAGAAGCTCTAATAGCACTTTGTAATACATTACCTATCAAACTAGCTATAATAACTCCTACAACTACTGATAAAATAGCCACAACTACATAATGTTTGAATAAATCCTTTAAAGCTCGAATAAACCAAATAATCCAAAATACTACAGCTAATATGCACATATCTATTCCCTGTTTTGTTTTAATACAGTCTATTATTGCAAATATATACATTGAAATTAATGAAGTAAATAAAAATACTATCACATCTCCACTATCAATATTATAATACTTAAAAACATCATATATACCTAAACAAATAGTAAAACATATAAATGATAAATAACTAAGCAATACAAATATATAATTTCTATTAATAGTAATAATTACATCACTCTCTTTTACTAAACTAATATTAGGTACTTCAATATTTAATAATTTACTACCACAATTACCACAAAATTTTGCATTATCATTATTAAACTGTCCACATTTACTACAATACATAAATTTTCCTCCTATTATTAGATAAGTTTCTTTAAAAGAATTAGATGCTAATTAGCAAAAATAAAACAAACTAAAAAAGGCAGTTATTGTAACTGCCTTAATATCTTTTTGTTATTTTTAATTGACTCTTAAAATCTCCTAATCTGTTATATCAAATTCCCAATTAATAATAGAATTATAAGCTTCATTAGATAATAAATTGTATATCTTTCCATTCAATTCATAATTTTTATACAAATTTGCAACATCTTTCATATATTTTTTCTTTTCAATACAAAAATCTTCAAAAGCCATACCGATAGCACATTTTTGATATTGCTTCACACTAAGACCATAATGACTATAAAACTTATCAGCTAAAGCAATATAATAATCTTTGTTTGGGTTTCTATTACACTTTTTAAAATTAAAAGTTTTAGCATATCTAGGTAAACCTAAAATATCTCTTGCAAACATTACATGTACTGCTACACCTCCTGGATGCAAACTTACTCCTAAAGGATAACTACCTCTACATGTATTTGAAAAATCTATTAAATTATTTATAGGTGCTGGAACTAAACTACAAGTCTCAGCAGAGTAATGTTTATTATTCTTAACAAGAATATCTTTATCTAAGCAATAAGTAACACCTGTTATTTTTGAAAACTCAAGTAAATCTGAAAAATTATCACAAGAATAAACCCAATCTACAAACTTTGAAAAATTTTTAAAATCATCTGAACAAGTAGCTAAATAACATTTAGACCTTCTTGAGTCAGCAACATTTACATCTGTACATGCAACTCTTCTAATCATATCATTCCATCTACTTTGTATAGAGTTATCAAAATCCTTTGATAACTTATATGCATATAATTCACCTAAATAGCCTATTCCATGCATCGAAGGGTAAAAATAATCTTTTAATGCACCCCTATTAAAATCTCCTACATTACAACCTAATCTAGCGCCATTTGTATTTTCAAATATAACATCTATTTTACTAGCTGATATACGTTTAGTACAAATAGCATATCCATAAATTCCATCTTTACCCTGCAAAATTCTATCTCCAACACTAACCATAATAAACCTCCAAATATTAAAAAATAATTATATAATTTAATATAGTAAATTTATTACTAGCTTATAAATGTAATTTAATAGCTAATTTACTAAACATCTCTACCCCAATAATAAGACACAATATAAGCTATTTTCGTGTGCTCTTCACT
>UMCO01032800.1_pt1 | contig 10474 bp, 6 predicted proteins | sample 1964251 | NCBI WGS metagenome assembly UMCO01 (sample SAMEA4835970, study PRJEB28245) | human gut metagenome | biome: gut microbiome; material: fecal sample | place: Denmark | collected 2008
CCCTCGAAGAGGCGCTCGACATCGACGCCGTGGTTGTCGTAGGTTACGGCGTGCAGAAAAAGGCCAACCTTTCGGGCGCCGTCGCCACGGTCAAGATGGACGAGGTGCTCGGCGACCGTCCGCAGCCGAACGTCGCAGCCGCACTCCAGGGTGCCGTCCCGGGCCTGATGATCTCGTCGAGCAGCGGCAACACCCCCGGCCAGACCGGCAAGTCGATCCAGATCCGCGGCACCTCCTCTCTGGGTAAGGACTCCAACGGCAATTGGGCTGTCGCCGGACTCTCTCCGCTCATCCTGATCGATAACGTCGAAGGCGACATCGACGCCCTCAACCCGAACGACATCGAGTCGGTGACGGTGCTCAAGGATGCTTCGGCTTCGGCCATCTACGGTGCACGTGCCGCCGCCGGCGTCGTGCTGATCACAACGAAGAGGCCGCAAGGAAACGAGCGCATCACGGCCAACTACAGCAACAACTTCGGTATCATCAACGCCATCGGCACGCCCGAGCAGACACGGCTGGACACCTACCTGCCCATCTACAAGGAGGCCTTCAACTCGAATTCCTATGCCGCCGCAGGCCAGAACATCGACAAGTGGCTCGAATACCTCAACCTCTACAACTCCGACCGTGCCGCCCTCGAGGGGCTGGGAACGCTCCAGAGCAACGGCATCTTCGTGGCCAACGAGGACAGCAAGCGCTACTACCTCTCGCAGAAGGACATCTACGACCGCATGATGGAGACCGGTTTCTCGCAGAACCACAACCTTTCGGTCAGCGGCGCCACGGAGCACATCCGCTTCCGCATGTCGGGCAACAGCTACCGTGAAAACGGGCCGTTTGTCGGTAACAAGGACCTCTACACCCGCATGTCGTTCTCAGGATACATCGGGGCCGACATCACCAAATGGTTCACCCAGGAGGCAGACTTCTCCTACTCGCAGCAGCAGCGCCGCTACCTGAACGACGAATCGGGCGGCTGGCTCTACTCGACCCGTCTGATGAACTTCCTCCCGGACGGCACCGACCCGAACGGATATACGATCCTCACCCCGCGCGCCATCATCGACAACAGCAACGCCCGGCGCACTACCATCGACACGCCGCGCTTCCTGTTCCGCTCGACGTTCCGCCCGGTGAAGGGCCTCGAGGCCGTCTTCGAGTACACCTACCAGAAGCAGATGACCGACTTCACCTACTTCTCGGGCATGTGGCAGGCCACCGACATCCAGGAGACCACGAAAACCATCCCCTCGAAGGACTATTACATCGCCCGCCACTTCTTCGACACGCGCAACTCGTTCAATGCCTACGCTACCTACAAGATCGACGTAGCCCAGGACCACCATTTCTCGCTGATGGCCGGCTTCTCGCAGGAGGACTACGACTACAAGTACTACAACACGCAGGCCGAAGAGCAGGCGCTGATCGACATCCCGTCGATGGGTAACGCACAGGGCAAGGTCACCGTGAGCGACTCCTATGCGGACTTCGGCATCCGAAGCGGATTCTTCCGTTTCAACTACGACTACAAGGGCAAGTACATCCTCGAGGTCAGCGGCCGTTACGACGGCTCGTCGAAGTTCCCGAAGGACAGCCGATTCGCCTTCTTCCCCTCGTTCTCGATGGCATGGAACGTCGCCGAAGAGAACTTCATGTCGGGCACACGCAAGTGGCTCAACCAGCTCAAGCCGCGCTTCTCCTACGGATCGATCGGCAACCAGGCTTCGGCCGGATACTACGACTACATCGCCTCGATGGGCCTTTCGACCAAATCAACCGTATGGCTCAACGGCAACGATGACGCCAACTACGTGACACAGCTCGGCACGCCGGGCCTCGTCAGCGCCAACTTCACGTGGGAAACCATCACCACGTCGAACGTCGGTTTGGACTTCGCGCTGTTCAACAACCGCCTGACCGGTATGTTCGAGTGGTTCCAGCGCGACACGAAGGACATCCTCTCCGAAGGCGTCGATCTGCCGGGTGTACTGGGCGTTGCAGCCCCGAACCAAAACGTCGGCAAGATGCGCACGCGCGGCTGGGAACTCCAGCTGGGATGGCGCGGCAACATCGGCGAGAAGGTGCAGTACAACGTGGGATTCAACCTCTGGGACTACAAATCAAAGGTCATGAAGCTGAACTTCAACTCGAGCAAGAGCCTCGGCTCGCTGTACGAAGGCATGAATGTCGGCGAGATCTGGGGATACCTCTACGACGGGTTCTATACGGTCGAGGACTTCAAGGATACGTCGAGCTGGGAACTCGTGGACGGCGTTCCGACGCTGCAGGGTTACAGCCCCCGCCCGGGAGACTACAAATTCAAGAACCTGAACGACCACCAGTATTCGGACAGCGACGAGAACGATATCAACAGCGGTAAGAACACGTTGAGCGAGCCGGGTGACATGACCGTCATCGGCAACTCGCTGCCGCGCCTGCAGTACGGCATCAACTTCGGCATCAGCTACGCCGGATTCGACCTGAGCGTCATGCTGCAGGGAGTCGGCAAGCGCGACTGGATGTACACGGGCGAGTTGCTCTACACCTTCGCCGCCGGCGACGCCAAGTGGTATCCCGTATTCGAGGGCACGACCGACTACTGGAAGCCGATCAGCACCGACCCGACCAGCCCCGACTATATGCAGCCCGTGAATCCGAACGCCAAACTGCCGCGTATCTACGGCTCGGACAGCGGTACGATCGCCAACTCCGGATCGAACCGCCGTGCAAACGACCACATGCTCAGCGACGCCTCGTACCTGCGCATCAAGAACCTGACGCTGGCCTACACCTTCCCGAAGCGCTGGATGAACAAGATCCACGTCTCGAACCTGCGTCTGTTCGTCAGCATCGAGAACCTCGCCACGTTCACCTCGCTGCCCAAGGGCATCGATCCCGAGACCCTCTCGTGGAGCTACCCGCTCTACCGCACCGTTTCGTTCGGTCTGAATTTCACGTTGTAACAAAAAAAACAGAGATCACTCGTATGAAAAAAATAGCATATATCCTTGCCATCTGGGCGCTTGCATTGGGCAGCACCTCCTGCAACGACGAGTTTCTGGAGCGCTACCCCGAAGGCACGACCACGGAAGCAAGTGCCTTCACCTCGTACAACTCCAGCATGTCCTATCTGCTGACGCTCTACAACTGCTTCAACGGCTTTACGATCTACTCGGGCCCGATACCCGTGAGCGGAGCCCTCGGCACCTCGACCCGCGACATCTGGTCGGGCATCCTGACCAACTACGGATACGGCGCCGGCACGGTGGACAACCCCTATGCCGCACAGAACGTCTCGATTCCGACCTCGGACGGCACCTACAGCACGCCCTATGAGTTCATCCGTGCCGCCAACCTGATGCTCAAGCACATTCAGGATCCCGTCTGCTCGGACAGCGAACGGCTCCGCCTGGAGGCCATTGCCCGCTTCTTCCGCGCCTTCAACCACTATGCACTGATGGTCAATTACGGAGACATCATCTACGTGGACCATCTGCTCGACGACACGTCGCCGGAGCTCTACAAGGCTCGTGACTCGAGGCTCTACGTGGCCGACCAGATCTACAACGAGCTGATCTGGTGCATAAACAACATCCAGGACGACCTGGCCGAACCCAACACACTGAACAGCGATGTCGTGAAGGCATTCCTCACCCGCTTCGCCCTGTTCGAGGGAACGTGGCGCAAGTACCACAACGTGGCCGAGGAGGGCGAATACATCACCGGGCAGAAACTGCTCGAGGAGTGCGTCCGCCTCTCCGAGGAGCTGATGTCCCGTTATCCGACCCTCTACGCGGGTGACGCGTCGGGCGGCGACACCTATCCCGGCAAGGGATGGGGCCAGTTGTGGACGACCGAAAACCTGCAGGGCGTACCGGGCGTGATCCTCTACATGAAGTATACCGAGGATTACAAGATGCACCGTCTGGGCCACTTCGAGCACATCGGCTCGGCATCGCTCGAGATGCCCCAATCGACCGTAGACCTCTACCTGACCAAGGACGGCCTGCCGATCCACAACGCCAGGGTGAAGTACTACGACTACAACGGCGCCGACAACTCGTATACCGAGGGCGAGCCCTACGACTACGCCAACTGCGACATCTACAAGACGTTCCGCAACCGCGATCCGCGTCTGTGGCAGACGGTCATGCCGCCCTATCACGTAAACACCACCAGCACGGGCATCAACGACTTCACCTACGACGAGTCGAACGGCTACAAGTACATGGAGTACCTGCGCAAGTTCCCGTCGCGCGGCAACGAAACGAACCTCACGGACAACGGCAAACCGGTATACCGCATCCCCGAGGTACAGACCGGCTACTACCTGATCTCGGGCCACAAGGCGCTGCCCTCGGGCAACTGGGGCGGCAACCTCCAGCCCAATGTACCGAACACTTCGCTCTCCTCGTCCGGCGCAATGAACGGCGCCCTGGCCGCAGGCCTCACGCCGTTCAACTCGAGCAAGACCTACCAGCTGTGCAAGAGCGGATACTTCGTATGGAAACACCATGCCGGCTGGGACCGTCAGGACCAGAACGTCGCCAAGGAGATCTCCGACAAACCGCTCTTCAAGATCGAGGAGGTGCTGCTCAACTACGCCGAGGCCAAATTCGAGCTCGGAGCCTTCAACCAGACCGTGGCCGACCAGAGCATCAACCTGTTGCGTGACCGCGCCGAGGTAAGCCGCATGACGGTGGCCGAGATCGGTTCGGACTTCGACCCGGACCGCGACCCGAGCGTCGATCCCGTGCTGTGGGAGATCCGTCGCGAGCGCCTGATCGAACTCATGGGCGAGAGCTTCTCGTTCGAGGATGTCCGCCGCTGGAAGAAGGCCGACTGGTATGTGAACAAACAGCACTACGGAGCCTATGTGGAGAATGCCACGACACAGGGTATCAGCTCGATCTCGCTGGGCGAGACCGGTATCCTGAAACAGGGCGGCACCACCGAGGCGTCGGCTTCGGAGCTGGCCGCACAGGGTAACGCCGGCCACCTCTACTTCTATCAGGATCCCACGTCGGCCGGCAAGGGATGGCTCGAGAAGTACTACCTCATGCCGATCCCGTCGGGTGAGATTCTGCTCAACAAAAACCTCGAGCAGCAGGAACTCTGGAAATAGCCGATTCTACAACATCGAAAAGGGAACCGGATGCCCCGCAAAAGGGGCGTCCGGTTTCTCTTTCCGGCAGCCCGTCTCCGGCCGACGCGATGCGGACTCCGATCCCGTCCGGGGCTCTTGACGAAACCGGATTAAATTGTTACCTTTGCCCTCCGTCCCGAAGCCGCCGCCTCTCTGCGGAGCAGGGGTTCCCAAACACCGGATCCCCCGGAAGAGGCGACAGCAGGCTTTCCCTCGAAAGCCGAGGCCCATCGGGCAGCTTCACGACACGACGAAACGAAAAAACAGCACACACGACATGTTTCTGGAAAATGCCAGCCGCAAGGGCTGGATCGAAGTGGTCTGCGGCTCGATGTTCTCGGGCAAAACCGAGGAGTTGATCCGCCGCCTCAAACGCGCACAGTTCGCCCACCAGCGGGTAGAGATCTTCAAGCCCTGCATCGACGTCCGCTACTCGGAGGAGGAGGTCGTCTCGCACGACGCCCACGCCATCCGCTCGACGCCGGTCGAATCGCCGCAGAACATCCTGCTGATGACCTCGGATGTCGATGTGGTCGGCATCGACGAGGCACAGTTCTTCGACGAAAGCATCGTCGATGTTTGCCGACAACTGGCCGACAACGGCGTGCGGGTGATCGTCGCAGGACTCGACATGGACTATACGGGCAGGCCGTTCGGCCCGATGCCGGCGTTGATGGCTACGGCCGAATACGTGACGAAAGTGCACGCCATCTGCGTGCGCTGCGGCAACCTTGCCCACCATTCGCACCGCCTGACCAGCGACGAGAAACAGGTGATGCTCGGAGCGCAGGACACCTACGAGCCGATCTGCCGCCACTGCTTCAAGGAGCTGGTACGCAACCGCAAGACAAAGAACGAGCAATAGCCCCGCAGCCGACGGGCAAAGACGGAAAAGCCGGATCCGCGATACGGATCCGGCTTTTTCACATCTGCCGGGAATCTGGTCCCGCGGGCCTTATGCCTCCGCACGGCGAGCCTTCAGCGCCTCGATGAATCCGGGCCACAACACCCACAGGTTCTCGGTCTGCAGCCACAACTCACGGGCCTGCGCCGCCAACGAGGGATGTTCGCTCTCGATATCCTGCAGGTAGGCCGCATCGGCCGGATGGCTGTCGGCCGTGAATTCGGCGAAATAGGGGGCAAAGCGCGTCCGGAAGCGTTTCAACTCTCCTTCGGGCAACGATCCGTCGCGCCGGTAGGCAGACCAGAGCAACAACACCTCGCGGCTGGCCGCCTTGTCGGAGACATCGTTAATCACCTCGTCGAAGAGCTCCTGCTCGTCCATGGCCAGATAGTCGAAGGCGAGCAGTTCGCTGCCCTCGAGGTGGTCCTCCGGATCGAGCTCGAGCAACAGTTCGAGCAGGGCCGCCGACATTTCGAAGTCGTTGATCAGAAAGTGGTCGATGGCCGAAGCCCGGATCAGTTCGAGCGCAGCCCGCGAATTGCGGTGCGACCACTCGAGGTTCACCTCCTCGTCATCGGGGATCAGTGCGGCAAGGCGTTGAAAAGCCTGGAAACGCTCGTTGCAAGCCCCTTCGACATCGCCCGACTCCTGCAAGCGGCGGGAACGCTCCAGCACCTGGACAAAATTGTACGGGCCGTCTCCCACCACTTCGAAGGTCTGGTCGGCCGTAGGCTCAAGAAAGGCTTTACGCATCATCGCGTCGAAATTTGAAGATCGTGGATACAAAATGCCGCACACACCGCCATATACGAAGACAACCGACCGATACCCGGTCCGCACGGCGTCCTTGTACCGGAACCGGGTTGAAAGCGCATGACGGGAGGATAAAAGCAGCCATTTATGGATTAGTTTTCCGCGAAGATAACAAGAAATGAGAAATTTTTCGCAGTTTTCTTGCAGGAAAAAAATTTTTTGCAGATATTTGCAGTCCCGAAAGGGAAGGAAAAGGGGCACAAAGCCCGTGAAGGCCGAATTAGCTCAGCGGTAGAGCACTTCACTCGTAATGAAGGGGTCCCGAGTTCAAATCTCGGATTCGGCTCTCAAAATCAAGAGGTTACGATTAAAGTAACCTCTTTTTTTGTGCCGTTTCGGGAGTGAAAAAGGGGTAAAAAAGGGCTTCCGAGCGCAAATGTTACACATAATGTTACACATAAAATTCAGACGTCCCGTGTTGTTTGCCTAATACGCAAACACATGAAAATCAAAACAATCTGCCGCAGCGAGATCATTTACAAGAACGGCAAGTCCCCTTTGGCGATCCGCTTCACCCACCAACGAGTCCACAAACTCGTCTCGCTCGGCATCTCCGTAGAACCGCATTACTGGGACAAAGAGGCCGAAATGCTGACGGCGGATTGCCCCGATCGTGCCGCCCTGCAAAGCAAGATCGACGGCACATTAACAGGATTTCAGAAGAAGATCAAAAGGCTGGAGGCGTTGGATATTCCTGTAAACTTCGATACGCTGTTCGAGGTAAAAACCGCCCATATCGCAGGAATCACCATCGAACAAGGATTCAACGAAGAGATCGAACGGTTGGAATCGCTCGGCAAGATTCATTCGGCGACCAAACACCGATATGCCCTGCAAGTGTTGGAAGGCTACAAACCGACCAGCATGGCCATGGAAGCCATCGACCTCGACTATCTGAAAGGGCTGGAACTATACCTGCGGAAACGCGGCAACAAGGACAACAGCATCGCCACACGGTTCGCCATCTTCAAGGCCATCTACAACAAGGCGGTCAAAGAGGGGCGGATCGAGACCAAACAAAATCCGTTCAGCCTTTACCAAGTGGGCAGTTTGTGGGCCAAGACCCGCAAACGAGCCATCGACAAAGAGGACATTCAACGGTTGATTGATCTCGAAATTACAGAGGGACATACAACGGAGTACCGACAACTTGCCAAGGATTTATTCCTGTTCTCCTACTTTACGGCAGGAATGAATTTCGGAGACATGGCACGGCTACGTTACAAGGACCTCATAAAAGGCAGAATCTATTACTCCCGTCACAAAACCCAGAAGCTGTTATCCTTTCAGCTCGTGCCGAACGCCTTGCAGATTATCGGGAAATACAGCAGGGACAACCATGCACAAGAAGATTATATCTTCCCGATTCTCGACCGAGCGGAACACAAGACCGCACAGCAGATTTTCAACCGCATCCATAAGGTGCTGGCAAAGATCAATCGGGAATTGAAAGTGCTGGGAGAACAGATCGGATTGGAGGTTCCATTGACGACCTACGTTGCCCGCCATACATACGCAACCGTCCTGAAACGGTCAGGGGTAAGTGTGGCTCTGATTTCCGAATCGTTGGGACACTCCGACCTCTCGACCACGCAAATCTACCTCGATTCATTCGAGAACAGCCAAATCGACGCGGCAATGCAGAACTTGTTGTGACTGCCGTTATCGAGAAAAGAGGTGCCCGGCTTCGCCGTGGCACCCCTTTTCTCTCTGGCTTGCTTGAGTAAAGCGAGAAAGATTGCGATTCTTTTTTTGTGCTGACGCAACCTCTGTTTTTACCGTTACTCGGCATTTGCTTCACTCTCGGTGGACTTTTCCTTACCGTCGGTCAACGGCTCTGCGAACATTTGGATTTTCGTTCCGAGGACGCTCTCAACGCCGTACTCCATCACTCGGCGAACAATGGTTTTCCCTTCAAAAACGACGTGTTCTGCCACATTGTTTTTATCAAGACCGTTCTCCTTACAGTACTCGCCAAAGTCAACGAGATTGGTCAGTCTGCGAGCCTCGTTCTTAATGTCGTAATTGACTCGCTTGGGGTCGCCGTAAATTCGGCTTGCGGCTTCTTGTAAGCACATCCGTTTGGTTTCGGTGTTTTGCAAAGCCGACGGCAAGTTGTTGAACATTCGCCTTGCGGCGGTCAATGCCGTCCAGACAGGTGCACTTGGCGCACGTCGACGCGAGGTTTGCGTAGTCTGAAGCTCCCGTGGTTCGGAAGCAGGAGCGACACTGGAGGTTGCGGCAGCAGGGGCCGTGACTTGGTTGTTTGCAGCAGCTTCGGCTGCGGGATTGATAGCATTATTTGCCATATTCTTAAGTACTCCTGTTACGGAGGGGCGTTGGTTATGCTGCTCGCCTTGCCCGAGGGTGTACAGGTCGCAAGAATTATTCTTCCGACACTGCAAACATACTGCGATTTCGTCCCGTCTTTAAGGAGGGAAAAACCAGCACTTTCCCCCTCCCTTTTCCTCATTCATAGATTGCCGAGAGTGTCTGCGGAATTTTGCCCCTGTAATCTTTCATAATCCCTTTCAGTGAATCATCACTGTCCAGAAATGCGGGGTTATCCGTGTAACGGAACATATAGACGATACGGGCAAACAGCAACATCTTGTTATAGGACACGAGTCCCCCTTTACGCCGTTTGGGTTTCCCTATCCGCCCGCAACGTTCCAAGGCCGCGAACAATTCCTGCAACCGCTCCGTAGCGAAATACATCTTATAGGACAATACGGGATAATCCGCCGTGAAGTCCTCCGAACGGTAAGCAAAGAGGCTATCCACCCCTTTTCGCTTCAACTCTGCCAATTTAGCGTGCAAGGCTTCAATCATATCCTGCATAATCATCGGGGGTACGACCAGATTCTTGCGGCCCTTGCGAATCTGAATCGTCACATCACTCATGTCGTCACCTAATCTACCGAGCAAGTCTTGCAATAGCAGTCCGTAAGAGTGGGATTTTATATCGACGCATTTGACAAACTGATTCTCGGTCCAATCGTAGATAAAGAGCACAGCCAACCAGAATTTTTCCACATCCAACTTGTACCCCTCCAAAGTGGACACTATTTCGTCGTTGTCCATAAACTGCAACTTACTGAAAGGGGCCTTGATCAGTCCATTGCACATACGGTTGAAGAACCGATCTGGATAGCATCCGCCATTCTCATAATCATCGCAAAGCAAATAGACATACTCCAAATCCTCGGTTTCGCTCGGCTCGGGTTCGAAATAGGCCGACCCGTCTTCACATTCTATCTTCATGCTCATTGTCAGGAGGTTTTAGTACCCAAATTTAACATTTTCAGTTGTAAATAACACCTTGCTACCAAGTAAAAGTTACTGATAGCTCTTGAAATGCACGTTTCGGGAGAACAACAGAACAATAAAACGGCGAAAAGCCTCTTAATAAGACTTTTGCACACGCATCTGGATGTGTTTTAGAACAATGAAGCGTGCGGATTTTCGCTAATAGCGACTTTTCGCAGGTTTTCGGCAGGTCGAACACACTCCGTCACCCCGTAAACAGCCCTATAATGCCATATAAGACATGAATAAAAATGTTCGGTTTAATTGCTGTCCGACCTTTGTTCCCAATAAAAAAGGTG
>UMCO01108782.1_pt1 | contig 10468 bp, 8 predicted proteins | sample 1964251 | NCBI WGS metagenome assembly UMCO01 (sample SAMEA4835970, study PRJEB28245) | human gut metagenome | biome: gut microbiome; material: fecal sample | place: Denmark | collected 2008
TTCATCGTTGGCTTCCAGTTGCTTCAATATGGAAGCAAGCTGTTCGCCAATGTACTTTTCACCATTATATGTAGCTATACACACTGAAATCATTTTCTTGTTATAGTTAATGTCTATTTAATGAAAATATCATATTTTTTATCAATATAAGGAGACGTGATGTTTCCTGCGTCCAAAATAGAGTGGAATAGGAATGCAGAATTATACTTTTTATTCTTGTTGTTTTGCAGAGCTTTCCATTTTTCAGGATAATTAGCTTTGTATTTGTTTGACATCCATATCCAACAGCCAGGATAATGCAATGCTTCTGCTTCTTCTCCGTGTCCGAAGATTCCTTTTTCTCCCAAACTTTCTGCATGATCAGAAAGATAGATGATGATGGCATTCCGATTTCTGAACCTGTTTCTCACTTCATACCAAAAGAAGTCTGAGTAGAGTACGGAATTGTCATAGGAGTTAAAGAACTCTTCTTTGGTGTTGGCAGATAGTACTCTGCTTTTAAGTTCTGGTTTCCAACGGGCATATTGGCGTGTATAATGTATGTTATACCACCAGTGGGAACCTATTGTATGTAAAATAAATAAGTTTCTTCTGCCGAAGTTCTTATTCTGAATTTGCTTGTCTAGTAATGGTAGGATATCTTCGTCCAGCCATTGGTCGAAGATATAAACCGATTTTCCGTTATTTACGTAAATAAGCGAATCTGTTTCTTTCATAAAATAAACGTAAGTATCAATACTTTCTTGGTTGGCAATCCATGTAGTATGGAAACCTGCTTTTTTGAAAATATCAATAAAAGATCTTTCTTTATAGGCTGCATCCAGATTCTTTGGGCATGCTCTGGTAAGCAAATATGGTACACTGGTATGCGTAAATCCATATTCTGAATAAATATGAGGCATGGATACAATGTTGCTGTCTGTCATCAGAAAAGGAGTTGTTGCCCTGTGATAGCCGTTGATTTGCATATTTTTAGAGCGTAGGGTTTCACCTATGATGAAGATAACATCTATAGAGTCACTTTTACAGATTCCTTTCTGCTTGAAAGCCGGTCTGTTTTCTTCTATGATATTTCTGTTATCTAAATAATCATTGATGGAGAAATAGATAACGAAAGGAATGCGGCTCTTGATAGGTAAGGATATTCTTGGAATACTGATGTATAGCGTAAGCCCAATGAAGGCTAGTATAAACTGGAGCCAAGAATGGGAAAATCTGATGTATTTAATACGAATATAAATGATACCTATACATATCAATTCTGTCACAATAACAAACAGTATCAACGGAATGGTAACAACGTCCATGGTTGTTCTGAAATCGTTGGTTATAGATAAATCTATAGTTGCTGCTGTAAGTGAGATTTGAGCAGTATATCTAAAGTATGTAGCTACAGAGCAAGCTAGGGTATATATAGGATAAAGTATGGCAAAGACGTATTTATTGCTAGCTATACACCACATAAATAGGAATATTGCTATTTCTATTACCAGAAATTGTGCGATAAGGATAAATAAATCTTTCATGCCTCTGAAAGGCATATTGTAGAAGTCACCCATGGTGTATAATACTCCTGAAAGAAGAGTCAGCCCTATGAGGAATAGGACTGACTTATAAAGTTGTTTCTGTTTCATTTTCTTGTTATTTGATAATGGCTATTTTACAAACCACTCCTCTTTCTCCTTCGGAAGTAGCAGTTTCTACCATATATATGCCACTAGATACTTTTCTGCCTTTTAAGTCGCACTGGTTCCATGTGTAAGTACCTCCGATGCTTCTACCTTGGTTTACCAGAACTCCATTGCTTGTTACAATCTTTACATCAGCGTCAAATGTTAATCCTACGATTTTTACGAGTCCAGTATAATCCGGTTTTACAGGATTTGGATAGGCATAAACATCATTTTTGTTCATTTCATTGCTTGGTAGAGTAACATCACTCATATATGAGCAAAGTCCTTTTGGAGTTGCAAAATATACTTTTCCGGAAGGCTCTATCAGAATATCAAGTATAGTATTGGACAGCAGCGGAGAATTCTCAGATGTAAAGTGCTGTATCTGCGTATTGCAATCAGAACTGATGAGATATACACCATTTGAATTAGTTCCAAGCCATTTTCTGTTTCCTCCATCTATGGCTATACTTCTTGTATTTATTCCGTCTAGCAGATAATCTGCATAATTGGTACCATCGTTTCTTGGCACCTTATGCTGGGTTACTTCTTGTGCCCCCAAACGTATGTTGGCTGCAGATAAATAAAGAGGACCACTGCTAGTACACATCCATATATTTCCTTCTCTATCTTCTTTTATCTTATAAAAATAGTTTGGAGTTATTTGAGCACCATCTTCATTTATGTAGGTAGGTCCGTAAGTCTGCAACGTATTGTTTATATAGTCGTATGCATATAATTGGCTTGTTTGCCAATAGTTAGATAAAAACCACATTTTATTGTTTGTACTACTGATGAATAGACATCTTAAATCATCATTGTATTTAATTTGTGAACAGACATCTAGGGACTTCCATTGTTGATTTTTATCTAGGGTCCAAAAACTATTATCTACAGAAGAATTGAATACCCATAGTGTACCTTCCTTATCATACATGAGATCTGAGACCAGAATATAGTTATCATTGTTAACACATGAAAGGAATGGGCTATTGTTTCTGTTATAACATTTTATAAACTTTTCATCTTGGAATTCATAAAGTCCACTCTTGGCAGCTACCATCACGTGTCCTTCTTTTGTTGGATCAAAATCCATGCTTAGCCAGTCTACGTTGAGATGACCAAGAACATCATTAGATGGTTGTTCAAATTCAGACCAGTTTTCTCCATCCCATACATGAACTTCTCCTGGATAACTTCCATCATTCTCCTGTGCATAGAAACCACCAGTAGCATAGAGTTTTCCATTGTGAAAGAAAAGATTGTAGAAATTGTTGGAAGCAGGTCCTTTAGGAAGTATTCCTTCTGTCTTATAAACAGGTTCATTATTAGAATCTACTGTATAATAAGTAAGTTTTCCATCTTTTGTTGTTGTCCACCAAAAGCCTGTTCCTTTATCATATACAAGTTTCTTGTTTTCAGAAAGTTGTTTGTAACTTCCTACTCTTGTCCATTCTTTAGAGTTCAGTAAATTATCTGTCAATTTTCCTTTATATAAGCCAGCTTCTTTCGAAGCAGCATAAAGACAATTGTCTTCTATATAACTATAGTTAACATCAAAGCCCAACCTGTATGTATCGAGTATTTTTCCTTCTTTTGTATCTAATTTAATAATACCAAAAGGGAGAGATAAATAAACATTTGCTCCACTTATATAAATATGGTTTATCTGTTTATTATCTGTCATACTTTTTAGATACAGATCAGGTACGTTATCAACATTTCCATTGGCATCCAACAAATCAATATTGCCATTTGTATATGTGATTACCAATTTTTTTGTAGTCTTATTCCAAGCTATATGATTAATATCAAAGTCAGAAAGAGTGTTTGCTTTATCGTATGTAGTAACTGAACCATTTTTTATATGATAAGAGAAAAGTCCGTTAGACGCTAAGGCAAACACTTGGTTTCCTGCTGGTTCGATTTCTGTTATATCGTTATAACTGGTGTATATTTCCCAACTTCCCTTATCTATGGCCGCTAAGGGAAGTGTCATGAATAGTATTGTAATTAATAATGTTATTGTCTTCATTTTCTGTTATTTTAAAGCCTAATACTATATTAACTGCAAATATAACTATTTATTGTTTTTATAAACAGATACTTATAGATATTTTTGAAGTTGATGCTGGATGGGTAAAACGATGGCTTTCTTTGCTATCTATGCTGTGAGGATAATAAAAGCGAGGGATAGGATGAATTGGAATTCTTGATGTGGATTTCCTTCTCCATATCGTTTAAGAAATATACTCTGTATGATGCGAAAGCAGAGACTATGACAGAGAAATATTTCTGTTTCCCAATACTTCTTTCTGTAATTTTTCTCCTTTGCTTAAAGAGAGTACAAAGCCACTGATAACAAAGAAAATGGCAACAGGAAACTCGCCCAAGTAATTGATTAAATCTTGGGATATGGGTAGGGTGGAATGCGAAATCACAATCATTAGGATAAGAATGAATCGCAGGGAATTGAGTGTCCTGATCATGATGCCTTTTCTTTGTTATAATGTTATTCTATTCTGTATTGAACAAGAATAAATCTTATTTCTTTTTCAAATACTCTACCAATTTAGCCACGGCTCTGGCTCTGTGGCTGATGCTGTTCTTGATTTCCTCACCCAGCTCAGCAAAACTCTGGTCATATCCTTCCGGAACGAAGATTGGGTCGTAGCCGAAGCCTTCGGTACCATGCTTCTCGGTAGCGATATGGCCGTTTACGATACCTTCGAACTGGTGAATTTTCTTGATGCTGGTGCAGCCGCAAGGACATACATCCTGCTTTTCGATGTAGCAGATAACAGTGCGGAAGCGGGCCTGGCGGTTTTCCTTACCGTTCAGTTCTCTCAACAGCTTAGCCATGTTAGCCTCACTGTCGTGGTCGGTACCCTCAGCATAGCGGGCACTGTGAACACCAGGGGCACCATCAAGTGCCTCTACCTCCAGACCGGTATCATCGGCAAAGCAACTTACGTGGTAATGGTCATAAACATACTGCGCCTTCTGCAAGGCATTCTCTTCCAATGTGTTACCTGTTTCAGGAATATCCACATCGCATCCTATCTCCTTCAGCGATACTACCTCGTAGTCGCTGCCCAGGATGTCGCGAATCTCCTGGAGTTTATGCTGATTATTTGTTGCAAAAACTATCCTTTTCATAAGTTTATAATTTATAGTTAATATTTTATAGGGCATTCTTGCAAGAGTGCTTCTTGCTATACGGCGAAGCCGCTATAAACTTTTAACTTTTAATTGTTTTAATGTCTTTATCTTTGATTTTCACCTTCATCTCATCAAATCCCTCGCCATACACACCGATGACGGAACTCTGACTTACAAAGGCATTCGGGTCGATGATCTTGACGATACGGAAGATGGTGACGCTCTCGTTCTTCTTTGCCAGAATACAGAGCACCTTCATCTCGTTGCCCGTGTACCAGCCGTGGCCATCGAGAATGGTTACGCCATGATCCATCTGCATACCGATGGCATTGGCTATCTCCTGATATTTCTTGCTGAATATCATAAACTGCACACTTTCTCGCTTGGCATTCATCACATAGTCGAGCACCAGGTTTTCTATCACCATCGTACAGAGACCGAATACTACCTTTCTAACGGCGTCTATCGCGGTAAACTCTGGTTTTGCATTGAAGACGAAGAACGAACTGCCCACGATGAGGAGATCCACGAAGATAAGCACACGGCCCAGCGAGATGTTGTGATATTTGTTGACGATGGCAGCAATGATATCCGTTCCACCTGTACTTCCATTATGCAGAAAGACGATGGCGAGTGATAAACCCGTAAACAGACAGCCGATGATGAGCGACATGAAGTCCTGTCCCTCTCCCAATATCTGCACCATCTTGCCATCTTCACCTATCATCCAGTCTTGCGCCAGAGCCAGAAATAGGGAGAGCATGATGATGGCATAGATGGTCTTCACCATGAACTTGAATCCCAGTATCTTCAGCGCTGCAAGCAGCAAGGCGGCATTAATGAGAAAATAAGACAAATAGATAGGTATCCCCGTGCCGTAGTAAATTACGGCTGCGATACCCGTTACGCCACCCGTTACTATCTGGTATGGAAGCAGGAAAATGGTCCATCCAAATGTGTAAAGCAAGAGTCCAAGGGTAATGTAGAAATAATCCTTGCACTCATTCTTAATTGTTTGACTGATTGCTATTTGCATAATATTTTCCTCGTATTTTTAAAGCACAGAAGGTCGCCCATTTTTAGATGAGACGACCTTCTGTATATTATCTATAAATTACTTTTTCAACACTACGTTGACGATCTTCTTTGGTACGATGATCACCTTCAACACGTTGAATCCTTCCAAGTACTTCTGGCTCTTCTCGTCTTCCAATACCTGCTTCTGGATTTCCTCGTTAGGAGTATCCACAGGGAAAGTCATCTGGAAACGAGCTTTACCATTGAAGGAAATAGTGAGCTGCATATCGTTCTCCTTCAGATACTGCTCATCATACTTTGGCCATGCTGCATCGCAAACGCTGCCCTGCTCGCCAAGTGCTGCCCACAACTCTTCTGCGATGTGTGGAGCGAATGGAGCGATGAGGATGACGAGATCTGTCAGGAGTTCCTTGTTGCGGCACTTCTGCTGACCGAGTTCGTTCACGGCAATCATGAAGGCTGAGATAGAAGTGTTGTAAGAGAACTTCTCGATATCCTCGCTTACCTTCTTGATGAGCTTGTGAACGCTCTTCAGGCTCTCTGGCTTAGCTGCCTCGTCGCATGGCAGGAAGTTGTCGGTACGGTTCTCGTAGAACAGACCCCAGAACTTCTTCAGGAAGCGGTGGCAACCGTCGATACCGTTGGTATCCCAAGGCTTGCTGGCCTCTACAGGACCCAGGAACATTTCGTAGAGACGCAGGGTATCAGCACCATACTTCTCAACAATCATATCTGGATTCACCACGTTGAACATACTCTTAGACATCTTCTCGATGGCCCATCCGCAGATGTACTTACCATCTTCCAGGATGAACTCAGCGTTCTGATACTCAGGGCGCCAAGCCTTGAATGCCTCAATATCCAAAACATCGTTGCTTACGATGTTTACATCTACGTGGATAGGAGTTACGTCGTAATCCTTCTTCAGATTCAAACTTACGAATACAGGAGCCTTGTCGTGGTCATCGCTGTTGATGCGGTAAACGAAGTTAGAGCGGCCCTGAATCATACCCTGGTTCACCAGCTTCTGGAATGGCTCTTCCTTGCAGCTTACGCCGAGGTCGAACAGAAACTTGTTCCAGAAACGGGAGTAAATCAAGTGACCGGTAGCATGTTCGCAACCACCTACGTAGAGGTCTACGTTCTGCCAGTACTCATCAGCCTCCTTGCTTACGAGTGCCTCATCGTTGTGAGGATCCATGTAGCGCAGGTAGTAAGCAGATGAACCTGCGAAACCTGGCATGGTGTTGAGCTCCAGTGGGAATACGGTCTTGTTATCTACGAGGCTCTTGTCAACCACCTCTTTCTTCTCGGCATCCCAAGCCCACTTCTTGGCTCTACCCAATGGTGGCTCGCCAGTTTCTGTTGGCTTGTAGGTCTCAATCTCTGGCAATTCGAGTGGCAGGCACTCCTCTGGAACCATTTGTGGCATTCCGTCCTTGTAATATACTGGGAATGGCTCACCCCAGTAGCGCTGGCGAGAGAAGATGGCATCGCGGAGACGATAGTTTACCTTTACTCGGCCGATGCCCTTCTCGGTAACAAACTTCTTGGTAGCTGCGATAGCCTCCTTCACGGTGAGTCCGTTCAGAGAGAAACCGTCCATGCTGCTCTTGCCTGCTACAGGTGAGTTGGTTACGATACCTTCCTTGGCATCGAAGCTCTCCTCTGAAACATCAGCACCCTCAATAAGAGGAATGATAGGCAGGTTGAAGTGCTTGGCAAAGGCGTAGTCACGGCTATCGTGAGCTGGCACAGCCATGATGGCACCTGTACCATATCCTGCCAATACATATTCTGAAATCCATACTGGGATTGCCTCGCCAGTAAATGGATTGATGGCATAACTTCCTGAGAATACACCGGTTACGCTGTGGTTAGCCATACGGTCAAGCTCGGTACGCTTCTTCACGTAGTCGAGATATTTCTCCACCTCTTCCTTCTGCTCGGCAGTAGTTACCTGCTGAACATATTCGCTCTCTGGAGCCAGAACCATGAAGGTTACACCAAACATAGTATCGGCACGTGTGGTGAAGATGGTGAACTTCACGTCGCTGTCCTTTACAGAGAATTCAACCTCTGTACCCTCAGAACGGCCAATCCAGTTCTTCTGGGTTTCCTTGATACTGTCGCTCCACTGGATGGTCTCCAATCCGTCGAGCAATCGCTGAGAGTAAGCAGATGTTCTCAAGCACCACTGCTGCATCTTCTTCTGGATGACAGGATAACCGCCACGCTCACTTACGCCGTTTACTACCTCGTCGTTGGCAAGCACAGTACCCAGACCTGGGCACCAGTTAACCATGGTTTCGCCGAGGTAAGCGATGCGGTAGTTCATCAGAATCTGCTGCTTCTTCACGTCGTCGTAGCTGTTCCACTCCTCGGCTGTGAAGTCGATCTGCTCGTTCTGAGCCACGTTCAAGTCAGCAGAACCCTTCTCCTCGAAGCGCTTGATGAGCTTCTCGATAGGCTGAGCCTTCTGGCAGCTGTTGCAGAAGAATGAGTTGAACATCTTCTGGAAAGCCCACTGAGTCCAATGGTAATACTTAGGGTCGCAGGTACGAACCTCGCGGTCCCAGTCGAAAGAAAAGCCGATTTTGTCGAGCTGCTCGCGGTAGCGGTTGATGTTGGTTACGGTAGTAACCTCTGGGTGCTGACCAGTCTGGATAGCATACTGCTCAGCAGGCAATCCGTAAGCATCGTAACCCATAGGGTTCAGTACGTTAAATCCGTTCAAACGCTTGTAGCGTGCATAGATATCGCTAGCGATATAACCAAGTGGGTGACCTACGTGCAAACCAGCTCCTGATGGATAAGGGAACATGTTGAGCACATAGAATTTCTTCTTGTTTTCATCCTCTGTCACCTTGTAGGTCTTGTTCTCGACCCATTTCTGGTGCCATTTCTTCTCGATTTCTCTGAAGTTGTATTCCATTGTCTTTATCTAATTATTTTGTTTCTTTTCTTAAATATAATAAGGTAAAACCCCATTCAAGGTGCAAAATTACATTTATTTTGGCACATAACAAAATAAAATGCAAGTTTTTTATGAATTTAATGTCTTAGCATGCACACACTTCATGTTCTTTTCCAGTTGGGCGGTAGAGCTGGCTCCTACCAATACGCTGGTTACACCTTTCTGCTGCAATATCCAGGCAAGTGCCATTTCGGCGAGTGTTTCGTCTCTTTCTCCTGCTTCTGCGTTCCATTTCTTGAGCTGTTCCAGCAGTTCTGGAGTTAGAGCAGAGTGTTTCAGAAAATGCTCTTTTGCCATACGGCTGTCTGCCGGTATTCCGTTGAGATATCGGTCGGTGAGAAGTCCCTGTGCCAGAGGTGAGAACGAGATGAAACCGATGCCGTTTTCTGCGCAATAATCTAAGGTTCCATTCTCTTGTGGCGCATGGTCGAGCATATTGAGTCTGTCCTGAAAAATGAGCAGCGGACAGTCGCGCTCCTTCAGATATTGGTCAGCAAACTTCAGGGCTTCCAGTGGCCAGCGGCTGATGCCGAGATAAAGAGCCTTGCCTTGCTTCACGATGTCTACCATGGCTTGAAGGGTTTCTTCGAGCGGTGTGTTAGGATCGTAGCGGTGGCTGTAGAAGAGGTCAACATACTCGAGATTCATTCTCTTGAGACTCTGATTCAGACTGGCCATCAGATACTTACGGGAACCCCAGTTGCCGTAAGGACCTTCCCACATATCATAACCTGCTTTGGTTGAGATAAAGAGTTCATCGCGATAGGGTTTGAAATCATCTTTCATCAGTCTGCCCATCGTTTCCTCTGCACTTCCGTATGGAGGTCCATAGTTGTTAGCCAGGTCGAAGTGGGTGATACCATGGTCGAAGGCATAGTGAGTGATGGCACGACTTCTTTCGTAAGAATCCACTCCTCCGAAGTTGTGCCAGAATCCCAAACTTATTTTAGGCAGCAAGATACCACTCTTGCCGCATCTCTTGTAGAGCGCTTCTGCATCGCTATAGCGATTGGCGTCAGCATGATAAATACCTTTAATGTCCATCATTCCTTATATTTTTTATTACAGCGAAGAGCCAGAAACTCTTCACTCTTCACCTTTCCTTTGTAAATGCCTATAAACAAGGCATTTGGCGTGGTGAAGAGTTTTTGTTCACTCTTCACCCACTCTTCACCACTCTTCACCGGTATGTGGTTAGGGGCCTGCCGGCTCTTCCTTTTCTACATCGCAAAGGGAATAAAAATATTCAATATAATCGTTGTATTGAATAAAAATTATATTTTTTTCGATATGGAAGAGTAAGTGGGGATGTAGTAAAGGTTCTCTTCCTATCAGTCTCTGTTCCATATCTTTCGTTATTTTCTGCGCAAAGATAATGCAAGCGAGCGCAATGAAAGCTTGCTTTCAAATTGCCGAGTGCAGCTTATCTTCTGCAAAGATATAAAAAAATACCCATTAGCGCAAATTATTCGTGGATAATCTGCGCTAATGGTATGAAAAAAGCACGTTAGCGCAGATTATCTGTATATTTTGGTCTTTTCATTTAATACAGAACCATCGGCAAGAAGGGATAAACAGGGGCTATAGTTTCTTCAGTTTGGCCCCATTGATTTGTTAG
>UMCO01007095.1_pt1 | contig 10463 bp, 8 predicted proteins | sample 1964251 | NCBI WGS metagenome assembly UMCO01 (sample SAMEA4835970, study PRJEB28245) | human gut metagenome | biome: gut microbiome; material: fecal sample | place: Denmark | collected 2008
CGATGTCACTTTCGTTGATTTGAAATGTTTTTGTGTATCTGTAATTTCCGCCCGGAAAGTATCCGCTCTGAACCGCGTTTCTACACGAAGCATATCTCTTTTCGCCGAGCATCGCATCGTGCGGAAGACAAACGGAGAAGCTTTCACCGTTTTCTTTTGTCAGCGTCCAGCCGTCGTTAAAATCGAATATCATTTGGATTCACCATGTTTTTTGGCGAGCTTCGCCGCCTTTTTCTGTTCTTTCTTTGCCTTTGCGGCGAGATATTTGGCGTTTTCTGCCTCAAAGTCAAGTCCCTTCTTTTCACAGAGGGCTTTGAGGTCCTTTATTCTGTTTTCTTCGTATTCGCGCTCGTCGCGTTCTGCCTCCAGTCTGTCCAGCTCTTCCGGTTCGATCCACTCTTCACCTTTGGCAAGGACAGCTTCTCTCTTTCTGCGGAGCAGTTCGGCGGAAATTTCGGGCATCTTCTTTTCTACATCCACGAATGGAAGCAGAATTATGAACGCTGTAGAAAGAATAATATCGAACAGATAGAATGAGAGGGTCATGAATGCTCTGACTTTTTCGTTTGGCATAACTCCGGCAATATCAACGAAGCCGAGGCGGAGAATAGCCGATTCGTATCCGCCGGCAAACGGTGCATATATAAGAGTCATAACAGCAGTGACAATACCTGTGCCGAGAAGTCCCTCAAGGCGGATATGCGACTTGTATTCGATGCTGTCAAATGCAAAGCAGGTAAGCGTTGCAAATATATATGCGTTGGGAAGCCAGCCGATGTTTCTTAAAAGTCCCGCTATCAGAGCAGGAATCATTTTATCCGGAAATATCCAGCCGATGATGCTGCCGATAAGCACGAGCGAATATCCACCGACGGTCAGATTCTTTATTCCGACTTTTTTGGATATCGGGTATATCAGGAATGCACCGATACCGAGCGGAACTCCTGTTACGATCTGATAGATCATCTGCATGAAATCGTTGTTGATGCCGCCGAGCATATATTGAATATAGAAATATTGAACGTTTCCGCCCTTGTAGTTGTCAACAATTCCTCCCAGAAGCCCAAGAAAAGTCAGAATGACCCAGTATTTGTTGGTGAACAGTGCTTTCATCTGTTCTTTAAGAGGAATATTGTTTTCTCTGTCAATGCCCTGTTCGAGTGCGATATCTTCGATAATGCGCTCTCTGGTGAAATAGTACTCCATGAGCACAAGCGGAACGGCGACTATCGAAAGGATTATCATAAGTATAGCATATCCTTTGATATCATACTGGAGCCATAACGGGATAATGACCGAAGAGACAAGCATTCCGATGAGTATGCCGGAAATGAGAGTCCACGACATTTTGCGTATAAAAGTCAGCTGAGCTTTCTCTTTGGCGTTGTGAGTTGAAAGAGATACTATGTTGTCGCGGAACAGGTAAAAGTAGGAGGTTCCGATTGTATGATAGCATATGAGCAGGGTGAAGAAATAGTACCAGTAATTATCACCCAGAGTATTTCCCGAAAACAGGAAGATGGTCGCCGCTATTGCAACGGAACAGAATCCGAAGATCAGATACCACGGACGGAGTCTACCCTGCTTTGACTTTGTGTGCGAAATGAGCCACGACACCAAGAGACCTGTAGCGACGGCAAGAATCTTTGCAACAGTCATTACCATCTCATATTTTTTGCCCATTGCGGATATCATCGCGGCGTTGCCTTCGCCGTACATTGCGCCGACCTGTTGGGTGAAAAACTTCTCAACGAGCGCGGCGACAGTGTTGACAACGAGAATTAGTCCAAGAGGACCGATAAGGTGTCCGAGATATTTTTCTTTCCATGACACCGAGCAGGTTTTTATTTTTGAATCAAAAAATTTTGAATTTAGTATGCTTTTTTCAAGCAAGGATATTTCTTTCATAAGTTCACCCTTTTATCAATATGTGCCGTCGAAATGTTATTTCGATACTTTGTTGAAATCTATTTTGATAGTTGTTTTTCCGCCCTGCTCAAATGTTACCGGAACGGAGAAAACGCCGTTTTGACCCTTGAATGTCTTGCTTTTTCCGGCGGCAACGCCTATGTTGCCGTTTTCACTCTGGTTTTTAGGTGTGAGGGTCAGCTCCGTTCCATCATCATTGAGTTCCCAGTAGCCGTCACTCCACATGGAATATTTTCCCGCAAACTGAGCGCAGTGAAGCTCGTAGATTCTGCCTTTTTCACCCCACTCGTTTGCGTCAGAGGTGTTTCTGAGCAGTATGTATGCATCGCCGACGACTCCCGCCCATATCTTGCTTTCGGAATCGGATCGCAGAATGTCGCCCTTTTTATCCTTTATGAAGGCAAACTTGCCAACAGAAACAGACGGCTGTTTTGCCGGGACGGCTGTTGTTCCGCTTGAAGAGGCATCTGCTTTTGTCTCTTCAATGGATGCGGATTCGGAATCTGTTTGCGGTGCAGTGGAGTCCTGCGGAGCCGCAGACGTGTCCTCAACTTGAGCTTCAACGCTTCCCGAGGATGCATCGGTGGTATCGGTTTCGATGTTCTTCTGGTCGCGGCAGCCTGCAAATAAAGCAAGCATCGCCAGTGAAAGAAGCGCGCAGATAAATTTTTTCATATATGATCCTCCTGTTTTTGATTTTGCTCTTTTGCTGTGATTTTAGACGCGGCAAACACACAATGCCCAAAATCAGTCAACAAAGTCTGCAAAAAATAATCATTATACATTGATTTTAATCAAAAACAGTTGAACGGTATTTCACTATCGGGTATAATATTATAAAATAAGGTTCGAGGGGGTGTTCTTTGTGGATGACAGAATAAATAATATATGCAGTTTATTTTATGCTTCACATTATATACCGCTGGCGGTGTATGAAGAAAGGGCTATAGTACATATTTTTTCGTCGGCGGGCAGCAGTCTCGATTTGTTTTCTTTGTTTGAGGCTCAGTCGTTTTCCGCCGAGCAGACTATGTATATCCTGACTTTGCCTGAACAGGGTACATATGGGCAGATAAGAATAAAAAACAGCCCGATGAGAGTACTTCTCGGTCCGGTTTTTCCGACGCCTATCACGGAAGATACGGTTATGACTGTTGCGCGAAGAAATTTAACGGATAAAAAAGATATGGATGCGTTGGCGGAATTTCTGTATTCCATTCCGAATTGCTCATATAATCAGTTTGTGAACCTTACCGCGCTTCTGAATTTTATTATCAACGGTGAGATGTTTGACATTGCGGAGCAGTTTCTCGAAGAATCGTCGGATGTAGGAAACAAGCTTGCGGTTACATATACCGAGGATCTGTACAAATCGCAGGACGAGCAGGTTCTGCACGGAACATATCAGTTTGAGAATATGCTCCTCTCATTTGTGAGGGACGGCGAGACAGACAAACTGAATGCGTTTTTGACCTCTACCGCGAAAACAACGCACCTGCGGGAGGGAAAACTTGCGGAAGCGCCGCTGCGTCAGGCAAAAAATCTTTTGATAGGCGTAGCAACCATGGTCGGCAAGGTCGGCGCTATCGGCGGCGGACTCGGAGTTGAAGAGACTTATCGCCTTATCGATCTGTATATCCAGGAGTGTGAAAAGACCTCCTCAACAGAGGAGGTTAAAGTGCTGCAGTACAACATGCTTCTTGATTTCACGGACAGGGTTGCACAAGTGAAGGCCCCGCGGAATGCGTCGAAAGAGATATATGCTTGTATGCAGTATATTCAAAATCACACAAACTGTCAGATAGGAATAGATGATGTTGCGGGATTCATCGGAAAGAGCAGGACATATGTAACAAAAAAATTCAGGCAGGAAACCGGAGAAAGCATTACAGATTTCATTATAAAAAGTAAAATAAGAGACGCCAAAAGGCTTCTCAGATACTCTAACCGAAGTCTGTCGGAGATCAGCACCCATCTTTGCTTTTCAAGTCAGGCGTATTTCCAAACCGTGTTTAAAAAATCTACGGGTATGACGCCGAATGAATACAGGAATGTTCACAACGAAAAGTGATTGGAACTTGAGAAAAATCGAATTTTTAAAGGAAAAATGTGATTCTTAGCAGTTAATCAAAAATTACAGAAAATAATAAATATGCAGTGCCGAACGCGCAGAATGGCTTCATCATCAAGCAGACGGTCGATAGGATAACCGTCTGCGATAAATATATGCAAATAAAATTCAAATGCGGGGTGACATTCGACCGGAAATATGTAAAATAGAAAAGAATGAGCAGCGCCTCGAAAGGTTTTATACAGCATTTCAAGGCGCTGATTGCGATTTTTATTTCGGATATTTCTTCAGAAAGTGGTGGAAATAATCACAACGATATGTTACAATTCCGATGAAGAGGGAAGATGAATCATGATTTTTGCCGCCTTTTTCTTTTTATTGAAAAGATGCGTTGTTGAATATAGGAGTAATAATGTAATTTGTGCTTGAAAGAGCAGCTGATACACACTATATGCGGTTCAGCTTTCGCTGTGCCCACTCACATCCACGTGCTCTGCAATGAATATAAATTCTCAAGCATGTCTCAACACAGATTTTTAATGCTGTGTTACGGTGCAAGGCTTTCCGAGCCTTTTGTGTCTTACACGCAGCGGAAAGGAACGGTCATAACAATGAAAGAAAACCAAGAAAAGAAATCAAAGCTTTCCGGATTGAGTGCCACGCTTCAGCTCGGGAATAAGCCGCTTTGGAAGGAACGCGTGTCATATTTCTTCGTGAACCTCGGAAACATCCCTATAATGACCATGGTCAACGCATACCTTTCGATTTTCTATACCGACACACTCGGCATGGACGCAAAGGTCGTCGGAACAATGTTTTTGATAGCAAGAGTTTTTGACGGAGTGAATGACCCGTTCATCGGTTATTTCATTGACAGAGCGCCAAACTCAAAGTTCGGAAAATTCAGACGAATTCTTATTGTCGGAACGATCATCTGCACCTTGAACTATGCCGTGGTATGGATGGGTCCGGCATATGTTTCGGACTCGATGAAGGTTATGGTTGCCTATATTTCATATATGCTTCTCGGTGTGACCTTCCCCGTTATGGACATTTCACTCAACAGTATGCTTCCTGTAATGACAAACGATATGGAGGAGCGAAATTTCCTTGCAATGCTAAAAAATTTTGCTTACGGTCTCGGCGGTGGACTCAACCTCATAGCTCCTATTGTTTTCGCAAAGTTCAACTCTTCCGTCAAGGGCTATAATATTATGAATCTGCTTGCTATGGGAATCATCCTTTCGTGCTCGCTCGGCGGAATCACGGGCATTCATCAGCGAGTCGAACCGCTCAAGGATGCCGGATATAAAGCAAAGGATGTTTTAAGAATCATTAAATTGAAGCCGATTGTTGCTTTCTTTATCGGAGGACTCATTGTTCAGACGGGACTTGCGTTCGTTGCAACGTCGAATCCATATTATGCAACGCACGCGCTCGGCTCGATCGGAAAGCTCACGATTATGAATACGGTCGCAATTGTCGGCGGCCCCGTCTCATTGCTTGCCGTTCCGCTCGCGAAGAAGATTGGAAAGCGCAGGATTTATGTTTGCGGAATGATCGTCACGGCGATTGGTTGCCTCGTTCGTCTGGTTGCGGTCAACGACAAAACGAGCGGTCTTGTCGCCGCCTGCATCTCAAGCGCAATTTGCAGCTGCGGAACAAGCTTTGCACAGCTTTTGTATTATTCGATTCAGGCGGATAATATCGACTATGTGGACTACAAGCTCGGCCTGCGTGCTGAGGGCGTGATTGCCGCAGCGACCTCAATGATTACAAAAATCAGCAACGGAATAGGCGCAGCTTTTTCGCTTTACGTTCTTTCATGGACAGCAAACGGCGACGGCTCATACACAAAGTTAGGCCTCAGCCTTGCTGACGGCTTGATTCCGGGTATAGTGGTTTTTGTTGGTGCGATTGTATTCTTGTTGCTTTACAGAATCAACAATGAAGAAGCCGAAAAAATTCAGGCGGTGCTTTCGGAAAGACGGGAGACGGCGGAAAATGAAACTTAAAAATATCCGAATCGATGATCTGTGCGGTTTTGCCGTGACAGACAGTGAAAATCCGCGCTTCACTCTTGAAACCGAAAACGAGCTTGAAAACGCTTTTATTTCTTCATATTCCCTCAAGGTCAAAAGTGACGAAGCTGTCCTTTGGCAGACAGAAGAGCAAAGCTCTACTGTCGACAATATCGTTTATGGCGGAAGAGCTCTTCTCCCGTGCACGGTTTATACGGTGGAAGCGACGGTTTGTGACAATTACGGAAACAAAGCCGAAAAAACGGCGGAGTTTGAAACGGGCTTTCTTTCCGGTGATTTTTCTGCGGAGTGGATAACGAAGCCGAACTATCACGTCGGTTTCAGAAAAAGCCCCATTCCGCTCGTCTTCAAACGCCAGTTTTTGCTTTCGGGTAAGGTGAAAAAAGCGCGGCTTTATTCAACCGCGTTCGGAATTTATTCTTTCACGCTTTGCGGAAAAGAGATTTCCGACGACCGCTTTGCTCCCGGTTTCACGAGTTTTGAAGACCGACTTCAATATCAGGTTTATGACATTGCGCCGTTTCTCGAAGAGAAAAACGAATTGGTTTTCACCGTTGCGGGCGGTTGGGCGGTCGGGATTTTCGGCCTGAATAGAAGTAATAAGCTCGGCGCCGACAGGCTCGCGCTCAAAGCGCTTGTTCAAATCGAATATGACGATGGGCGAAAAGACGAAATTAAAACCGACGAAAGCTGGCTCGTTACCGCTGACGGGCCTGTCAGAGACGTGTCGTTTTATAATGGAGAGATATTCGACGCAACGAAAACCTTGAGCAAGGCGATCTTTGAAAATGCCGAAAAAGAGAAGCCTCGTATTTCTCCGCGCCTCGTCGCATCGTACGGAAAATTTGCAAAAATAATCGAAACGCTCGAACCGAAAGAGATTCAAAAAAGCCAAAACGGCTATATCTATGATTTTGGTCAAAACTGCGCCGGAGTTCTCGAACTTGAAATTAAAGGGAGAAAAGGGCAGAGGATAACCGCTCGACATGCGGAGGTTCTTTTGAACGGCGAGCTTTTTACAAAGTCGCTGCGTTCGGCGAAAGCAAAGCTTGAATATGTTTGCGGCGGAGAAGAAGAGACCTACTGCCCGAAATTTACTTTTATGGGTTTTCGTTATGCCGAGCTTTGCGGAATTGAGCCTGAAAACGTCAAGGTCAGAATGAAGGTTATTTCCTCGATTGACGAGGAAACGGGAGACTTTTTCTGCTCCAACGAAAGCATTAACCGCCTTCAAAAGAATATAAGATACAGCGGTTTTTCAAACTTCCTTGAGATCCCGACCGACTGTCCTCAGCGCGACGAAAGACTCGGTTGGACGGGCGACATCTCCGTTTTTGCTTCGACGGCGTGTTTCAACTTCAATATGAACCGCTTTCTTAGAAAGTGGCTTATTGATGTGAAAGCGCAGCAGACAAAAGACGGAGGAATCCCCGTCGTTGTTCCTCGGGTAAAACATTTCGGCGGAACAAAGATTACGGCCGGCTGGTCCGACTGTGTTTTCCTTGTCCCGTGGGCGCTTTATCAAAACAGCGGGGACAAAACCATTCTTGAAAAGTTTTATCCGATGATGAAAAGATATCTTTCGGGAGTCGAAAAGAAAGCGGCGGCGTTTTCATCGGGGGAAAAGCGATACATTTGGTCGCACGGATTTTCTTACGGCGATTGGTGCGCTCCGAACGAAAATCAAAAGCAATGGATGGCAAAAAAGAAGTGGATTTCAACCGCATATTATGCCAACGATTGCGCCCTCGCATCAAAAATTGCGACAATTCTCGGTTTTGAAGAGGAGGCTAAGGCGTTTCAAGAAAAGCGAAAGTGCATCGAAAACGCATATCGGAACGTTTTTACCGACAAAAAAGGAACGCTCAAAAACGAGTTTCAAACGGCCTATGTTTGCCCGCTGTATTTTGGAATGGTGAGCGGAGAGGAAAGAAAAAAATATGCTGAAAACCTTTTAAGACTCGTGAAAGAAGCCGATAATCATCTTTCCACCGGCTTTCTCGGAACACCATATCTCCTTTTCGCCCTTTCGGACAACGGATATATAAATGAAGCATATGACCTTTTACTTCAGGATACCGTCCCGTCGTGGTTGTATGAAGTCAAAGCCGGAGGAACGTCAATTTGGGAGCGTTGGGACGCGCTTCGACCCGATGGAACCGTCAATCTCGGAAAAGATCCGGGAAGCGGTCTGGTAAACGCTGTCGGCGGAGGAATGGTTTCTTTCAACCATTATGCGAACGGCACAGTCGGCGATTGGTTATATAGGCGCGTCGCGGGACTCGAAGCGATTGAGCCGGGCTACAAAAAATTTAAGGTTGCACCCCTCGTCGGAGGCGGACTCACGAGCGTGTCATGTTTCAAAAAGCTTTCGAGCGGAACTATCAAAATCAATTGGAATTTTGAAAACGGCGTTTTTGTCCTCTCGATTAATGTTCCGTTTAACACGAGCGCTGTCATCACGCTGCCCGACGGAAAGAGCTTTGAAGTTTCAAGCGGAAAATATGTGTACAGCGTTGAAATGTGAGCAATATTATTTAAAAAGCCATGTAATGACATAACCGAATAATATAAAAACATATAGGCGCAGCCGATGGATTTTACGTCAGCTGCGCTTGGCTTTTTAGACAAAACAGAAAACCCTGTAAGCGTCTAATCGTTGAAGAATGTTAACCGTAATGTAGTTTTGTGTTTCAAATCTGCCCCACAAGTCAAGCAAAGAAATAATGGAATATCTTTTACGAGCGACGAGCTCGAACGAATAGACAAAATCAGTCTGACCTGATCTTTTCTGTAATCCCCCGTAAATGTGAATCGCACCCCGCTTGTCAAGCTGCAATGCCTGATAAACGGGGTGCGGTTTTGGTAAATGAAAGTGCTGCCTGTGGCTCTGGACTGGAAACAGAAATATGCAGGATGTCTTTACGGATAGTAAATTAGAGATATACTTTTGCTGTCGTGAGAAGATATTAAATATAAATGAATATCCGTAAATAAATAAAAACCGATGAATCCGTTGGATTCACCGGTTTTTCGCTGGCGGACAGGGTGGGATTCGAACCCACGAGCCGCTTGCGCGACTACCTGATTTCGAGTTTTTTCAACCATTATGACTTTTGTGGTTTTTTCGTATCGCTTTCAGGCTGTTTTGTCCGCCCGAAACCATAGCTGTATCAAGGTGTTTTGGCATTCACCCTTGAAAAAAGCTTGATTTTTCAAGGGGTTCGAATGAAAGCCAAAAATGAGCCGATTTTGGCAGTTTTGTTAGAATTCGCGTTAGAAATGTTAGAACGATGTTAGAACAGCATAGCATACACAGGTGTCTTCCACCGAACAAATGACAGAGGTGTATGTTATGAAAATCAATGACATTGATTGGTCGAAAGTGCCGGATATTCTTGCTAAGGAACAGGTGCGCTTGCTTTGCCATTGCAGCAAACGAACAGCGCTCTATTATCTGAAAAGCGGAAAGCTGCCGTGCATTTATTCGGGGAAGAAAACCCGGTGTTACAAAATCAGGAAAGAAGATCTGATGGCTTTCATAGAAGATCGGGAGAACCATCCCGAGTTCTACGCTGTACCGGAGGGATGGTACAAAGAAAGCGGAAGAACGGTTCGGCAACATTATTCGTCGGAAATTAAAATCGACGGCGAAGATTTGCATGAGTATTATCGGTTCCTCCTCAAAGAATACCCAGATGTGCTTGAAGTTAAAAAGGTCAGTGAGATCACGGGATATGCTATTCCGGTAATTAACCGCTGGTGCAACAAAGGCAAGGTGAAGTATTTTTCCATCAGGGCGATGAATATGATCCCCAAGATATACCTGATTGATTTTTTCTGTTCAAACGCATTCAGGACGATACCCCGAAAGAGCGAGTGGCACATCAGCAGTCTGCAAAACTATCGACGCTGGAAGTACTTAGACAGCCTACAATCAAAATGAGGTAAGGACGAGCTATCCATATCGGGTGGCTCGTCCTTTTTTGTTTTAGCCATCAGCCCATTGGCTACGCAGGCAAAATTGTGCCCCAAAGTATCAGGCTACGAATTCCAAAGTGTCAAATTGACACTTTGGAGCATATTTTGGCACTTTGGAATGAGCATCTGTTTGCATCCATTACAGGTACTTTGCACCCGTCAAGGGTGCTTTTTTATTATCGCAGAATCAAGTGCGGACTCGCAAATCTGCGTTTTTCAAAAAAATCGAAAAAATTTTTTGGAGGGGGTTAATTTTTGCCCGTTTTCGTTGCCTACCAAGTGAGGGACAAAACAATCGCCCTCGTGAACCTTGAAAACCGAATACACATTCAACAGGTACGTTCCTGATCGGGGGCGAAGGCCCCAGCCGGATGAAGGTGCGCCACGAACTTCCTGCCAATAAGGGTTATCACGGAAAGCAAGGTTGGTAGCGATTCCGA
>UMCO01047264.1_pt1 | contig 10442 bp, 8 predicted proteins | sample 1964251 | NCBI WGS metagenome assembly UMCO01 (sample SAMEA4835970, study PRJEB28245) | human gut metagenome | biome: gut microbiome; material: fecal sample | place: Denmark | collected 2008
ATCGCGGCTTCGCGGAAGATTGTGGAACGTTCCTTGACACCGAAACGGTCACAATACTCCTTCACGGCAGCTAATTCCTTATCGTTCAGGTAGATCACCTGACGATGAGTGCGCCGGAGGGAAGCCTTGCGCATTTTAAGATATTCCGGATCCGGAACAGAAGAACTTTGCTTTTTCCTTGCCAAAACCGCCTTTCTTTAGACAAAAACAAACCGGGAAGAAGCGGCTCCACACATTGGAAGGAACACGAACAACTTTCCCGGCTGCAAAAATAAGCATTTTTAGTGAATTAGCCTACGGGCAACGTTTTACATCGGCCTGAATCGTGAATCTCATCACTGGATCACGGTAGCGGATCTTTACTGTACCGACCTTGAGAACATCAACATCAGAGCCAAGAACCCGGGACCAGACATGAGGAGAATTCGTCTTTCTCATCGGAAGATATTCAGGATTACGCACCTTTCCGATTTTCCGTGGAATTGACTTGTTCCGTTCAATGACCGCAAGGGCTTCAGGAGCAGGCCTTTCCTCACGGGAAGCAGACAGCCACCCTTTGGGTCCTGGAATCCTGACCGAGACACGCCCGTCCGGTGCTCCACCGAAAACATTGACAATGAGTGTGGAATCACCCGACACCCAGACCGAGGCGACATCGTCCCTAAGCACAGCTTTATATGCCAATGAATATTTCCCGTTCCGCTTGAAGTCTGCCACAAAGTAACCTCTCGGAGCGCCACATGGCATCGTCGCCGCAGGGAATCCAGTCTCGTCCTTGACACCGAGCCAGAACAAACCGCAGGTCGCACCGACCTGAACCTCAGGGATATCCAGGGCATCGTTACCAGAGGAAGAGGCCGCTCCGGCATTTTCCAGATGAAGGTATTTCCTTTCCACCTTGTGCGTATGCCCGCTCATCACAAGGATATTCGGATGAACTGACAGAATGGCGGACAAGGAATCTTTGGCGGCGAACTGTGTGACGGGAATATGCACGGACAGCACCGCGAGCATATTCCTTGGTGTCGCCCTCAGGACAGAGTCAAGCCAAACCTTCTGCGAATTGCGGAAGCCGCCCTCATATTCCTTCCCTCCGAGCCTCACATCGTTCATCAGGATGAAGCGGATGCCGCCCTTGACGAAAGTCGTGTCCTCGTAGCCGATCACTTTGCGGTAGGTGCTGATGTCCCGGGGCCGCTTCCGGCCGTCAACCTTCGGATAGACATCACGGTCGTGGTTGCCCGGCACGCAGAGCCAAGGGCAAGGCAGAGAATCCAGACTGGCCTTGGTCGGCTCCAGCAGATCGACCTGATCGTTCACCAGATCTCCCAGAATTATCACGAGATCAAGGTCTTTCCTCTCTCGGAGCTCCTTATGGATTGTTTTCCGGCAATATTCAAGCTGCCGCATCCCGTCAGCCTGCGGATCCCCCACAAAAGCGACCCTCAAGGGACGTGAATATGAAGATGGCGCCGCCCCGAGGAACAGCGCCACCATCAAGAAAGTACATAGACTATCTGTAAATGAATACTTTCTCAGCATTGTTGGCGTCAGTGAAAGCGATGTAGCCCACACCGGAAGCGGCGAAAGCGATGTTGATGTCAGAGAGTTCCTCAGTAGCAACGACAACCTCATCAGCCCACTGCTTAGTGTCGGAATCAAGCCAAGTCAGTCTGAGAGTCTTGTTGGTGCAGTCATAATAAAGCAAATAAGGGGTTCCATCCGGAGCCACAGCTATTCTCGCTTCATCATTTTTGTTACTGTGAACATACGGATAATAGTCACCGCCTACAACTGACCAAGTTCCGGTGACCGATGAGTATTTCTCCACAATGAACCGATACTCACCATTATTCAAGGCATCATCAGCCGTCAAGGCAAGCACGGTCCCATCCTCACAAGCTGTGATGTCATAGACAAAGTTACCGGTATTTGAGGCACCGTCTCTAAGGAAATTCGTCCTCAACGCAGTCCACGTTCCATTTTCGTATTTAAGAACGTCAAAAGGACACGGTGAGCCTCTACGTATCACTAAAGCATAAGCCGCACCACCAGCCTTGCAAGTCTTAACCGCCGCCATCGATGTGATGTCCAAAACAGTATTGCTGTTCCAAGAGCCATTGTACAATGACACGACAAGATCATGTCTCTTGAATGGATCGGACTTGGCGTTGCACTTCTGGAGAAGAACAAGATTATTGTCAGACATGGCCGCAAGGCTCAGATTCTGAGCCACAAAATTGTTGGCAGCACCGGAGCCGACCAAAGACCAGGATCCGCCAGAGTAACCCATCACCTTAGCGCTCTTAGGGCTAGCCTCGTTATCGGCATAGGCCACATAAAGGCCACCTTTGGAATCAACATCGAAATCAAAGTGCGAAGAAGCGACCTTGTTGCTGAACCCGGCGCTTCCGACAAGATTCCAAGTGCCATCCAAGAAATTCACAACAGTAAGCTTGTCGGCACTGGCTGATTCGGAACCGGTCACACTCTTCTCCTTGAAAGCGAGATACGGAGCCTTGTTGTCAGGATTGACACGCAAAACAGCATCAGAGACAGGCAGTGATGAATATGTCACAAGCGGCTCCAACTTTCCGTTCACGCTCGTGATGGAAACGGAGTAGAGAGCACTCTTGCTGCCGTCGCTGTTAGTGACGATGTAATCCACAGGATTGGTGAAGTCATTGACGGTCTTTCCGCTGACCTGCACGACATCACCGACCTTGACAACATCGCCCTCATTGGCCGTGAATGTGGCGACAAGTCTGGACTTGTCAGCGGCCTTCATCATAGACACCGTGACGGCGTCACCGGAGATCACACCCTCGATGTCAGAGCTGATCGTCTCCGGATTGTTGGCGAGTTCAAACTTGAAGGATGTCAGTTCAGGATCAGGCACGATAACGGGATCCTCATTCTCCTTTTTGCAGGAGACAAGCGCTGTCAAAGCGGCAATAGCCGCGGCGCACAGAAATTTAGCAGTTTTCATAACGATAAAACCATTAATAATTAATTGTAAAGATTCTTCTTTGTGATGACCAGTCTGCTGAACTTGGCATCTGGTCCAGGCATTCCGAGACAGAAACCGTCCGTCCCTCCGGTCAGGGCGATGGTCAGGGTGTTGTCGGCGGAATCGTCCAGCGAATGCTCCTTCCAACGGACACGGATCGGCATCCTGTAGATTCCCGGCAGGAATGTCAGCGACGAGCCTTGGGTGACGATCTCATAGTCAACGCCTTCCTTAAGCCCTGCACCAGGAGTGACCGTGAAATCAACGACAGCGTTATCGCCACGGGAGACGGAACTCATCGTGACATAATAGGTGTTGACATTCTCGACATCCGAGCCGATAACGGCGGTCGAAGCGCCGTCCTGGGTGGCGATGCTGAAGAACGGAGTGTCATAAAGCGGCAGTTCCTTCGTGCAGGAGACAGCCAGAACGGCTGACAAAGCCATCAGCAATATATTCTTTTTCATATTCATTGTCAATATATTAACCATCAATTAGATGAAGGATTCTGTTCCATCTCCGGATTGGACTCAAGCTCCAGGTACGGAATCGGGAGGACAAAACGGTAGTCAGGATATTTCAGGAACAAGACGGATGAGGTCGAGTTGCGGGAGCGGCTGAGATTCTCGTGACGGCGGGTGATGTCGAAAAGGCGGTGCCCCTCGAAGCAAAGTTCCTTCATCCTCTCATTCTGGATGGTCAGTTCCAAAGAGGCCAAGTCAATCACAACCTCAGAGGCATCCACGCCCAAAGCCCTGGCCTCCAAGGCCTTGATGTCATCGGCAGCCACAGATGTGTTGCCAAGTTCGTAATTCGCCTCGGCGTTGATCAAGTACATCTCCGACGACCTCAGGATGAACGGATCGAAGTGCCTGTCCAGTTTGTTGGTCGTCTCGTCGGTGCAATAAAACTTCATACAGACGTTATCATAGTCCACCGCCTGGCCGGTCTGACCGCTGTTCGCGGTGTGGCGGAACAGCGTAAGACGAACGTCACGCTCATCGGTGAAGAGTTCCTTCAACTTGGCGGAAGGCCTTGCGGACGGACTCTCGTAATAGTAAAGGTCGCTGATGAAATCCGACTGATCGTACCCATTGAGCCGGAGAATGGACTCCCCTCCCCGCGTCGCCACGTTCACGAACATATTCCTGTACTTCTCGCGCGCTGTCAGAGGGAACTCCTTCATCACTTCGGCGGACAGGGAGGCGGCCCTGGAATATTCATTCATATAGAGATAGACGCGGGCCAGAAGAGCCTTGCAGGCGGCCGGAGAGGCAAAATATTCATTGAAAGAATAGTCCGCCGTGAATGTCGAGAGAGCCTTTTCCAGATCGGCTATGATCTGGGAATATACCTCCCGCACCGTGCTTCGCCTCATCTTGTCGGTCACGACCGGAATGCTGGTCATCACCGGGACACCGAGGTGCGACGCATCAGATGTGTACGTGTAGTTCTGGGCATAGGTGAGGCAGATGTCCAGGTGCGTCAGGGCGCGCAGGAAATAGGCCTGGGCCAGGATGTTGTCGATCACGGATGCGCTGTCAGGGTTCTTTTTCCTCAGGTCCGGAGCGTAGGTGATGATGTAGTTAACGTTCTGGATGACTGAATATCCCAGTTTCCAGATGTAACCCACAGCCGTCGTCTCCTCAAGATAGGTGGAGATGAAATTGTACTGGTTCGTCCAGGTCGCGTTGTTGGAGGAAAGATCCACAAGGTCGCCGGTGACCTCCGGATAGGCCAGCATCTCCCTGTCGTAGAATGAATATAACAGATGGTAACATCCGTTCAGAGCCGGCTGGAGAGCCGAGACTTCCGAGAAATAGGTGTCAATGTCGCTCTTGCCCACCTGCTCCACCTCAAGGAAGCCGCAGGAGGCCGAAAGCGTGGCCACGGCGGCCAAAGTCATTATCTTTGAATATATTGTCTTCATCATAGTGCTGTCATCAGAATGAAACGTTAAGGCCAAGGGTGATGGTCCTGGTCACAGGGTAGCCGTTGCTGAGGGTCTTGTACGAGTTGTACTTCCGGCTCTGGCCCGGAGTGAAAAGATAGAGGTTGTCGCAGATCAGCGTGGCGGTCGCCCCCTCCACTTTCAGTTTGGAGATCACCGGCTTGGGCAACCTGTAGGACAAGGTGAGATTGCTCAGGTTGAAGTTCGTCTTGCTGTAGAGGAACCTTGTCGAGTACCTTGCCGAACTGGTTGTCTTCTGCGACGCGATCGGGTACCGGGAAGCCTCGCCTGGAGTCGTCCAACGGTAGTAATAGACCTCGACAGCCTGGTTGCCGGAGGTGATGTCGTAGCCATCCTTGATGAACCTTGAGGCATACGTCGGAAGTGAATACCCTCCGATCACATAGTTGATCTGGAACGAAAGCGACCAGTTCCCGTACGTGAGATTATTGATCAACCCTCCGAAACCGATCGGTGTCGCGCTCTTGTCCGCCACACGGTCGTCTGTGGAATATGTCTTTGTCAGATTCCCATCCTTGTCGTACCACATCGGCATTCCGTCCGCAGGATCGACACCAGCCCAACGCACAAGGTACCAAGTGTTTGAGTCATAGCCTTCCTTCCAGACTCTGTTGGTGAACCCGGTCTGGATGCCGTTGTACAATTCAAGGATCTTGTTGGAGTTGCGCGAGAAGTTGAGCGTCGTGTTCCACTCGAAATCCTTGCGGGCGATGTTGTGGCTGGTAAGGTTGATCTCGAATCCGGAGTTCCTGATCCGCCCAACGTTAGCGTAGATCCTGTCATCCGAGATTGTTCTGGAGACATAGATCCTGCTGAGGAGATCCTTCGTGACATTGTTGTAGTACTCGACCTCGACATCCAGTACCCTGCCGATCTGGGCGTCCAGACCGAGATTGATCATTCTGGTCGTCTCCCAGGAAAGACCCGGATTCGGCACGGTGGAAAGCGTGGCCCCGGTCACACCGATGTAAGAATAGGAATCATCGTAGGAATATGCCCCCGCGGCGACCGAGGTGTCGATCCTGGAGTTCCCGGACGTGCCATAGGTAGCCTTGAGTTTCATCACCTTCAGCCAGTCCACATCGTAGAACGCCTCCTTGTGGATGTTCCAGGAAGCGCCTACCGACCAGAACCGCGCCCATCTCTTGTACTTGCCGAAAGACGAGTTGCCGTCACGGCGGAAGTTGGCGGAAATATAATACCGTGAGTCGTAGGAATATGTTCCCCTCGCGAAATAGGACATCGTCCTTGAGACCGAGGCCGAGCTGCCGCCGGTACGAGTGTCCTTCTCGGCATAACTGATCTCCTTGATGTGGTCGTTCATAAAGCCCGAACCGGAGGCGTAGGCGGTGTTGTAGCCGGAATGATGAAGTTCAAGACCCGCGTAAACTCCTACGGAGTGCCTTCCGAACTTCTTGGAGAAGTCCAGTTTGTTGGTGTTTGTCCAGTTGAAATAGGTGGCGTCCTCCCTGCGGGACTCTCCGACAGGCTTGCCGTCCAGCATCCCGGCCAATGTCTGACGGGAATAGTACAGACTTCCGTGATGGTGATGGTGCTGGTACTCGACCCCGAACACGCTTGATAACTTGAGGCCGTCGATGATGGTCCAGTCCAGCTTGAAGTTGCCGATGGTCTTCAGGGAGTTCTGGATGTTGTCGTTGTACTCCCTGTTCGGCAGCTTGTTGCCGAGGAACTTCTTCATTATGAAATCCTTGCCCGTGTCGCTCCAGATCTTGTTGTAAAGCCTGCAGGTCTTGCCGTCCTCCAGGTACGGAGAGAAGATCGGAAGGTTTTCCAGATACTCATAGCTGAGAGGGAAAAGATCATCGTTGTTGTAGGTCGCCATAAGCGAAACGCCCATTTTCAGACGCTCGGTAAGGTCATAGTCCTGATTCATCCTGAGATAGAACCTTTGGGACTCATCGGCCTTGACAGTGTTCTCGTTGCGGTAATATGATCCTGAGACGTAGGTCTTGGCCTTCTTGGTACCGGTCGAGAGGGACAGAGAGGCATAAAGCGTCGAACCCAACCCTATATATTCATTGAACCAATCGGTCGAGGTGGTGCTGTAGGAGTTGTAGTCGTTGTCCTGGTAAGGGAAGTCGGACATCTTGTTGCCGCCGTTGACCCACGCTTCCTTCGCCACCTCAAGGTACTGCGAGGCGTTCATCACCTTGACCATCGTGCTTTTGTCAGGAGCGGCCACTCCATAATTGACTGTAGCCGAGACTTTCAGCGGCATATTCCCGGCCACTCCCCTCTTGGTCGTGACGAGGATGACTCCGTTCGCGCCGTTGGCTCCGTAGATCGTGGTCTGGTCCGCGTCCTTGAGGACGGTTATGCTCTCGATGTCGTTGGGATCGATCAATGAAAGAGGTGAGACAGAGGTGGACATTCCAGGCATCAGGTTGGTTCTTCCACCCGTGTAGGTAGGCACGCCGTCAATTATCCACAGCGGCTCGTTGGAAGCCGACAGGGAGGCGTTGCCGCGGACCCTTACATTAAGACGGCCTCTTGTCGAACCGGCCGCATCGGTATTGTTCTCCACAAGGAGTCCCGGCACAAGTCCGTTCAGGATATTGTCAATCCTGGCCTTAGGCTTGTCCTTGAGAGCGTCGGCGTTGACCTGAAAGGCGCTGCCGATCATATCCTCCTTTTTCTGCTTGACACCATAGGCTCCGACGATGACGGCCTCCTCAAGGCTTGAATCGTCCATAAGGCTGACATTCAAGGTCTTCGGCCCGGAGACCGTAAACTCTTTGGTGGTCATACCAAGAAACTGGAAGACAAGCACATAGCTTTTTCCTTCCACCGGGGCCGCTATCTCGTAATGCCCGTCAAGATCGGTGTTCACACCCAGTTTTGAGTTCTTCACATAGACAAAAGCCCCGGCCAGAGGCTCGCCGTCATTCGAGGTGACGGTTCCTTTCACAAGTCTCCCCTGCGGGTCCTGCGTCCGCGCGAGAGCGTCTCCGCCACCGCAAAGCGTCGGCATCTCCCAAGCGGAAAACGCCAGCAAAGCCGAAAGGACAGTGGTCAAACATCTACTATACATACCTGTCAATCGTATATAAATCTTCACTTAAAAAGTTGTTCAAGAAATACAAACAACATCTTGCCCGGTAGCAACTTATTGTTCGCCACTTACCAAAGCGGGGGCTAATATAAACATAATTTTTTAATAATCAATTATTTTACTAAAACGTTTAATCACCCGATACGGCCGTTGGCTGAGAGAATTACGGGCATATTTCCTCACATTTTCACAGAAGATTCTGAACTTTCCGCAAAAAATGATACCTTTGCAGACACACGAAAATATTCATAAATCAAATGAGCAACAGAGTATTGATCTTCTCCGCCCCGTCGGGGTCCGGCAAAAGCACGATAGTCAACCATATTCTTGGAATATACAAGGATCAGATGGAGTTCTCGATCTCCGCCACCTCAAGGGCTCCGCGCGGCGCCGAGCGGGACGGCAAGGAATATCACTTCGTCACCCCGGAGAAGTTCGGCGAGCTGATCGCCAAGGACTCTTTCGTTGAATATGAGGAAGTTTACGAGGATCATTTCTACGGGACTCTCAAGTCTGAGGTCGAAAGAATATGGGCGGCCGGCCACGTCATCATATTCGATGTCGATGTGAAGGGAGGAGTCAATCTCAAGAAATATTTCGGAGACAAGGCTCTGTCCATATTCGTCCAGGCTCCGTCCGTGGAGGCTCTAAGGGAAAGGCTCGTCAAAAGAGGAACCGACTCCCCGGAGGCCATCGAGGAGCGTGTCGCCAAGGCGGCCGAGGAGATGACCTACGCTCCGAAATTCGACTATGTGCTTGTCAACGATGACCTAAAGACCGCGTTCGCCGAGGTGGAAAAGGTTGTCGAGGACTTTCTTGACGATGGAAAGCTGAACTACTCAACATTCATCTAAGGAATCCGTGAAGATAGCCGTCTACTCGGGGTCTTTCAATCCCCTGCACATCGGTCATCAGGCCATAATGGAGTACCTTACCAGGGAGAAGGAATATGACTGGGTGTATCTCGTTGTGTCCCCGAAGAACCCTCTGAAGGATTCAATCAGCGCCGAATCCGGCGAGAGCCGCTACGAGGCTGCCGTGGCCGCCGTCAAGCGTCACCCTGAGCTGCACGTCTGGGTGGACGATATCGAGCTCAGGATGGATCCGCCGCACTACACGATCAGGACTCTTGACGCGCTCAAGCAGCGGGAGCCGGACAACGACTTCACGCTTGTCATCGGCGCCGACAACCTTCAGAGCATCCGCCGCTGGAGAGATTTTCCGAGAATTCTTTCTGAATATGGTGTGACTGTCTATCCGCGCAAAGGCTACGACGTGGACAGCATCAAGCGTCAGCTGATCGAGGAGTGCAAGGATTTCCCCGCACCCTATGTCCTTGATTCCGAAGAGATTGTCCCAGACGGAATGAGAAGCCTTGAGGAAACCCTCATCCGCTCCTACAACATAGAGGTCATAGACGCTCCCATAGTGGACATCTCCTCCACCGAGATCCGTGACGGCCTCCTCGCCGGCAAGGATATGTCGGAGTTTCTTATGTGAAATAATTTCAGGCTTATGCCTCAGTACAAAGCGTTCTGTTGGTGTTCCGGACTTCCAGGTGCGATAAACCATGCGCACCTGAAACATCATCCATCTGACAGCCAGCGAGTTGGCATTCCAGGTGCGAGGATATTCACACACCTAAGAGTCGGTAGCCGCGGTACAGAGCGTCCTGTTGGTGTTCCGGACTTCCAGGTGCGAAAAGCCACGCGCACCTAAAACATCATCAATCTGACAGCCAGCGAGTTGGCGTTCCAGGTGCGAGGATATTCACACACCTAAGAGTCGGCTGCCGCGGTACAGACCGGGTTCGCGGCAGGCTATGTGACGGCGTTTCTTCAGCTTGTGGCTCAGATTCAGAACCCTACGGTCGAGTTGAGCAGGCAGGTTCCGGCGTCACAGGCCACGCGCCGCAACCTGTCCTACGTGCCGCAGGGGAACACCTTGTTCAGCGGTACGGTACGCGAGAATCTGAGGATGGGGAATCCAGAGGCCACTGACGAGGAAATGATCTCCGACATTGGCTGTCCTCAGGACGGTTCCCGCCGGCGATCCTCCATCGACCCCCTCAAGAACCACCGAGTCAACTCCGCCGACTATGAACGGAAGCATGCTTTCCCCTTTCGCGGGGACCGTGACCTTCTTTCCTTCCCGCAGCAAGGCGATGACCTCCTCGAAGAAAGTGTCGTTGCTGACAATTAATTTTTCCATTGAAAAACAGCTTCTGAATCCAAGATACAAAAATATTTTGAAATTACGGGCAAAAGGATTAAATTTGCAGTCCGTTTTGGAATATATAAAAAATTAGTAGATATGAAAAGGACATTTCAACCATCCAGACGCAAGCGCGTGAACAAGCACGGATTCCGTGAGAGAATGGCCAA
>UMCO01068846.1_pt1 | contig 10442 bp, 9 predicted proteins | sample 1964251 | NCBI WGS metagenome assembly UMCO01 (sample SAMEA4835970, study PRJEB28245) | human gut metagenome | biome: gut microbiome; material: fecal sample | place: Denmark | collected 2008
GGTTTGGTCATATTGTTTGATATTGACGATGGACGAGCCGGGGACGATATCGTTTGACGAAAATTCCACCTCGGGTACGCCCGATTTTTCGGGATTGCGATAAACGACTTCAAGGTAAATCGGCAGACCGCGTTTGACGATATATTCAACCTCGTCGCCGTTTTTGTTGTAAAGTTTTTGAAGAAGGATATCGTAGTTTTTGAAAACGATATCGTCGTCGCTGAGCGCATCGACCTTGATTGCCGAAAACGTTTTGCCGTTTACGGTAACCGTGGCGACCGTTGCGTTTTCGTCAAAATTAAGCGTTCCGTCCGATGAAAGCGTGCCGCCCGCGACTTTTACAGACGTGAAATCGCTCACGTTCATATAGTTTTTGACGTTGACAGTAGTGTCCGCGGTATAGCAGTAACTTTCACCCTTGAAAACGCCGTTATTTACTTTCACTTTGACGGACGTTCCGATGCCAGTGTCGTTTGAAGAAACCGAAATCGTCGTTTCGCCCGCGCCTTTTGCCGAAAGAATACCGTTTTTGTCAACTTCGACGATTCTTTCGTCGGCGGACTTCCAGGTTACCGTTTTGTCGCGTGCGCCGCCGGGCGTGAAAATGGGGTTGACAAGAAGTCTTTCGCCCGTGTCCATTGAAATCACGTCTTTTTCGGAAAGTTTACTGCTGCTTCCGTACGGCATAAGTTCGATTTTTGTGACCTTGTCGCCGACGACCTTTACGGAGCACGTTGCAAATTTATTGCCTTCTTCCGTCGTAACTTTCACGATGAACGAGCCGTAGCCGTAAACCGTAACGACGCCGTTGTTGTCGATCGTCGCGATGTCGATATGGTTTGTATCGATATGTTCTTTCAGTTCTTTGTCGGACAAATCGGCACAATCCTGACAGGGATCGTCTTTTGCGTAAACGAACGGAATGTCGCTGTGTTGTTCTTCGATTGACCAGGTGAGATTGTGGTTTTTCGCAAGGCGCGGATAAACGGTCGCTTTCAACGTGTCGATTGTGTTGCCGTTGTCAAGCGAAAATTCGATATTGTTTTCGTTAAGTTCCACCCTGTCAACGGGCAGATATGAATTTTTGGAAATAATGTTTGTGGTGAGAAGTACCGACGCAACGATAATAATCGGGATAAGAATCAGTACTCCGATAAGGACTTTTTTCATTAAGCCTCCGAGGTAATTTGTTTCTTTGATGACTTTGATATTATACCACTTACTTAAAATTAAGTAAAGAAATATACGATATTACTATTTTGCGCGCATAAAGAAAAAACGTCGGAAAACCCGACGTTTAATACTATTTTGTTGCGAAATATTGAGTTTATTTTAAAATTATCGGATAATTTCACCGTTTTTCCTTTTATTTTGTAAAAAACAAGCGATGGAAACCGAAAACTATCTGCCCGTTTCAAAAAAGGATTTATGCTCGATATCGTCAAGCGGTAGCATTTTCGTGTCGAACGTGCCGTCGTCGTAAATTTCGATAATCGTACCGCCGCGCTCAGTATGACGTTTGTCGATGCCCTTATATGCAAGATAATCTACGCTCATTCCGTACGTCAGACGAATACCCTTATAAGTCAAAGAAAGCGTGTTCAGATGGTCGTGTCCCATAAACATGCCTTTGCAGCTTCCGAACTTTACCATTTCGTTGAAAAATTTGCCCTCGACGGTCTTCGGGTATCCGAAATAATTGTCCTTTTCACCGACGAATCCGTGATGATAAATTACGCTCTTGTCGCCGCGATAAAACTTCTCCCACGCTTCCCGAAACTCTTTTGGCGGGATATGGAAAAACGCAAGCGAATTTACTTCTTCGGGTTTTTTACCACACTCCGCGCCGATAATTTTAATCGTGTTTTTGTACCATTCGATCTGGTCGTCGTGAATAATATCGAAACCGCTGAAAAAGTTCCAGGTAAGATAGGCGTTGCTGTCGATAAACATAAGCACGGTGTTGAGAGTGCCGTCTTCGTTCAGCACGGGGATATGATAATTTCCGTCGCCCGTCAGGTTTTCGTCGCCGTGGGAAAAATAACAATTCTTGCACGAAGAATAAAAATCGCCGATCTTTTTCTTGCTTGCCGTCGCCCAGACTTCGCTGTCGTGATTGCCGAAAACCACCGTCCAGGGTTTTCCGAGTTTTTCCATACAGGCGGCGAATTTTTTGCTGGATTTGAGGTTGTTGAAACTGCCCTGCAAAAGCCAGGGAATGGGGTACACCATATCGCCCGTTACGATGACGAAATCGGCGTCCGAAGCGTTTACGATTTTTTCAACCGCTTGAAGCGCGAGCTTGTCTTTTTTTCTTGTCGAAAACGAGCCGCCGATATGAATATCCGTGAGTTGCAAAATTTTAAGCGGCACACCTTTTTTCTTCGTAATATTTGTAATTCCGTTGATATTTTCGATTTTTGCGTTCATTTTCGTTCAATTTTTGTCATTTTCGGATTCGTCGTTTTCAACGGTGCCGAACACACTTCCGAACTCTTCGTCAATCTTTTCGTCGCTTACTTCGACAACGTTTCCTTCATCGTCCAGAACCTGCGGAACAACGACGTCTTTTTCATCGACTTTGCCGTAAAGTTCGGCGACAAGCGCGTCCCTTTCCGCGGTTTCTTCGTCGTTTAGAGCGACGCCTTTCTTCCTTGCGTCGATGAAATATCTTATTCTTGCAAGTTTCTTGTTGTCGACCTTATACTTGAACGACGCGTAAAGCGCGATGGCGATAAGTATGGCAACTGTGATACCCATAACAAGCCTTATTGCAAGCAATGCAGTGTCCGACTGCTGAATATAAACCGTCGTGTCGCCGGTGTCGTTTTCCTTATATCCGCACCAGCCGAGAATCCAGCCGACCAAGCCGACCGCAAGCGCGCCGCCGACCTTTCTTGCAAGCGTCATCATGCCGCTGTACGTACCGGTTGAGCGGTCGCCCGTCGCCATTTCGCCAACGTCGACGGTATCGGGGAATATAATCCACGGCATCATCTGCGCGCCGCCAAAGCCCAAGCCCATAATAAGCGCAACGATGGGGATAAGAATCGGAGGCGTCCAGGACGGCTCCATAATCGCAAACATTATGCCACCGAAAATGTAAAACGGCAGCCCCATGCGGAATGCAAACTGTTTGCTCTTCTTGTCCATCATTTTGCGAGCCAGCGGGAACATTACGACAGCCGCAACCATAAGCGGTGCGATAATAAACATCGACGAAATATCCATGCCGAAAAGTTTTTCGCCGTGCCACACGTCTGTTGCGTAAAATACCGCCAGCGCACTTATCATATCCATACAGGCAAACGCCGAAACGTACATCACGATATGCCAGCGATACGACCTGTTTTTATAAGGTTTTGTGTAGCTTTTTACAAATTGTTTTGCATTGAATTTTTCAACCGCCGTCGTGGGTTTGATACGCTCTTTTACGAAAATCGAGCAAATTATAAGCCCACCGCCGAAAAGCGTGCCGAAAATAATCGAAATCGAAAGCCAGAATTCCGTCGTATTGATGTGCGGCATGAACAGCCAGCCGTCGGCGGAAATCAAAGATTCGATAAACAAAAGCGGCAATACGTACGCAAGCCCCGAAGCCGCGGCAGTAAAGATAAGTTTCACCGTGTTGGCGTTGTTTCTTTCACGGAAGGACGGAGATATGTCGCTTGACATCGAACAGTACGGAACCTGCGACAACGTCGAACAGGTGTTCCATAATAAATACATTATCAGCATATACGCGATAAATCCGTTTGTCGAAACGCCCCAGTCTTTCACGGGCATAAACAGCAGGAATATTGACACGATAATCGAAATGCCGCCCGCAAACATATACGGCTTGCGTCTGCCCCATCTGCCGCGCGTGTTGTCGCTGATAAAGCCCATCACGGGGTCGGTAACGGCGTCCCACAACTTCGCAATCATAAATATCGTCGTCGCGATTTTCATCGGGATGCCCATCGTGGTCATGTATTTGACAAGAATACACGACATCAGCGCAACGCCGCCGCCGTCCATAAGACCGCCTATGCCGTAACAAATTTTCTCTTTAAGCGGCACTCTGTCTTCGGGCACGATATAGTTCGCGTCGCCGGGGACAGCCACCTGTTTTTCCTTCTTCTTCACGTTGTACCTCATACAAAAAGATATATTAATAATACCATATCATTTGTTTTGACACAAGCAACAAAAACCTACTTGCCGATTTATCTTTTGTAAAATTTCCGCAAAATTTCAAAAACCAAACAAAAAACCGCCCTTTCGGACGGTATCGGTTACTCGATTTCGGAAAGATGTTTCAGAATTTCGACGATTATTCCGTTTTTAACGTATTCGTTGATAAGCCCCGCGCAAAATCTTTCGCCACGGAAAATTGCCGTTAGACAAGCGCCCGCTTCCTTTTTCGACATTGTGCCGATATCTTCCGCAAGTTTCTTTTCGTTGTACCAGCCGCGTTCGTTCATCGTGCGGTCATATTCAAAATCAACCAAATCGGAATTGAAAAAAATCCTTTGGAAATCGCTTATCTCACGCGGGTATTCGGCATACAATTTTATCTCGCCTTTGGCGTTTTCCGTCGAATTTTCAAGCGTTTTACGATATACTTCAAAAATTTTCGTATATTTTATCAAATCAGGTTTTGCAAAATTCAACTTATGATCGTTCATCATATTCCCACCTTGCTTTTTTTTATACTTAATAATTATAAACTCTTTTCCCAGCTTTCGCAATGAAAAATATAATATTGTTTGTAAAACAAAAGACAACAGGGGCTGCTCTGCATAGTGAAGAATAAAAATAAACAGCGCTGCGACACAAAGTGTCTGCTACGATATACACGGTGTATAACGCAAGTGGTTGCAAGCAACCGCCGAACGCCGAAAACAAGTTTTCGGGTTCTCGCCCACAAGTTGTTTTTACCAAAATAAAAGCCCATCACGATTGATGGGCTTTTATTTTGGTGGACGAAAACGTTCCATAATCGCTCCAAAATGACGATAATGAATCAAACTTTAACCCCACAACAAAAGCCCACTAATAGGTAGGTTTTTGCTGTAAAATTGTTTCAATCTCTAACCAACTTGTTGACGTCAACAATAGGAATTTGTATGGGAACGATTCCTGGTTGTGCAGTTAAAATAGCAATCTCACTTCTAATGTATGGAAACATAATTGCGACTGTATTTAAACTAATCAATGTTTGTTTTATCTCGTCATCCAGAGTGGTATCCATAATTTTGAAGATTCCTACTGTTTCGACTTTTAATTGAAGCTGTTTTTGATCATCTTCTATTGTTGTTGTAATAATGACTCTAAATAGGGAATCATCATTATTATTTTTTTGTCTATCAATTGAGTGGTTAATCGATAGTTTTAATTCTCCTGTTTTTTCTTTCTTTTGTTTAAAAGAGATCGAAGAAAAAAACAAGTCTAACATTTGTAAAACGCTATTTGTATCCTTTTCCATTTTTTACCTCCTAAGCAGCGAGCAGATTAATTGAGCCACATGTAGTATATGTTGGTGATGGGTGTTCAAGAATATTGTTTGTCTTTTCGCTAACATCAATGATGGTGGTCGCATAAAAAGTTTCTTTTGGTTGATTTAGTTTTAATCTTTCAACAGCTTCATCATATATTAGTTGCAAATTACTCCAAAATCGCGCATCAAATGAAAATGCTTTTTCAAGGAGTATTGCCGTCTTTGTGCTAATTGGACGTTTCCCATTAATTATTTCATTTAGCATTATTTTATTTATGCCTATTTTTTTTGCAAGCTCAACCTGGGAATAGCCAGCATCTTCCATGTAATCTTTTAATATTTCGCCAGGGTGTACAGCATAATTGAGTTCTGCCCAATGAATGCTCATATTTATTTCTCCTCTTAATTATAATTATGATTTGTTATTTCAAGTATGCGTATGGCTGTCATGTTTTTATAGTCATCTTTGATGCTTGTATTAGTACATTCAAATATCATTCGATAACCGCAACCTGTATTCTCGCCTTTTTTGATTCTTAATGACATCTCAAATTGTCGCTTTCCTTTCAGTTTTTCTAAATGATAGCCGCGGTTATTAGGTTTCATGAAGAAAGCCAAGTTTTCCGAAGCAATTAAGATAGGCATAAGTTTGCGAAGCGCCTCAGCAGCATCGCGCGGTAAACAAAACTTTGCATAATCGATATTTTCGCAAAGCTTTTGGACTTTATCATTCTTATACTCTATCTTTAGCATTCCCCATCCTTCTAATAATATTCAATATTCACTAAAATAGTGAATTTACTATATTATAACTTGCAAAAAAAACAATGTCAAGGATTGATGCCATTTTATCGTGTAAAATATTCTTGATGCATTTAAAAACTTTCTAAAATAAAACGAGGTTTTTTGCACTAAATGGATGACTTTTCTATGCTTTTACAATCGCAATCAAAATCTTCTAAAACCAAACAATTGATTTTTTTGCTCAATGGAGTGCACGCATCAATGGCGATTATTCCATCTCCGTTAAATAGAGAATGATCCGCATCTTCATCGTATTGACTGCCTTTATGTTCTAGAACAGAATGCCCGTAAGAACAATTCCAATGACCACAAACTATTGTCTTGCCTTGCTCTTTTACGCCAGCGTTCCATGCTTCCATTCCGTTTGTCCATCTTGCGAAATACCAATCTTCGGGGCTGGCTTTTCTCCAATCGTCGATTGCTTCATATCTATCACAATAATGGTTCTCTATAAATTTATTGCAAGGAAATCTTGAAGTGCATCGTTTTCGGGATGCAGCCTTATTAGTTTGTGCTTTTTATCCAAAAAATATCGCTTTATGATAGACCATCAAAAAATGATTGCAAGTGTCAAATATATCCTCAATAGAAGGAAAAAGATGTTGGCACCGATAAATTATAAAAAAAGACCCATCCTAGCCAGTCTAAACGTCACTGGTGCGGATGGGTACCTATTGGTGGAGACAACAGGACTCGAACCTGTGACCCCTCGCATGTGAAGCGAATGCTCTACCAGCTGAGCCATGCCTCCAAGTGAAGAATATTTTACCATAACAATTAAAATTTGTAAAACGATTTATGTAATTATGCTTGCATTTTTTTTGCGTATTTATTATAATGCTATTTGTAAATTGCCCGTGGGGGTATGGCTCAGTTGGTAGAGCGATGCGTTCGCAACGCATAGGTCACGAGTTCGAATCTCGTTATCTCCACCAAAACAAAAGCCCATCAATCGTGATGGGCTTTTATTTTGGTAAAAACAACTTGTGGGCGAGAACCCGAAAACTTGTTTTCGGCGTTCGGCGGTTGCTTGCAACCGCTTGCGTTATGCACCGTGTATATCATAGCAGTCACTTTGTGTCGCTGCGCTGTTTATTTTTATACTTCACTATGCAGAGCAGCCCCTGTTGTCTTTTGTTTCGACAACAAAAAAAGTTATCTTAAAAAGCACCGCAACGCTTGAACTATAATCCTAAAAGTTCTTTTTTCTTGGCGTTGAATTCTTCTATGGTTATTATACCATCATCCAATAATTTCTTGTGTTTCTTTTTTTGTGAAATACCTTGCTCAAATAAAATAACAATAAATATTGTCGTTAAAATAAGCGTTTTTGTAATGATGCGCGTAATAGTTCTTGCCGGTAAGTTTGAATCCGCATTTTTCAAGAACTTTGTTTGCCGCGACGTTATTTTCGTCGACAACAGCTTCGATACACTTTATATCAAGCGGGACTTTTTCATATACATAGTGTCTTATCGTATCATCAAGGAAGAATAACTCTTTTTTCATCGCTTTGTTAACAATCGCTTTTGACGCTTCGGTCGCATACCCTTTCCCCCTGAATTTATCGAATATAAAAACTTTCAATACGTATTTTACTTCGCAGATACAATCGTCCAGGTCGATCGTTCCGATAAGTTCGTTTGAGTCTTTCAAAAATATTGAGAATTTTAGTTTTGAACTGCAACCGACGCCAACCGGTAATTTATTTTCGTTAAAATTATCGATTTTATACAAATCTTTAAATTGATTTAGATTTTTTTTGCAATACTCCCTCATTATGTTATTTGAAGATTCGTCGCACGGTTTTAATACTAGTCTTTCGGTTTCAAAAGCACCGTTAATGTTGATTACCTCGTTGTAAACTTCGTTATATTTAGTTTTTAGTTCTTTGAACGTATTATTAATGTTTTCAAAAAAAGCAAATTCTTCTTTTGTTAAATCGTTCCGTTGAATATTTTTATATATATCATCAAAAAGGAAAGAACTGGCAATAGTATTCCATAAATATATGCGTGCTTCGTCGCCGAGCGAGAATAAATATTTGAAAATTTTCAGATTTTTGTCATATTCCTCGAATTCTTCTTTATACTTCAAAGAGTAAAAAATAAACTTACTTCCGAATTTTTCTTCGGCAATTTTATCGTATTTTTCACTTAATCTTACATCAAAAAAATAATCAGTAATCATAATTTATCTCCTTCATTTTTTCTATTTTACATAATATATCATCGAATGTACCGAATTCGTCGCATAAAAAAGGACGGTGATGAAGCCGTCCTTATATTGTAAATAATTTAGTCTTTGATGAACGCCGAGAAGGCAAGGTGCGCCGAATAAATGTCCGCTTTGCTTATGAGTTCGTAAGGCGCGTGCATCGAAAGCACGGGTACGCCGACGTCGATGGTTTCGATATTGTTTTTGGCGATGTATTTCGCAACCGTTCCGCCACCGCCGAGGTCCACTCTTCCGAGTTCCGCGGTTTGCCAGATTACGCCGTTTTCGTTGAAAAGTTTTCGGACGTATCCTACGAATTCGCAAGACGCGTCGTTGCTGCCCGATTTGCCGCGTGCGCCGGTGAACTTGCACATTGCGACGCCCTTATTCACAAAACTTGCGTTGTTGTCTTCAAAGCAGGACGCGAAGTCGGGATCGTAGCCTGCGGTAACGTCCGCAGAAAGGCAAAGCGAGTTTTCGCGAAGTACCGACGGCAATATGCCGAAGTTTTTGGCAATTTCGTCCAGAATGTCGGTGATAATCACACACTGCATGCCCGACGTGCCTTCCGAGCCGATTTCTTCCTTGTCGGCAAGGATCGTCATAACCGTTCTGTCGGTTGCGGTGTCGAGGGTTGCGGTGATTTCGGGATAAGCGCAAACTCTGTCGTCGTGACCGTATCCCGCGACGAACGCTCTGTCGAAACCGACGTCGCGAGCCTTCAAAGCAGGTACGACTTCGAGTTCCGCCGACAAAAAGTCTTCCTCGCTCATTCCGTACTCTTTCATAAGGATTGAAAGCACGTTTTTCTTTACGGCGTCTTTGTCTTCGCCGGAAAGGGATAAGCCGCCGACAACAAGATTCATATTTTCCGCGTCAAAGCCTTCGCCGATTGTCTTTTTGACCTGCTCCTGCGAAAGGTGCGGCAGAAGGTCGGTGATATAAAACACGGGATCCGTATCCTTTTCGCCGATTTTAATGTTGATTTTCGTGCCGTCCGCTTTCACAACGACGCCGTGCAACGCGAGAGGAATCGTGAGCCATTGATACTTTTTGATGCCGCCGTAATAATGCGTTTTCAAAAAGGCAAGTTCGCTCTTTTCGTAAAGGGGGACCTGTTTAAGGTCAAGACGAGGGCTGTCAACGTGCGCGACGAGAATTCTCACGCCCTCTTTGATTTTTTCCGCGCTGCCCGCTTTCACGATGAACAACGCTTTGCCGCGGTTATTGAAATAAAGTTTGTCGTGCGGATTGATTTTGTCGCCGAGCTTATATTCCTTATAGCCCGCTTTTTTCAGCATTTCTTCGGTATATTCGACGGTTTCCCTTTCGGTCTTGCCGTTGTCGAGAAAACGTTTGTAGCCCTCGGAATAATCGAAAATCGCCTTTAAGGTTTTTTCGTCAGCCGATTTATAAATATTTTTTCTTTCGTATGTGGAATACATAAAAACGCTCCTAAAATAATGATCATTTATATCTTATCACAATAAGTATTCAAAGTAAAACAAATTAAAAGTCAATTATCGACAAGGCTTTACGACTTTACAAAAATCAACTACTATGCCAACAGATAATAATACAAGCAAGCATTTTTCATAAAAGCGATGAAATATCGGCGTTTTGGCAACGTTCGTATTATTATCTGTCGGCATTGTATCATAAAAGAGTTTTGAAAAACTCGTTCGCGACCTTGTAGCCGATTTCGGGGACGGTGCGGCAGGTGCTGTGATCCGCCCATTTCAATATCGCGATTTTGCTTGATTTTATGTTTTCGTGAAGATACACGGTGTCTTCGAGTTTCACTATGTCGAATTCCCCCGCGACGATATATGCCGGCGTTGTGATTTTATTAAGTTGTTCTTCCGAAAAGTCGGGCTCTTCGATCATAATCCGATAAAGTGGATCGTTGGTTTTTTTGTATTTCCTTTTCGCCCACGTC
>UMCO01034817.1_pt1 | contig 10414 bp, 5 predicted proteins | sample 1964251 | NCBI WGS metagenome assembly UMCO01 (sample SAMEA4835970, study PRJEB28245) | human gut metagenome | biome: gut microbiome; material: fecal sample | place: Denmark | collected 2008
CTCCAATGACCCGGAGGCTATGAAGGCGTTGGGGGTTATTTACTCTACCTATATGCGGTTGGCTTTGACCGGGGAAAATAGCATTGAGAGTATTGCCAACCAGTATGGGTACGACAAGGTAGGGCAAGCTGCACGGGCGTTAGCCACAGCAAGCTGGCGTATTGAGACGGCGAAGAACCAAATCAACGATACCACGATGGACACAGGAAATGCTGCTGGGGCGTTGGTTCGGACAGACGAAGCTGCGGCTCATGGAACAAAAAAAGACGGGACACCGGGACCCGCTGACAAAGTAAAGGCGGCATACAGTGCGCTGGCAGAGGATTTCAGCTATGGTGGAACAACGGACACCGTGTATATGTTCATCGCGCAGGAAAACATGAATCTTTTTTCTGCCCTTGCTTCCGTAGTCGGTGACTATGCGGGCGATATGACAGTTTGGATAACAGATGACGGCATGGTAGGAAAAGAGCCTGCGGATCCTTCGGGTTGCATAAAATGGGTGTATACGATCAAGGCCTCCTGTGGCAAAGGCTCCGTGACTGACGATGAAGTCTGGAGAGTTTGGAAGGATGTGGATGACCTAAAGAGCGTTCCGAAGCAGGAGGACGGCACATTTGCTGCGGATGCAAATGTGGGAGCGCTGGGCACGGTGCTCAACCAAATCGAAGGGATCACAGCGCCGGGGACCATTCAGGTGGAAATCACCCGGAGCGATGTGACGGCGTACGGATACAGCATCGATCTGGCGTTCCAGTCCAGTGTGAGCACCAATCTGCTGCTGCAGCAGTTGGGCATTAACCGAGTCAACAATGATACATCCGGCGGTGATACAGAGGCCCCGGACACCCAGGGGGGTGGCAGCACGATAGAATTTGCTATTGCCGGAGATATGACGGAGGAGCAAGTTCAAAATTTGCTGCAAGGACTCTATATCGTATTTATGAACACCAGTACGGGCATGATCTATAAGGTGGCCGCCATTGACCCGGCCAGCATTACCATGAATTGGACTGACATTCCGGTAACGGCATCGGGAACTCTGGCTCTGTATGAACCGGTCTTCGGCGAGGGGGGCACCTTGTCCCTTGGAGGCAAAACAACGGATGCTGTTATTACTGCGCTTGCAAAGGACACACCCAGCTACATCTCCGCCGTGGTATATCTCTCCGGCGACGCAGTGGACTCCACTGTGTTCTCGGCCACCCAAGGACTGTCGTTGACCGGTGCACTGAATCTGCAGTTTGCCAGCAGTGAGACGCTGACACCGATGAGCTATACAAGTTATAAGCGCAAGGAATAATTATGGCTATATCTATTGGGCCAGTGCGCCTTTAGCGCAAGCATAGTGTAGAAACTGTAAGTGGGGAGGATTCGAAATTGATGGAAATAGGGAGCATAAAGAGAAATAAATTTTTTTTACGGACCCTTTTATCTTTGACTATATGTCTCTCTGTTTTACTTGTGGTAAAAGCTTTTGCGGCGGAGACTGTCTCAAAAACTACAATTTCATTAAGTGATACAAGCTTATCTCAACTTCAGGCTACATATGAGGGAGTTATAGGGACCTATCCGTCGCTTAGAGGAACTAATGGAACGGTAGCAGCGGTTGGCGGGAGCAATTCTTTTACAGCCACAGTAAAAAGTGCATACAATCGCCCTTATATTGGTTCAAAAAGTTATCCTGCAAGTAATATGACTATTACGCTAAAAAACCAATATGATACTCCGGCAATTTTAAGCTTTACTTACAATATTGCCAGTGCAAATGGAACTGTTACTGGAGATGCAATAAAAGGAAGTACAGGATCTTTTGAAAAAGAGATACCTGGAGGAGGAGACATTACTATCAAAATTGTTTCTTCTGATAATAATGCCGGTCATGACCCAGGCGTTGTATTTGAGCTAACGAATCTTTCGCTAAAGCAAGTTGAAATCACAGCTACCACCACTTTTATTCCTGGGGAGCATGGCAGCTACACGGTGAATGGGGAGGCAGTGGATGGAGAGATAAGCCATACGCAAAAATCCACAGACAAGTATAACCTAAATGCCAAAGCAGATGATGGCTATGTTTTTTTGGGCTGGTTGAGCTGGACTAAAACAGACAAGACAGACAAGAGATATCTTTCTACGAACAACCCGGAATCCATCGGCATAGCGAGTGACTGCACCATTCAGCCGGTTTTTATTCCGGAAGATTCGGCGCAGTTTAGTGTGGGAAGTGAAGTCTTCTATGATTTGAATGCTGCAAATGCTTACGCTTTAACACAGCCGACAAAGACTATTGTGCTGATTAAAAGCGGCACGATCCCGGTGGACCAGTATAAAATAGACAGCGGCGTGACCCTGTTGATCCCATACAGTAGCAGTACGGAAGTACATACTACCAAGCCCAGCAATTCGAACACCGAGGACATTAAGACTAATCGGTCGGCATACCGCACTTTAACGGTTCCGTCGGGAACGACGATCAATGTGTATGGTGCGCTGAATGTGGATGGACAAATATCCAAAAATAAGAGCTTGCCAACGGGACAGTATGGACTGATCACGCTGGAATCGGGGGCTAAAATTAACCTGAGCGGAAAAGACGAAAAGGGTAATGATAAGGGGGGAAGCCTGTATTGCTGGGGCTATATCAACGGCGATGGTCAGGTTACAGCATATTCCGGTGCAAATGTATATGAGAGTTTTCAACTGACAGGATGGCGCGGTGGTGGCGCGTCTTCAACTATTGTCAGCGATGCAAGTAGGAATAGGGTATTTCCCATTAACCAGTATTATATCCAAAATGTGGAGGCTGCCCTTCAGTTTCATTATGGCGCTAAGGAATATGTATATGCGTCTGTTACAGTATTAAAAACGATACAAAAAGACGTTACAACAGAATTTATCTCGACGAATGCGGGCATGTTCCGACTACAGTCAGGATGTACATTCACAAAGAAATATATTCCTGCTACGGATAGAATGACGTTTGAGGTGGATGGTAACTTTACCATAAGCACAATGGCTCTGGAATTCACAAGTACTATCAAGCTCAAAACAGAGCAGTACGATCTTCCTATCAACAGCAATTTTTCCGTGGATATTCGCTCCGGGACTACTACCATCGCACCTGAACAAAATATTGCGCTTCTGCCCGGCGCGAAATTTACAGTATCTCATGGGGCTGAGTTTGTGGCAGAGTCTAATATGTATGTGTATGACCGGGATGAATGGATCGGAAAGAACTATGCATATGGAGAGGACTTGCGGGTAGTTGGATATTCCACGACCAATGGAACGACCACCATGCGCACTGCGGCAGATTTGGTAGATGCTACTATTGATGTGAATGGAAAGCTGCGTATAAGCGGAACAAAGGGGGGGATTTATACAACTAAAAATCCCAACGATCCCGACAGAGGCAGTGCCAACATCTTTAGTTCAGAAGGAACGGGGCAGGTAATTTTTGATATTGCTACCAAGGATGAGGCTACTGCTTACCAAGTGAGACAGAAAGGTAATGATGTTGAGGGCTACGATGAAATTCCTTGCGACTCCGCACAGCTGCGGAACGGCGATGGGACCTACACCGAGACTGCCGGGGCGCAGGCTGGATGGTCTTACAAGTACGACACCGTGCAGCAGCGGTGGTATCGGTTCCGGGTGAATTATCAGTTCAACGGGAAGGACATTGGGTACGACCTGATCACTACCGATACCGCTACGCGGGATGTGAGCGACTATATTACCGAGGGCAACAGCCTGACGGCGAAGGTCGTGGAGCCTACTCCCAGCAACATTAAAGGCGAATTTAACGGCAATATCCTTACCGTAAGCGGTATTGATACGAACTGCACCATTAACATTGAGGGTGTGGCGGCGTCTTATACGCCTTATTTCGTGCTGAATGAACACCAGTATAGCGTTTATTTGTCCTACGGTGGGACGAAGATCACAAATAAGGTTACAATCGACAATAAGACCTACTATGTGGTGGAGTCCCACGGGACCATGGAATTCGGCGCGGCGTTGAGAGCTCCGAATAATGAAACGATGGGCGTTTCGGAGGACAGACACAACAGCATTACCTGGTTTTTGGAGGATGTGACCACCGGTGCGCAGCAGTTTATGGGCACCGTGCCCAGCGGCACGACCAAGGGCAAGCCGGTGTACATCTACGGCATCTACAACGGCGCCGTGGCGCACAATAGCTACACGAACGAGTATTATACCAACCTCAAGGACGCCATCGTGGACCTGCCTGTCACCGGCAGTGCGACTTTGACCATGTATGCCAACTGCGGCACCTTTGAGGACGAGAGCAAGACTGCCTCCTACTCCCTCAGCGCCAACATCACTTTCAATGTCAACGGCAAGGAGGTCTGGGGCTCGCTGGTGAATAACGGGACGCTGACGCTGGACCTGAACGGCGGCTCCGTGCGCTATATTACCGGTGCTACCGCGGGAAGTACTTCTTACCGGGCCTCGGCTGCGGTCATCAACAACGGCACGATGACCATTCAGGACTCCCAGGGTGGCGGCGTGATAAGCACGGACGCCATCAGTGACAATGGCTCGTTGCAGAACTACGCCGCTGCCGTGCGCAATCAGGGAAATGGTACGCTGTCGATGAACAATGTGACCGTGGCGACTACGCAGACGGTGAATGATGCATCTTCCGCGGTGTTGAATTACAACGGCGGCGTGATCACCTCCATGAATAATTGCAGCGTGGTGTGCACGCGAGGGTATGGTATCACCAACTATGGAGGCACGATCCAAACCATCAGCGGCGGTACCATCAATGGTGGTGACGCGGCTACGGCTGGCCAATACGGTATCCAGAATCGGAATATTCGGTCGGGCAGTCAAACAGATGCGGCACCGTTTGTAATTTCCAAACTCGGCACTATCGACACGATTTCCGATGTGACGGTGTATGTGTATCAGAATGGGATTATAAACTACGCTACCGTGAATCGTATTACAGGTAACACCAATATTACAACAACCGCCGACAGCGCAATTCGTAATCAAGCTGGCTGGTACTATGATACGCAGGTAACCAAGGGAACGACGACGGAAGCTAACAATGTCAAAACAACGGTTTATACCTATGACACAGTGAACTTCCCGACCATAAAGGAAATTTCCGGCAATGTTACGGTGACTGCTAATGGTAACTACGCTATTTGGAACTCCGGCAATATTGAAAAGATTTCCGGCGATATGAATGGGGACGGTGTTCGCATTACAAGGCCTAATGGAAACTATACACTGGAAAACAGCGGCTATATTGGTGAAATCGGCGGGAAGGTGACCATCTATTCGTCCGGCGCGTATGTTTTAATGCAAAATATTTGGGGATCCTCAAATGCAAGACAGATTGGCCAGACATACATCCAAAAAAATGTGGATAAAGATGGAACCTATACCAGTGCAGGCGATATACGGGAGTATACCTACGAATATACGGCGCCTGTAATCGACAAAATTGGTGGTGAAAACAGCAAAGTCACTATTTCCGGGACGAGCAGCGTGCTGTATAACTACGGGACTATCAATACCATTGCCAATGGAGTAACGGTTACAGCGAGGACAGGTTCATCTGCGGTAATTAATGGCAGTGGAGGACAGCAGACCGTTCATTCAGTGCGGACTAACTTGGGAAAATTTAAATTCTTGGAGAAGGACGCAGAAACTAAGGAAGATAAAGAAGCCGAGCGTTATGAAACCCGTATTGAAGACGAACGGACCTATTATCGGGCAAAAATCGGCAGCATTAGTGGTGATATTACGATTCAGAGTTTGGAGAGTTCTGGCGCATTGGTGAACGGTGGAACGATTGACAGTATTGGCAGTGGCGTGAAGTTGCAGGCGAAGAGTTCCGTTCTCCAAAATAACAGCTATACATTTGAACAGCAGCAATATGTATATCTGGGATATAGTAAAACGAGCGTTTTCGGTGCCAGTAGTGAAGCTGGTAGAGATTATGCGTATACTGCTACTGCACCGGTCATTACACTGATTGATGGGCCTACTATCCAGGCAACCTCTGGCGACCATGCAATCGTAAACGGCGGTACTATCGGAACAATACAAAACGCAACCATCAGTGCTAAGGGTGCTTATGCGATCAATAACTCGTCGAATATTATTACGGAACGAAAAATCTTTAAAGACAGCGCCCATACAACGGCCTATGCATTGGCGGAGCTGTTTGACGCTTTCTTCAAGAAAGATGCTGCTACCGGGAAATATACTTCTGTTGCCGCGAGTGCGACGCCAAACCGTGTGGACAGCTATGGAGCCATTCCGACCATAACATTGATCGGAGCGGGTAATAACATATCGGCGACGAAGCAGACAATATACAATAGGGGCGAGATCACGAATATTGACAGCGGTTCCGCTACAAAGACAAGTATTATTACTGCGACGGATCAAGCCGGAGAAGGTCAAGCAATTTTCAACTTCTCCGCATTGGCTGGCACTAAGACCTTTACTGACGGAAGATCCGGCGTGTACGGCGACTATAAGACACCGGCGCACATTGGGACCATCCGAAATGTGAATGTGACTGCGGCATATCGGGCGATCCAAAACGGCGATGCCGGTAATTACCTAAATGTGATCGACGAAATCGGTGCGAATACAGATGCACGGGCGACCGGCAATGTCAAGGGTGGCGCAGCTGTATATAATGCCAGCAACAATGCACAGATCAAGAGCATTACAAACGGCACCTATACGGCGGCGACGGCGGGCAATTATGCGGTGTACAATGCCAGCATGACCTATGCAATCACCATTGAGGGAGGCTACTTCAAGGGTGGTTTGGCAGACACGGCAAACCGCGCCCATGCTATCTACGAGCCGGACAAGACTGAACGGCAGACCTATTCCGAGGGGCGCACGCTGAGCAACAAGCCCAATAAAGACGGGTACTACTATATTGCGGAGAATAAATTTACCATTCGTTATGACAGCAATGGTTCTACCAGCGATCCTGTCACAGGCTCGGTTGCTGACCAGGAATTTACGCTGCCGCAGAGCAATGTGGCATTGCGGTCAAATAGCTACACGCGCGAAAACTGGGAATTCGCTGGCTGGGCGCTGGATATGAATACTGGTGCGGAGAGTAACGCTCTGCTGAGAGATACGGCGACGCCGACTCAGCTGGGTGACCCCGGCGCAGGCGATGTAGTCACCCTTTACGCCATCTGGCGGCCGAACAAGAGTCACTCTGTGACGGTGAGTTGGAACAGCGACAAGTTGCTGTATAATTACCAGCCCAATGTGTATGAGTGGAATGCGCAGAAGCTGTGCTATGAGTTGAAGACCCCGGCGTATTGGGACGGCAACCACAGCGTCACCATCACCAACACTGGCGAAGTGAACAACACCAAGTATGGCAAGGTGAATGTGGGCATTAGCTACATCAACACAAATACTTCCTACTCGGGCTTTAGTATGAAATACTATAATCCCGATACGCAAGTCGAGTTTACCGGTACGGATAGCAGCAACAACCTGGCCAAAGCACTGGATCCAGGCGGTTTTGTAAAGGCGCAGTTGAAGCTGATCGGCGATTTGCCCACCGACATGGCATCCGGCACGAATATTAAAATCGGTCGGGTCACACTGACACTGACACCCGCGGACTAATTTCCCCGGGTGGGGTGGAGGCACCCTGCCCGGGGCGGGGCCGGGTTTGTGCCCGGCGGCGCGGAATTCATTTTCAAGGAAGGGAGGGAGAGAGCTATGAAGTCTAAGAAACAGATTCAGATTCTAATTGGGATCCTGGTGGTTTTGGTCGGGATTATCATTTTGCTGCTGATGCGGAGCTGTCAGAAGCAGCCGGAGGGGCCGAACAAGGTTTTGGCGCCGGATTATCCGTCGATGGATGTGGATAAAAATGCCGACAAGATACCCGACGACGAATCTACCAAGGCCGATGTGTCCCAGGGGGGCGGATCGGTGACCATCTCGTTTACGGACAATGTGAAATACAGCCTGGCCTCGGGCGAGGTGTCGCTGTATTATCAGAACCCCAACGCGTCTACCCACAATGTGGTGGTGCAGGTGATCCTCACCAGCGGGGAGGACGAGTATCTGCTGGCGCAGTCGGGCATCCTGGAGCCGGGCTACCAGGTGACCAGCCTGCAGGCGGAGAAGGACCTGCCCGCGCTGTCGGAGGGCGGCTACAACGGCAAGCTGAAGCTGCTGTTCTACGACCCGGAGACCGGGGAGCGGGCCATTGTGGACACGGATATTCCCTGCACCGTCACGGTGGAGAAGTGACGGAAAAGCCTTTGTTCAATAGCGGCGGGGGCCGCATTGAAAATAAAAAAATCTACACACAGGAAAGGAAGAAAACTATGAAGAAAGTTACAAGTTTGCTCCTGGCACTGGTCATGGCGCTGGCCTTGGCGGTCCCGGCATTCGCGGAGGACTTGGCTGAAGGTGAAGTGAGCGGGAACAAGACGCAGGATGTCACCGCGAATGTCTCGGTTACTGAGGATCAAACGGTGAATAAATACTTTGTGGAAGTGAAATGGAAACCCATCTCTTTCAGCTATACATTTGCGGGAGCGGAGTACACCTGGGACACGACCGGTCTTAAGTATGATAAAAAGGACATTGGAAAGACTGGCTGGGGCCCTGATGCTGCAGATAACCAGACGCAGGAACTCACTCTGACTGTGAACAACAAATCGGACAAGGCTGTGTATTGCAAAGCTGTGCTTACGAAAGACACTAACCAGCCCGAAACTTTGAATGTAAGCTATGGTACGAATGGCGTAATGACTGCTGTGGCCGAGGCGGTTGTGGATTCCAGCAATCCGAGTAATTATACGACGAATGATGGAAGCATAGTGGAAAAAACAGCCAATCTTGGCGGTAGCATCACCATGAGCGGCACACCTAAAAAGGAAACCAACAGAAACACAGTGCTGGCTACCATCACGCTGACTCTGAGCAAGACGGCGTTGAGCTAAACGGAGGATAAAGAACTATGAAAAAAGTATTGAGCTTTGTTTTGGCTCTGGTCATGGTACTGGCTCTGAGCGTGACCGCGTTTGCGGAGGTTCACCAGGGCGATGGAACTATTCCTGATGCGGGTAGGAATGAAAGCACGAACATTGAGGCTACCTTCAATAAGCATGAAGATGTGGTCAACCACAAGTATCATGTGACGGTAAACTGGCAACCTACGGTTGTGATTTCTTACAGCAACGGGTATACTACCTATACTTGGGATCCTGCTAACACAAAGTATGAAACGAAGACAACAGAAGCAGCCTGGTCTGTCAACGAGGGCGCAAATATTAAGATTACCGTAGAGAACCGCTCCGATGGGGCTATCCAGGCTGTGTGCGGCGCTCCTATGGCTGTGGCCGGCGTTAATGCCAATATTCAGGGCAGCTATGATAATGAGAGCAACGGCACGCTCAATATTGGAAGCGCTGCTGGAGAAAACTATACCGCTGGCGACATGCAGAGCGCATCTGCTACTTATAGCATCACTGGTGTGACTGGCTCTATTGATAAGAACGGTACGATTGCGACCATTACAGTGACGGTCAAAGCTGCGCCCTAACTACTGAGGAGGGAAATCAACATGAAAAAGTTTTTAAGCCTGGTGCTTGCCGCTATGATGGCGCTGGCCCTCTCGGTTACGGCTTTCGCGGCAGACGAGACCTTTGATTCTGTGCCTAATTCCAGTACCAAGGGAAGCATTCATGCAGAGTATATTGGCAAAGCGGAGACTCAGACCATCAATAAGTATATGGTGACTATCAACTGGAAGCAGACCGGCACGCTGCGGTACAAGGACGATGCCCTGGTTTACACCTGGAATACCAACGATTTGAAATATGATGTGGACGGCAAGGCTGGCTGGACTGTTACTGATGCCAAGGTGGCCATCGAAGTTATCAATAAGTCTGACCTGCCTGTGAAGGCTACCTGTGAAAACCCCGTATTCAATACGGGCCTGACAGTAGAAGGCGAATATGATGGTGGTACCAGTGTGCTGAATCTTCCCAGCGCAGCTATTAACGGCCTTACTGGGACCGGAGCGGCGCAGACCCTTTCTGCGACCTACAAAATCAACAGTGTTGTTGGCGCAATCAGTGTTGCGGGCGAAATCGGCAAGATCACGGTTTCTCTGACTACTCCGTAACCCACACCATTAGAGAGGTTTTACGACATGAAAAAGTGCATGAGCGTTTTGCTGGCGCTGGTTCTGGCGCTGGCCCTGGCGGTGCCTGCGTTTGCCGAGCAGACCTTTAGCGGCAACGGCTCCGGCCAGGTGGGCATCACCGCCGACTACACCGCCGGCTCCGACAACACCGGCTCCGTGGGCAAGGTCTATGCCCTGACCCTGAGCTGGAAGCAGACCGGAGACCTGGCCTAT
>UMCO01110812.1_pt1 | contig 10295 bp, 10 predicted proteins | sample 1964251 | NCBI WGS metagenome assembly UMCO01 (sample SAMEA4835970, study PRJEB28245) | human gut metagenome | biome: gut microbiome; material: fecal sample | place: Denmark | collected 2008
GACAGATACCCGATGGTCATCAGCGTGTAGGTGATCCCCCAGTAGACGTTGAAGACACGCTGGCTCTTTTTGTTCAGCGTGGACATCTGATGCGAGAAGGCATGGAAGCCCTTCGCTTCAAAGGACTCGCTGCCCCACGCCTTGATGATGGGAATGCAGTACAGCAGGTCTCCGACCGCGCCCACGAGCCTGCCGCTGGCGGCGAGCTGCTCGGTCGCAATTTCCTTGCTTTTGACCGCCACGCGCTTGCTGGCAAAATACAGCGGCAGCACCAGCGCCAGCGAGATCGCACCGAGGACCGGGCTCCAGACGAACATCATGATAACAGAGCCGAGCATCTTCAGCAGCATCGGCAGCAGCCCGTTCAGTGGGCCCGCCACGGCGCGGACCACGGCCTCGACGTCTCCGGAGATCCGGGAAACGATGTCGCCCTCCCGCCGTTCCTCCTTATACGGCTTGTAGGACTCCAACGCCCACGTCATGGCGTCGTCGCGCAGCGATTCGATGATCCCGGTCGACAGCATGGTATTCGTATGACCGTATGCGAGGCTGACCGCATGCTTCAACGCGTACACAACGCCGAAGAACACAAGGTGCAGCGTGAGGCTGGTCCCCAGAATAGGGGAGAAGGCACTGCGTCCGGTGGAGAGAAGGTCCACCACCGCTGCGATGATCTGGATGGGGAGCAGACTCAGCCCTGCGTCGATCACGGACAGGAAGAAGATCAGCAGGACCGTGGGCCTTTTCGTCTTCAGATACGGGAGCAGGCCCCGGATCCCATGCAATTGCTTCAGGTGCTTCATCATAGGCAAAGACTCCTTGTATAGCGTAGTCGTGATCAGAGCCCCTCTCCAGGGGCTGCACTGCGCGGGAAGGGATGCGAATGCATAACAACAATCGCTTTCTTTTCCTGTGTTCACACTCCTTGTAAAATTTTGTTGTTTTCATTGTACCAGAACAACTGCTGAAATACAAGTCAGCCGCCCGAAACCTTTCGGGCGGCTGCGTTGATCTTCGATTAACCGGAATTGATCTTATCCTTTTCTGCACTGGATATGGAACTGTCCGTCTTTTTCCTGCAGGGATTCAATCCTGAGTCCGGCGTTTTCTAAAAGGTGAACGATAGAATCTGAAGACTGTGCATCCCTTTTGACGATTCCATAGGCGGTATGGATTTTGTGGGTGCCAGACTTGATATCCAGATCGATCACAAAAGGTTCCGGATAGGCAGAACAAATGTCACAATCCCAGATATGCATCCATTTGCCGGCTTTGAGGACACGCGCAGCCTCACGAATCGATTTCTGCTGTTCTTCCGTCGTCATGTACATCAACGTATAGAAAAAGGTCACATTGTCAAATGAATCGTCTGGAAATAATAATTCTGCTGCGTCCATAAGCTGCTTGGAACAGCAGTCCGGAGCTTCCTCCAATTCCTCCTCACAGTTATCAATGGCAGTGACCCTGTCTTTGTAGATCTGCCCGATTACAGCCTCGCCCCCGCCTCCAATATCAAGAATCGAGCCGGTCAGAGTTTCTTTGATTTCTATCGTCATATACGCCCTCGCAAGCTGGAAATTAGTATCGTTCCAAATTCTGATCAGCTTCATTATACCAGACTCGACCCCAAAACACAACCGCAGCCGCCCGGAGCATCCCGGGCGGCCGCTCACCGGTTCCGCCGGTAGCCCGTCTCGTCGCGGTATTCGGGGTGATCGCGCAGATAGGGGTCCTTGTCGCCGCAGATGGTGTAGTCGCACTTGCAGCTGTTGACGCAGGTGGTGGTGCGCACCAGCCGCGCGTGGATCAGCTCCATCAATACATAGTCCACGTTGCAGAGCGCGGGCATGATGTCCGTCAGTCCGTGCTTGATCGCAAACTCTGCCGCGGGGCAGGCCGTGAATTCATAATAGATGGGCTTGTTCTTGTCAAAAGGGGAGACCGCCATCTCGTAATCGTGCCAATGGTCGCAGAGCGACTTTGCCCGCGTAAACGCCTTGTACATGAGCTTTTTGAAAAACGGCTTGTTGCAGTCCACAAATTTTAACCTGCGGAAAGTGGGGAGGATCAGGTTTTCCTCCATCGCCTCGATCTCCCGGAACGGCGTGACGGCCTTGCAAGCCACATAGTAGCTCAGGATCGCAATGCAGTCATAGGTGCCGCCCGCGCCGTTGTGAAAGTTCTTTTTCCCGCCAAGGTCGGTGCGCCAGTCGGAGAGGAAGTCCACATACTGCCGCTGCACCTGCTCCCACACGGCCTCCCGCTCCGCCGCCGGATAGTGCAGCGCGATCTTTGCCAGGATCTCCTTTTTGCACGGCTTGGAATACAGCACGTGGCAGCTGCGGTCAAATTGCAGTTCGTTGTCTTTCATCTGGTCATCCTCCGATCCTGTGCCCCGGCGGGCTGCGCCGCCTCCGCAGGCCCAGCCAGGAATTTCTCCGCGCACCGGCAGAATTCCTCCGGATGCACGATGACCAGCTCCGCGTGCGCCATTTTCGGGATCCCGTGGATCCGGATCTGCGGGAAATAGCGCTTGATGAAGCGGATGTTGCTCCGGCGGTCCTTCTTTTCGTCGTCGCCGTACCAGTAGGTGATCTTCGCGCCGCCTGCGGCGGGCATCTGCGGCAGAGCGTAGTTGTTGCCCGACCAGAACACATTGCGGATCGTCCGGCCGGAATAGGTCTTGAGATAGGCCTCGATCGCGTCGTATTCCTTCACCGGGTCATGCCCGGGGATGGTGAACCGTTCCGGGGGAAACGCCGCTTCCAGAACCTTGCGGTCGTTCGCCGCGAGCTTGAAGGACAGCACATCGCGGGCCAGGATCAGCTTTCGCAGCAGGTACGGAAGCTGATAGGGCGTGATCCCGCCGTCAATGATCGCCCGGCCGACCGGGATCTCGCCCAGCGCCAGGAACCGGGTCAGGCATGCGCCGCCAAGCGAGCAGCCGTAGGCCGCGTCCAGCCGGGCAATGCCGTGGGCTTTCAAATATTCTGTGACCTCGTCCACGGTCTGCTCCACGGAGGTGAAATCGCCCGGTTCCTCCGGCTCGTGCCCGTCAAAGACCACCTGAAACACGTGCCACTGCTCCGAAAGCAGCGCAATGGTCTGCTCGAATACCCATACCGGCTCCGCCGTGCACGGCAAAAACAGCAGCGTCCGCCCGATCCTGCCCCCATGCTCCAGAACCTTCATGTTCCCCACCCCACCTTGTTAAACATATCTAACTCGCGCCTAAAATCAAACGGTTAGACAATCCTAACCGCCGCCCCAAAAACAACACGGCCCCAGCCGCATTCTTATCTCTATACTAACAAAAACCCCGCCCTCTGTCAAGCCGCCAGAGGGCAAAGACCCGCGCTCACGCGCGGGTCTTCGGCTGGTATTGCATGTTGGAGACGTTATAGATGGTGATGAAGGCTTTGGGGTCTTCGCGGTTGATGAAGTTCATGAGCTTCTGGTATTCGCTTTTGTCGACGATGGTGATGATCTCGTTGTGTTTTTCGAAGTTATAGGCGCCGATCGCTTCGTAGATCGTGGCGCCGCTGTGCAGGTCGTCGATGATGAACCGGCGGAGTTCCTCCTCCTTCTCGGTGATGATGCAGACGCGGCGCTTTTTGTTGTTGTCAAAGATGAAATGGTCCAGAATGATGCCGTTAAAATACGTGCCGAGGACGCTCAGGACTACTGTCTTCGAATCATAGACCAGCGCTGCCGACAGCGCCACGCACATGCCGGCCAGCGACATGGCCCGGCCGAGCTCGATGCGCAGGTATTTGTTCAGGATCTTCGCCACGATATCCAGCCCGCCGGAAGACGCGTTGCGGTTAAAGAGGATGCTGAGGCCAATACTCACCACCAGAATGTAGCACAGCACGTCGAGCGTCTGGCTGCCCGTCAGCGACGAGAAATCCGGGAACAGCCGCTCAAAAAGCCCCAGAATCACCGGCAGCATCACGCTCGTATAGACGGTCTTCGCTCCGAATTCCCGCCCGCAGGTGAGAAAGCCGATCAGCAGCAGGACGACGTTCAAAATCATCGTGATCGTCGACAGCGGCAGCGGCACGAAATTTGACAGCACGATGCCAAGGCCGGAAATGCTGCTGACCGAGGTATGGCTCGGCACCAGGAAAAAATATACCGCCGCCGCGATGATCGCCACCGCCGCGGTCAGGATCGCCGCTTCCTTCAAAACTTCGGCGGCGCTCAGCTTCTTGTTCATCTGCGTGGTCCCTCCCGATCGCAATTTGCTTCATTATAGCAAACCCGGACTCCAAACGCAATCGCTGCCGACTGCCGGGAGGTTCCGGAATAAAAGAAACAGGCGGATCCCGGAAACGCGGGATCCGCCTGTTTCGCAAAGCGAGGGGGTGCTTTGCGGGGGCAGAGGAAAGGGGAGCGACTCATGCGTGCCGCGCTGCAATCGCGCTCGCTTTGACAGCGCGATCTCCGCTCCGGGATGAAAACGTTTTGATACATTTGCTATGTCAGGAAAATTCATGCTATAATATTAAAGAGGAATTGTCGGATCATGGCTGGATATTTCAGGCTTATACCGGCATTACGGCATCCTTCCTTTACACAACGGAAAAACTCTGTTTTCCTATGTACTCGTATATGCGGAGCCGGAACAAAGTTTGCATTGGAGGCGATTTGCTTGATGAAAGTTCGTTATTTCCTCGTCGCGATCGCGGTCTGTCTCATGTTATCTGTGTGTTCGGGATGCTACGGGACAGGCTATGATCGGAGTATCCCCGCCATGGCATATCCCAGCGGAAACGTACTTGAGATCAGCACGGGGGCGGGACTGAATCCGGGAACCTATATTGCCTATGGCGCGAATCAGTTTTCAACCGATCTGTCATTATCTGCGCAGGTACAGAGAATATACCGCGACGACGCTGTATTTCAAATCGTCTCCACGCCTGCACAGAGGAACATCGGTACTCTGATCTGGGTCCCGCAAGGCAACGGTACGCGCGATGTATATTATCTGGAAAAAGTTGGACAGGACGGCGAAAAGAACTGGTATCTCTTTTCCGGCCTGTGCTACAGGCTTTACAACGACCAGGAAGGCACGGATTCTATTCTTTTCCCGGGCTTCTGCCTGGATGCACCGGATGATGACATACTTAAGCTTTCCTATGATACGCCCTACCTCTGCGATCCCGTCACAGTCGGGGGTCAGACATGGGAGGATATTCTGCAGGAGATCTCGGCATTTTATGAGAGTACAGGATATTTTGATGCTGTATGGCAGGATCCCATTCTCTCGGTACGCGGCAAAGGAACGGCCCGGAATATTCCCGCACTGACGCTGCGGTTTGATACGGTTGAGGAGCAAACCTATGTAACGATCCTCCAACCGGATTAAGTCTGTGTAAGTACGTATGCTCCGCTGATTGCACCGCTTTTTAGGCTTGTTTATGGTATAAAGCAGGGACATTAGAAGACTGTCCCTGCTTTATCCGTTTACAGTCTTTACAGATGATCGGTTCGCAGTGATGTTCTCCTTTGCTGCAGACAGATTGACTTTCCAGCAGGTTTTTGATGCAATTCGGTTAGAGAACATTAACTAAAACGCATCATACACAGAAAGCTGTGAGCAAATGAAAACTCTGCTTCAAGCGGCGCTTCGGCGGCACCATCGGCCAGCTGGCCTCCGCGCCCTCCAACGAGGCGCTGATCGGCCGGATCTTCGAGGGGACAAAATACAAGGTCGCCTACGAGCCGAACATGGGAGACTATCTGCTCTGCCACGCGGCGTTTGTGCTGCCCGCGGCGTTTGCGTGCTACAAGACGGACGGCGACCTCAAAAAGCTCAAGGGCAATACCGCCTACCTCAGCCGGATGATCGACGCCAACATCGAGGACTGCCGCGCCATCCGGAGCGCCGGACATACGATCCTGCCGAAGGAGGACACGGATTTTGAAAGCGCGGCCTACCGCAAGACCTGCCTGCGCTTCTTCAAGCTCATATGCGCCACGAGCCTCGGCAAGATCTGCGTGTCCGACCACGCCATGAACGCCGTCGACGAGATGAGCGCCCTGGACCGCGATCTGAAGCGCTTCTTTGAGGAAGCCGGTGCAGACGATCCGGTCTGGCAGGCGCTTGAGCGGGAAGCCGGGAAGTATCTGCGATGAAGATCACCATCCTTGCGACGCTCCTGGTCTTTCTGGCCTATTTTCTCCTGCTCTACGGCGCGGTCGGCTTCATTCAGGATAAGCGCTTTTTCGCCTCCGCCCCGCAGGAGAATCTGGCCGCCATCCCCGACCGGAAGGAGCGCTTCCGCGGCGCGCACATGTTCGGCTATAACAAGCGCACCCATCTCATCCACTTCGCCATCTACCTCCCTGCCAGCGCCGCCGCAGCCGCCCTCTGCACGTTGCTTTGCACATAAAAAGGCTCCCCTCCCAGGGCAGCTGTCAGCCCCTAGGCTGACTGAGAGGCTGTTCCACATTTCTGCCGTACTTCTGGCGGTGCGTTTCAAAGGCTCCCTTGTGTAAAGGGAGCTGGCGTACCAATAATGGCATAAACTACGCGCCTGGGGGATTGACTGCTGCAGATTTGCAGCTGCCGGCGCCTCCGGCGGCCCTATCTTTTCCCTTGCGCGGGAAAAGATAGGGAAGAAAAGGGCGCTGGGGACGCGTTTAGTGCATTCTGCCTCGAATTTAGGTGGGAACCTATCTTTCAGGCGTCGTTCCACACGATGGACACCTTACGAGTTTCTGCTACGCGCCGCCTGATACGGGGGTTCCAGATTTGCAACTAGTTGCCTTAGAACGATTGCAATAAATAGAAGGTGCAGACCGGATTTGATGGTCTGCACCTTTTTGCGTGGGGGTTTTATGGATTTGCACGCACCCATGGCTCCCCTTTCAGGGGAGCTGTCTGCGAAGCAGACTGAGAGGTTGCTGCAAATTTGTGACAACCTCTCCGTCTCGGCTGCGCATCTCAAAGTCTCCCCTGGAAGGGGAGGCTTTGAGATGCGCAGCATTCTGTAGGGGCAGGGCTCTGCTCCGCCCGAAAACGTAACGGTGTCTGAAGCAGGCACCGTTACGATTTTGATGATTTTATCTGCTGCCGCACTTCTTCGGTCGCAAAAATGCAGCAGCGGTGGTTCATATTGATCTCAATGGTACCTTCCGTCTCGCCGTACCGATATTTGAAGCCTGTTCCGAAGTTGGATTGATCATTTTCTGTCGGAGCCTCATAACCTGCAACGGTCGATGTGATCTCTCTGTCATACGTGTCATCGTTGCTTTTGTAGGTACCGGTATAGCCGGTGTCCGCATAGATAACACCGTCGACCATGACCATGGGGATCAAGTCATACTTGACTTCTTCCTCCTGTGCGGCGCAGGCGATCATACCAAACATACATACCATTACTATGAGGAAAACCAGAAGTTTTTTTGATGAAAGGATCGTTTTCATATCAATTGCCTCCTTCTGTTTGGGCCGTTTTTCACCATTGCGATCGATGTTCTTCTTTCAGGGGGCGTTTTGCAGAACTCTTTGGTAATTCTACCAGAATTATTCAAGAATTGCAAGAGTCCGGGCTCAGCACAGAAGCGCAGCCCCCTTCGGCAAAGGATCAAATTGCAATCGCCGCACAGATGGTGTAGAATAAAGAAAAACACGTCCGCGATGGCTGTGCGGCGGAAGGGGAGGATGGGATGCGCAAAACGATTGCATATTTTCATCTTCCCGGCCTGTTTGAGGCGTATGCGTTCTACCGCGTCTTCCTGCCGCTGTTTTTTGAGCACCGGGAATATTTTTACGACTGGTGCGCCATCGGCTCGCTCTATGGCGCGCCGGCGGACTGCATCTGGGGCGGCGGCCGCGTCGGCTCCGGCGAACGGTCGGCGCAGGAGGTCCTGGCCCTGACGCGGGCCTATGGCCTGTCTGCCCGCCTGACATTCAGCAACTCGCTGCTCCGCCCGGAGCACCTTTCGGATGGCCGCTGCAACGCCCTCTGCCGTGCGTTTGCACGGAGCGATGGCCCGCAGAACGGCGTCATCGTCCACTCGGACCTGCTGCTGGACTACCTGAAAGCCAATTACCCGCAGCTGAGCTTCATCTCCTCGACCACCAAGGTCCTGACAAACTTCCGCCAGCTCCGGCAGGAGCTGGAACGGGCGGATTTTTCTGCCGTCGTGCCGGATTTCCGCCTGAACAAGGCCTTTGACGACCTCCGTGCGCTGCCGCAGCCGCTCAAGGACAAGACGGAATTCCTCTGCAACGAGTGCTGCTCGTTCGGCTGCCGGGAGCGGCGCGCGTGCTACGAGGCCGTCAGCCGGAAAAACCTCGGCGAGCCGGCGGAGCATATCTGCACGGCCCCCGGCGCGTCCGCGGGCTACCGCTTTTCCAGCGCCATGGAGAACCCTGGCTTTCTCAGCGTCGGCGCGATCCGGAACGTCTACCTGCCCATGGGCTTTTCCAATTTCAAGCTCGAGGGCCGCGGCCTCGGCAGCGCCATGCTGCTGGAATTTCTGCTCTACTACCTGACCAAACCGGCATACCGGCTGCGCGTGCGCGAGGCGATCTACCTAGACGCCATGCTGGACTTATTTTAAGGCCCATCATGGACCTTCCCGAAGCATAGCGTCAGCTGCCCCCGCAACTGCGCGTTGCTTGCGCGCGGCAGGCCGGCGTGGTAATCTGGATCTGAGGTGATTTTTTATGAATACAAAAGATGTGATCCTGGAGCTCCGCACGAAAAAAGGCCTGTCGCAGGACGAGCTGGCGGAGAAGGTCTATGTGACCCGGCAGGCCGTCTCCCGCTGGGAAACCGGCGAGACGGTCCCGAACACCGAGACGCTGAAGCTGCTCTCGCGCTTTTTTGACGTCTCGATCAACACGCTGCTCGGCGCGCCGCGGCAGCTCATCTGCCAGTGCTGCGGTATGCCGCTCGAAGACGGGAACATGAGCCGCGAACCGGACGGCTCGTTCAACGAGGATTACTGCAAGTGGTGCTATACGGACGGCGCATTCACGTATCAGAGCATGGATGCGCTGATCGATTTCTGCGCGGCCCACATGGCAAACGATGCCTTTCCGCCCGTCCAGGTCCGCGCCTACCTGCAGGACCTGCTGCCGAAGCTCAAGCACTGGCAGATCGCCGAGAACAAATAACCACAAGATCTATCCCATCTGGAGTCAACAAACATGATCGATACCATGCTCGTCCGGGGCGCAAAAGTCCATAATCTCAAAAATATCGACGTCGAGATCCCACTGGGCAAGATCGTCGGCATCGCCGGCGTGTCCGGCTCGGGAAAATCCTCGCTGGCGCTGGGTGTCCTGTACGCCGAGGGTTCGCGCCGGTATCTCGAGGCGCTTTCTACCTACACCCGCCGAAGAATGACGCAGGCGTCGAAGGCCAGCGTGGACGAGGTGCTGCATGTCCCCGCCGCCCTGGCCCTGCACCAGCGCCCCGGCGTGCCGGGCATCCGCAGCACCTTCGGCACGGGCACGGAGCTGCTGAGCAGTCTGCGCCTGATGTACTCCCGCCTTGCCAGCCACCGCTGCCCGAACGGGCATGAACTCGCGCCGTCGCTGCTCGTTGCAGCCGGAAAGGAGCTCGTCTGCCCGACGTGCGGCGCGCATTTTTATGCACCGTCGGCTGAGGAGCTGGCGTTCAACTCACAGGGCGCGTGCCAGACCTGCGGCGGCACCGGCGTCGTCCGCACGGTCGATCTTGATACACTGGTGCCGGACGACTCGCTGACCATCGACGAGGGCGCGGTCGCCCCGTGGAACAGCCTGATGTGGTCCCTGATGACGGATATCTGCCGCGCGATGGGCGTGCGCACCGACGTGCCCTTCCGCGACCTGACGGAACAGGAAAAGGACATCGTCTACCACGGTCCGGCCGAGAAGAAGCACATCCTCTACCACGCAAAAAAAGCCGGCTCCAACGACTTTGCCGAGCTGGATTTCACGTATTATAACGCCGTCTACACCGTGGAGAATGCCCTAGCAAAGGTCAAGGACGAGAAGGGAATGAAGCGGGTGGAAAAATTCCTGAAGGAAGATGTCTGCCCGGACTGCCGCGGCACGCGCCTGTCCGCCGCCGCCCGCGCGCCGAAGGTGCGCGGCATCTCGCTGGACGAAGCCTGCACGATGACGCTCGCGCAGCTGGTCGAATGGGTGCAGGGCGTCCCGGCCAGCCTGCCGGAGGACATGCGCCCGATGGCCGAGAGCATCTGCGAGGCGTTCCAGAGTACCGCCAAACGGCTCATGGACCTGGGACTCGGTTACCTGACGCTCGACCGCTCGGCTGCCACGCTCT
>UMCO01090659.1_pt1 | contig 10256 bp, 10 predicted proteins | sample 1964251 | NCBI WGS metagenome assembly UMCO01 (sample SAMEA4835970, study PRJEB28245) | human gut metagenome | biome: gut microbiome; material: fecal sample | place: Denmark | collected 2008
GGGTGACTTCGCCGCGCTCCCAACGGCTGACGGCTTGGCGTGTGACGAAGAGCTTGGCGGCGAGCTGCTCCTGGGTAAGGTGATGGGCGCGACGGATGGCAATGAGCTTTTCTGCAAAGGCCATAGCGGCTCCTTTCTGCTGGTTGGCGGCTTAAGCATACGCGGCGGCCGGCTCCCCTCCAAGCAACCGTTGGTTGCACGACGGGGGCCGCGACAAAGAATTGCGCGCAACGCCCCACGCCTCCATGCCGTACAATGGCCGGCATGGAACCTATTGCACACATACATACCGACCTGCCGCAGAAGTTCGGCATTCCGCGCAACAGCTTTTTGGCACCTGATCTGCAGGGATGCATCGTTTTTGAGCCGGAATTTGCCTCCAATGCAGCGGTTGAGGGTCTGGACTCCTTCTCTCACCTATGGCTGCTGTGGCGTTTTGAAAACGGAACGCCCGGCGGCACGGCTAAGGACATAGCTGCCGATGCCAAGTCGCAGGACAGGTCCGGAACCAACGCAAAATGGTCGAAAACCGTGCGCCCGCCGCGTCTGGGCGGAGTCGAGCGCGTGGGCGTCTTTGCCACGCGCAGCCCGTTTCGCCCTAATCCCATCGGTCTCACCTGCGTCAAGCTCGATCGTGTCGAGTTCACCGACGATGGCCCCATCATCCATGTATTGGGGGCCGACCTGCGTGACGGCACGCCCATCTACGACATTAAGCCCTACATCCCGTTTGCGGATTGCCACTCGGATGCGACCGGCGGCTGGATTGAGGATGCTCCGTGGCAAGAGCTCGATGTTGAGTTTCCGCAAGCGCTGCAGGATATGGTCCCGCCCGCAAAGATTTCTGGCTTGGTCGAGGTTCTACGCCAAGATCCGCGCCGCGCGGGCAGCAAGCACGAGCCAAACCGCGTCTATCATCTGGCCTACGCCGGGCTCGACATATCGTTTACGGTCGACGAAACCCAGCTAACCGTAGTCGCCGTCAACGACGCGCAAGACTAACCAGCCATTCGTCCGCACCCGTCAAATTAAGCGCCAAACTCCGCGCCAAAACCGCCCACGCTGGTGGACAATAACGCCTACCAAAACAATCACTTTGCACGGGAGCTCAGCATGAAATACGACTTTAGCTCGCTTATCGACCGCCACGGCATGGACTCCATCGCCGTTGACTCTTGGGGTGAGATCCCCGGTATGGCTCCGAACGCACCCGACGAGGGCTTCGACCGCATTCCCATGTGGGTGGCCGACATGAATTTTGCCACGGTGCCCACGGTCCAGGAGCACATCATTCAGCGTGCCCAGCACCCCATGTTTGGCTATTTCAATCCGCGCCCCGAGTACTTCGACCGCATCATCGAATGGCAGGGCCGCCGCAATGGCGTCGAGGGCCTGCGCCCTGAACATATTGGCTACGAAAACGGCGTGCTGGGCGGGGTCGTGTCGACGTTGCGCGCGTATGTCCAGCCGGGCGATGCGGTGCTGGTCCATAGCCCCACCTACATTGGTTTTACCAAGTCTATCGAAGCCGCGGGTTATCGTATTGTCCACAGCCCGCTTAAACTTGACGACCAGGGCGTGTGGCGCATGGACTTTGAGGACATGGAGCGCAAACTCGCCCAAAACCACATCCATGCCGCGGTGTTCTGCTCGCCGCACAATCCCTGCGGCCGCGTATGGGAGCGCGACGAGATTGAGCGCGCCATGGACATCTATCGCCAGCACGATTGCGTGGTGATCTCGGACGAGATTTGGTCCGATATCATCCTGCCGGGACACAAGCATATCCCGACGCAGTCGGTGAGCGAGGATGCTCGCATGCGCACGGTCGCCCTCTATGCGCCGAGCAAGACGTTTAACCTGGCGGGTCTGGTCGGCAGCTACCACATCATCTACAACGAGACGCTGCGCGACCGCGTGTGCGCCGTGTCCAACAAGACTCACTACAACGAGATGAACGTCCTCTCCATGCATGCGCTTATCGGTGCCTACCAGCCGCAAGGCTACGAGTGGGTGGACGAGCTCAACCAGGTGCTTGCCGGCAATATCGAGTACTTCTGCAATTACGTGGACGAGCATTTTGAGGGCGTGTCTTATTCGCGTCCGCAGGGCACGTACATGGTGTTTGTTGACTGCGCCGAGTGGTGCCGCGAGCATGGCCGCGATATTCAGTGGCTGCTCGACGAGGGGGCGCGCGTGGGCGTGGGATATCAGGACGGCCGCCCGTTCCACGGGCCCTGCCACATTCGCGTGAATCTGGCGCTGCCGCTTTCGCGCGTAAGGGAAGCGTGCGACCGCCTGGACCGCTACGTTTTTAATGCACGGTAAGCGTGTGCTGCATGCGGGGCCTTCTACCAAGTCGGCTGGAAGGCCCCGCATGGTAAAACGTCTGTAACCATTGGGCACTCGCGTGGTTTTGTTTGCTATTATCTTTAACCATTTCAGTCTGTAAACAGGATCGTCTGGAGCTCGATGAAAAGGCCCCGTCGCTCGGTTGTCATATCGTTGTTTGTTGCGCTTGCAGTAGCGTGTGCCTTTGTCGTAGCGATAGCCGGCCGCTCCGAGTCGAATGGCAGGGCCTCGACGTCTGCATTAGAAGGTCTGGACGCCTCGCAAGTTAAAGACGACAACCTTAAGACGCTCAACGTCGGCAGCGACCTCTATCCACCATTTGTGTATACCGACGAGTACGGCGATATCGTTGGCCTGGACGTCGAGATATTAACCGAGGCTTTGGCCCGCATTGGTTACAAGCCAAAATACCAGTTGATCGATTGGGAAAAGAAGAAGGAACTGCTGGCGAACGGCGAGCTCGATTGTGTCATGGGCAGCTTTAGCATGACGGGTCGCGAAAACGAGTATCGTTGGGCTGGCCCGTACCTTGCGAGCCGCCAGGTGGTCGCGGTCGATCCCCAGAGCGATATCTACACGCTTGCCGATCTTGAGGATAAGATCGTGGCGGTTCAGTTCACCACCAAGCCCGAGGGCATTTTGCTCAATCGCGCAAATGAAAACGTTCCGCAGATCAAGGAACTCTACTGCTTTTCGGACCGTTCATGCCTGAACCCCGCGCTCGCCGAGGGCCTGGTCGATGCCATCGCCGCGCATGAGTCCTTGCTGCTCACCTACGAAAAGGACTATGGTGTGACGTATCGTATTCTGGATGAGCCGCTGCTAGAGGTTGGTTTGGGCACCGCTTTCGATATCAACGATACGCGCGGCATCGACGTCAAGCTCACTCATGCCTACCAAGAAATGCTTGCCGATGGCACCATGGAACGCCTAGTGTCAAAGTACTTTGATGACCCTTCGCCATTTTTGAATATGGAGGGCCTGTCATGATCGATGCGCCCGACCACGCCGCTCAGGAGCGGGGCAATCGTTCGGCAGGGGCATGGCTCCTTGTCGCTCTGCTGGGGATAGCGCTCTCGGTTGCTGCCGGCATGATGAGCTACGGTTACACGACGGCCCAAGCCGAGCAGCGCTTTGCCGACGTTGTCGATTACGTGGCGACGCAGAGCCTTTCCTACGATGCATTCAACAGCGCCTATACGACCAAAAACCTGATTCGCGTTATGGAGATTGCCGGAGAGGCTGCTCGCGATATGGAGCGCGACGGTTCGGTGGATAACGCCATGCTGGAGCAATACGCCGACCAGTTCAACGTGAGCGCGCTGATTGTGACGGATGCATCGGGCAATTTGGTGTCCGAGTCCTCGACGGGCGATGTGGGCTACGGGTCGCTCGCTACGTATCTCAAGGAAGCGCCCGTGCTGGAGGTGGCAACTCATCCGCTTAAGTCCTATACCGCCCGCATTACGCTTTCGGATGATTCGGTTGCAGACATTGGTTGCGTGACCCGGCGGGATGGCGAGGGTATCGTTATCGCGGTAAGGCATCAGAGCGCGAAGGCGGTTGCAAGCAATACGCTCAAACTGCAGAGTTTGCTCGAAGGCTATGAAACCATCGATAGCGGCAATATCGTGATCGAAAGCGACGGCAAGGTCGTTGCGACCAATGCCGTTGAACTCACCGTATTGGGCGTGTTCGATCTGCCTGCGACGGACGTCTTCATTGTCGACGGTATTAAGGATCGATGCCTGGCTGGTAAGGTCAGATTGGTTAACGCCGACGGCGAGTGGTATTTGGGCACATTTGGAAAAGCGCACAAATTCTATGTGTACACCTATGCCTCGGCGCGGCGTTACTTTGAGGTTGTCGCGGCTGTTGCCGCCGGCGTGCTGGCGCTCTACAGCGGTGTTATAGCCGTTGTTGTGACGGTGCGTCGCCGCGCTGATCGTCGACGTTTGACGGACTTGCTGCAGCAGGAGCGCGACTATGGCGACAGGCTGGCAAAGGCGGCGCGTGAGGCCTCGTCCGCCAACTCGGCAAAGACGGAGTTTCTGCGTCGCATGAGCCACGATCTGCGCACGCCTATCAACGGCATTCGCGGCATGGTCGAGGTTGGCGATGCCAACGCGGACGATCTGCAAAAGCAGACCGAGTGCCGCTCAAAGATTTGGACGGCATCGGGACTGCTGCTCGACCTTGCCAACGAGGCGCTCGATATGAGTCGCCTGGAGAGCGGGCAGGTCGACCTGAACCTCGTACCCACAAATTTGGTGGCACTCAACTGTGAAGTGCGCGATATTCTGGAGCGCCAGGCCGAGGAGCGTCTGGTGACAATTATCTGAGACCAGCAGACGCTTAATCATCCCTATGCACGGGTGAGCGTGACGCACCTCAAGCGCCTGTTGCTCAATATTGCCGGCAATGCCGTCAAGTACAACCGCCAGGGCGGCTATGTTCGCCTGGTGTGCCGCGAGGTGGAGCCTGTAGATGGCGTCCCCGTCTATGAATACACGATCGCCGACAACGGTATTGGCATGAGCGAGGAGTTCCAACAGCGCCTCTACGAGCCGTTTTGCCGCGAGGAGCAGCAGGTGGAAGGCGCTTCGTCGGGAACTGGCCTGGGCGCGCCTATCGCAAAACAGTTGGTCGAGCTTATGGGCGGAACCATGAGCTTTACGAGCGTCTTGGGGCAGGGGACGACGTTTACCATCCGCCTGCCGTTCGAGAAATGCAAGCGCTCCGAGATTCCTCAGGCAGTTCGCGCGGATGCGGGCGATGGCGATGCGCTCCAGGGCTTGCGCGTTTTGCTCGTAGAGGATAACGATCTGAATGCCGAGATCGCGCAGTTTACGCTCAGCCGTGCCGGTGCCGTCGTGACGCATGCTAAGGATGGCGAGTCTGCCGTTGAGGCGTTTGCCGCGAGCGCACCGCACGAGTACGACGTGGTGTTGATGGACATCATGATGCCTGGCATCGATGGCCTTGAGGCCACGCGTCAGATTCGAGCGCTCGATCGCGAGGATGCCGCGACCACGCCGATTATCGCCGTGAGTGCCAATGCCTTTGCCGACGACCGCAGACTTTCGCGCGAGGCGGGCATGGACGCGCACCTGAGTAAACCCGTGAGCTCGCAGGAGCTCGTTGAGGCGCTTGCGCACATAGCCGCCGACGCTTCATAAGCATATGGCCCGGTTCCAAGGTGGGTTGGAACCGGGCCATATTGCCATTTGTGACGCCTGTTCTTGAGGCTTACTTTTCTTGAATCTGCTTACCGCAAAGATGCTCAATCGAAATCTCGTAAAGCTGGACGCCCTTGATGTCTTTGGCGATTTCCTCTTCGACTTCTTCGGCAGAAGGGTAGTACTTAAGGGCGAGCTGGCGGACTTTGTCCTCGATAAACGCGGGGGTGTCATTCGCCAGGCGACAGCGGCCAAAGACCACGGTGCTCATAACGTAGGGAGCCCAGTCACCGTCCTGGTACCACTCGTTGCCGTAAACGGTAAAGCAGACCTTGTCATCGCGCTTGAGTGCGTCGACCTTGTGGCCGGCCTTGGCGCCATGGAAATAAATCTTGTCGTGCTCGGCGTCAAAGAAGTAGTTGACGGGAATGGCGTACGGGTAGCCATCGTCGCCGTTGACGGCAAAGACGCCGCGCTTGCAGGTAGCGAGCAGTTCGCGCGCTTCTTCGTCGGTGATGGCGCGCTTCTTTTGACGTAAGGGCCTAAACATCGTTGGCTTCCTTTCTGGTCGTGCGTGGTGGTTGAGCACAAACTATAGCGAAACGGATCCGTTTTTCTTGATGCGGGCGAGCATGTTTTTGAGCTTGTTAAAGTCGAGCGGTTTGGACAGATGGGCGTTCATACCGGCGTCGTGTGCCGCCTTGGCGTCCTCGGCAAAGGCATTGGCGGTGAGCGCGATGATGGGGATATCGGCTGCATCGATCTTCTCGCTCAGACGAATCGCGCGGGTCGCCTCGTAACCATCCATTCCCGGCATCATGATGTCCATCAGAATCGCATCGAAGCTGCCGGCGGGACGGCCAACGTATAGGTCGACCGCTTCGTTGCCATCGGCGGCGCGAGTTACGACAATGCCTTCGCTTTCGAGCAGCGCCTGGGCAATCTCGGCATTCAATTCGTTGTCTTCGGCGAGCAGCACGTTCATGTCGGCGAGCGAGCAGTCGAGCGCCCTCTCGACCGTATCTGCCCGCGTCTGAGGGTTCTTGTCGATATCGAGCGGAATCTGGACGTTGAACGTACTTCCCACGTCAACCTCACTCGAAATCTCAATCGTACCGCCCATCAGTTCAATAAGCGACTTGACGATTGGCATGCCCATGCCGGTTCCTTGGAACCTGCTGCGCGCATCGTCGCCTTCTTGGGCAAACGGCTCATAGATATGCTTTAAAAACTTGGGAGTCATGCCAATGCCGGTATCCGAAACGCTAAAGCAAAAGAGCGCGCGCCCGTTATCGAGTGGCTTGGTCTTTGAACTAAAGGTGACGGAGCCGCCGTGCTTGTTGTACTTAATGCTGTTGTCTAACAGGTTGATCATGATCTGTCGGATATGGGTGGGACTGCCGATCATGTATGGCCCCGTGGCGTACGGCAGACTTTTGTCCTGCATGGTGATGCCGTTACTGGACGCGCGGAGCTTGCACAGCACCAGCGTATTGTCACAGAGCTCTTTGAGGTTAAAAGGCGTATGCTCCAGTGTTAGCTTGCGGTCTTCGATTTTGCCCATCTCGAGGATGTCGTTGATCAGCGAGAGCAGGTGATTGGCGGCAACGCGCGCCTTGGCACGGCTCTCGCGGGCGACCTGGATATCGCCTTCCTTCAATTCCTCGATCTCGATAAGGCCCAGGATACCGTTGAGCGGCGTTCGGATGTCGTGGCTCATGCGCGTGAGGAATGCCGTCTTAGCGGCGTTGGCAGCATCGGCTTTTTTGCGCTCGGTTCGAGCGCGTGCGAGCGCCCAGATGAGCAGGACGATGCCGACCGACAACATACCGATGAGGGTAGCTGCAACGGCGGCACGGTTGCGATAAAGGAATTGAAGCGTGTTTGATTCCTGGGCCGTGTACGACGTGGAGGAGTAATTGCTTGCGGAGAGCGATTCTCCGGCATTGATGATGCCCTTGTTGATGATTCCCAGCAGCTCGGGCTTTCCGCGCGAAATCCAGCACGAGAGCTCACAGGTGTCAGGGAGCTCGACCGTCTCGTAGCCTTCGAGATCATGACGATCGCCGATGGTTTTTATGCGTGAGCTGGGAGCGACGATGCGGTGCGCCGTTCCCTTCCTGAGGGCGTCGAACGCTTCATCGTCGGATTGGTATTCGGTCACGGTCGCTGTGGGGAACAGACTTTCAAGTACATTTTGGTTGACAAACGATGATTTGGTGCAGGCGATGTTCTGAAGGTCTTTGTTCAGATTGCCGTCGGTGTGGATGGCGGTGAGGGACACGGTCCCCAACGATACCGACTGCACAACGCCTGATTGCTCGGCAAACCAGTAATCTCGGTATACCGGCAGCGCAACGTCTATGCTTCCCTTTGACAGGGCCTTTGACATCATCTTGTAGCTATCAAAGGGGACGGTTTTGACCGTAATGCCAAATTTATCGTGCAGCGTCGTCGCAAGCGATGCGAGCGAGCCTTCCATTTCGCCGTTTTCGTCTTCGTTGCAGTAGGGGAGTTTGCCCGTAATGTAGCCGAGCGTGATGGTGTTGCCATTTGCTTTGAGCCAGGAACGTTCGGGGCCGTTGAGCGATGATGAACCGCTGCTTTGGGCCGAGTAGTTAGATTTGACTTCGTCGATATAGCGTGGGTTGACGCGGGCGATTGCCGACATGGCGGCATTGATGTCGTCCATCAGGTCGGGGCGGCTTTTGGGGACGGCAAAATAGTAGTCGCTCGAACCAATGTAGAACATGGGGGAGGCGCTGGGCGACGAGGTCGTGTCGTTCATGATGATGGCATCGACCTCGTTGTTTGCGAGCGCGTCAAAGAGGGCACTGCCAGTGTCGATTTCTTTATAGGTGCAGGTAATGCCTTCGTTGGCGAGCCACTGCTGGCCAACGAAGGTTTGCATGACGCCGGAGTTGCAACCGATAGTGAGACCCTGGAGCGCTTGGGGGGTCACCCTTGGCCAGATCGTCGCGATCGGGCTTGGCGTAGATGTAGTAGCGCTCGGTGCCCTCGGGGTTCGAGGAAAAGAGCAGCTTTTGGGCGCGTTCCTCGGAGTAGGAGATGTTGGGCATGAGATCGATTTCGCCTGCCTCGAGCATGTCCATAAGCTCGGTGAAGGTGCCGGAGACGTATTCGTACCGCCAGCCGGGCGTGTAGTACGACAGGGTCTGGAGGTACTCGTAACCCCATCCCGAGAGACGCTCGCCGGGGGTGCCGTCCTGGAAGCCCTCGTTGTTGACGAGCCAACCAACGCGGACCGTCTTGACTGGCTGGCTAGAGTCAGCGGCAAAAGCCTGGACAGGCGCGATAGAACTCAGCACGGCAAGCGTGGCGAGCGCGGCAAGCACAATGGCCAGAGCGCGATATATAACTGAACGAAGGACAGCGGCAGCTCTCACATGCAATCCTAACGAATCGAGACATTACCGCATAAGGATACCAGCTCAGCCTGCCCAGCTGCCGGGCAGCACCGCTAAACGGTTCCGCCCGGCAGCTGGGGACAGTCCCTTTCTGCCGGCACAAAAGGAACGTCCCTAGCTGCCGGTTGTGGGACAATACCGAGCGAACGTGATTGGGCGTCTGGGAAAAGGGGTCGCGATGAACAGGTTAAGGACGCTTGCCGATGTGCTGCGACAGGCTGGCTTTGCACGCATCACGGGCCTGTTTCTTATCTTCTACCTGCTGTGCTCAACGGCTGTCTGGCTGTCCGAGCCCACGACCCTCACGTTTGGCGATGGCCTGTGGTTTAGCTTTGAGACGGTCTCGACCATCGGCTTTGGTGACATTCCGGCCGAGACACCGGTTGCCCGCGCCATTACCGTCGTCTTGAGCGTTATCAGCATCTTCTACATCGCCATGCTCACGGGCGTGGCGGTGAACTACTGCAATACGCTTATCAAGATGCGTCAAAAGGACACCATGGCTCGTTTTATGGACGATCTTGAGCATTTGGAAGAGCTCGATCGTGACGAGCTCGCCGATCTGTCACGCCGCGTGCGCGAGTATCGTCGACGCCAGCGCTAAGACGAACGTCGTGCGCCACAACAGGGGGACAAATATGAACATCACCGTGTACCTGGGTGCCAACACTGGCAATGACCCGGCATTTCTGCCCGCGGTACAGGAGCTGGGCAACTGGATTGGCGCCAACGGACACGTGCTGGTATACGGCGGGTCCAAATCGGGCCTGATGGGCGCGCTCGCCGATAGCGTGCTCGATGCCGGCGGACACGTGACGGGTGTTGAGCCGAGCTTTTTTATCGAGGCCGAGTTTCAACATGACGGCATCGACGACCTTATCGTGACGAGCGATATGGCCGAGCGCAAAGCCAAGATGATTGAGCTCGGCGATGTGTTCATCGCCTTTCCCGGCGGGACGGGCACGCTCGAGGAGATTGCCGAGGTCATGTCCGCTGTGTCGTTGGGGCACCTGAGTGCTCCGTGCATCCTGTACAACCTCGGGGGCTACTACAACGACCTCAAGGCGCTGCTCGGGCACATGATTGATAAGGGCCTATCGAGCCCGCAGCGCCAGCAAGGTATCTACTTTGCCGACGATTTGCGCGAGATTGCCTCGATTATCAACGGATAAGTCTTGAGCTTGCCCCACTATGGCTCCCAATGGTGCCGTTCGCGGCGCAGACGGTTGGCTCGTTCGGGCAACGCTCACTCTACAATAAAAGAGGCTTCGGTAGTTTGTGTGACAAGGGGCTAGCC
>UMCO01120161.1_pt1 | contig 10163 bp, 8 predicted proteins | sample 1964251 | NCBI WGS metagenome assembly UMCO01 (sample SAMEA4835970, study PRJEB28245) | human gut metagenome | biome: gut microbiome; material: fecal sample | place: Denmark | collected 2008
TATCATTATGATCCTTACACTTTGTGTAGCGTTATCATTTACTGCATGTACAGGAAAGGGGGATTCGGGAAAAGCAGATTCTGCATCTGTGTCAGAAGGGACAGATAAGACAGAAGACCTGCAGGCAAAACTGGATGATTTATATCAACAGGAAAATCAGATTTTTGAAAAACACAAAGATGTCTGGGAAAAAGTATTTAGCAAGATGTCCAAAACAGATGCTGGTTCAGGTGACTATGCCGATTATCTTGCTTCTACGGTGGAAGCAAACAAAAAGTCTTTTACGGAGGATGAACTGAAAACATTAAAAGAAGATATAGAGACAATCCGGGGAATGGAAGAACAGATAACGGAAGTTGAAAACAAACTGGATGCATCAGGTGCTTCCGAATCCGAAGATGATGATATAATCGCATTCAATAATATTTCAGGAAAAGATTTTGATGGAAATGATGTTGATGAAAGTCTTTTTTCTAAAAATGCAGTAACGGTTATGAATTTCTGGTTTACAGGATGTAAGCCTTGTGTAGCAGAATTGTCAAAGCTTAATGAATTAAATGATGCGATCAAGTCAATGGGAGGGGAAGTTGTAGGAGTGAATACCGATACTTTTGACGGAAAGGAATCTACAATAAAAGAAGCGAAGAAAATTCTTGAAAGCCAAGGTGCAAAATATCGTAATTTCGCACTGGATGCTAATTCAGATGCAGGCAAATATGCCTCTGAGATTATGGCATTTCCGACAACAATTCTTGTAGACAGAAAAGGGAATGTTGTAGGTGAGCCAATGGTTGGAGGAATTGATAATCAGGATAACTATGATGCACTTATGAAACAGATTCAGTCTGTAGTAGATGCAGATAGTGCAAATAAATAAGACAAACGCATAACGTAAAGTTAATACCTCATCTACATACTGTTTGTTTTAAAAAAAATTCATTATGCGAATCACATGACAACTGAAAAAAACAGTGTTATAATGTGTTTGAAAAAATAAAAAGAACAACAGAAAGAGGCTAATTATGGATATTGAAGAAATGTTAGAGATTCATGACTGTCCATTATGTGATGGTGGATCATTGTTAGAAGAAGAAAGTGGCTGTGGATATTATGTAATGTGTCTGGATTGTGGATGCCATTCTGTGACCATTGACTTCCACTCGGAAGAAGAACGACTAGAAGCCGCTAAAAAGACAGTAATGTTATGGAATGCCGGAAAGGTAATTTCAAGTCATCCAGGAGAATAGAATATAAAGAAAGGAAATTCTTATAAGTTTGATTTTGCTGCTTATAAGAATTTCTTTTTTTGTAGAAATACCAAGACTGTCCATAATCTTATCAGTGCAAACACATTTTTTATGGTAAAATATGATTGATATCAGGGTTAAAAGATCAAAGCTCCGTTCGTGCGTGAACGATAAGGTGTTTGACGTTGGAATCCGCGAAATATGAGAAAGCAGAGATTTACGTAGTAATTCGTGACATCATATAATTATAAGGATAGATATAGAACTATAAAAATATAAAAAAGGAATAGACTATGGATAGAAAAAGATTATTTGAAATTGGAAAAGTACTTTATCAGTCGAATCTGCCCTTTCGAGTGAGGTTATTTAATGTCTTGGCATCGCTTGGGTGTATCATCAGCCTTTGTAATGGAGTTTTTTCGTATTTAAACAATGGAGATAAGCGGATACTTATTATAAATGCAGGAATTGCAGTTCTTTCGCTCATGCTTCTTTTTTACGCATATTACAGGAAGAAATATCAAAGATGTTATTTTATAACGATAGTTGTAATTTTTATGATTTTATTTCCGTTTATGTTTTTTAAGAGTGGGGGATATAAAGGAGGAATGCCGTCCTTTTATATTTTCGGAGTTTTATTTACTGTTTTTATGTTAGAAGGCTGGCTGATGTTTTTCAGTGTTTTACTGGAGCTGGTTATTTATATTGCTACGATGGGAATCGCCTATTATTACCCTGTCTGTGTTAGCTGGTTTCATTCAGAAAAAGAAATTGTAGCTGATGTATTGACCGGTGTTGTTGTAGCGAGTGTATCTTTAGGCGCTGCAATGTATTTTCATTTTCGTATTTATAGAAAACAGCAGATTTTTCTTACGCAGGCAAGGGAAGAAGCGATGGAAGCAAACCAGGCGAAAAGTATCTTTCTTGCAAATATGAGTCATGAGATCCGAACACCAATCAATGTAATGCTTGGGATGAATGAAATGATTTTAAGGGAATCTGCCTCAAAAGAAATTGTTCAGTATGCAGAAAGTGTGGAGAAGGCAGGCCGATATTTATTATCACTTATCAATAACATATTGGATATTACCAGAATTGAATCAGGAAAGCTGGATATTACAGAAGAAAAGTTTGAGTTAAGACAGCTTATACAGGAAATATGGATGATTGGAACGAAGCAGGCAGAGGCAAAAAAAATAGATTTTGTTATTGAAGCGGAAGAAGAACTGCCGAAGTATTTGACAGGAGATGTGTTACATACGAAGCAGGTTATCTTAAATTTAATAAGCAATGCTGTAAAATATACGGAAGAAGGACGGGTTACATTAGAAATTAATGCAAGCGGAGACCAAATCATTTTTTCAGTAAAAGATACAGGAATCGGGATTCGAAAAGAGGATATGGACACACTATTTGATATGTTTACACGTGTGGATATGAAGCGGCACAGAAATATTGAGGGAAGCGGTTTAGGACTTACGATAGCAAAAGAACTTTGTGAACAGATGGGAGGACAGATTTATGCAGAGAGTATCTACGGGAAAGGAAGCCGATTTACAGTATGTCTGCCGCTAAAAAGTACAGGAGAAGAGAAAATCGGGAAGTGGAATTTCGAAGAAAGTAAAAAGGTATCGGAAGACCGAAAACGATTTTTTGCACCGAAAGCGAAGGTTTTGATCGTGGATGACAGCCAGCAGAATCTTCAGGTGCTTGCATCTCTTTTGCAAAGAACGAGTATGCAGTTAGATAAAGCAGGTAGTGGATTAGAATGTATCGAAAAAGTTAGAAGCAAAAAATATCACTTGATTTTTCTTGATTATATGATGCCAGAGATGGATGGAATGGAAACATTTCACAAGTTGAGAGAGGAGGAAAATGGACAGGAAGTGCCGATAATCGCTATTACTGCTGATGTTTCTACAGGTATTCGACAGAAATTTCTTTCAGAAGGTTTTGCGGATTATCTTTCAAAACCGGTTATGTGGGATAGACTAGAGGAGATATTGCTGCAATTCATTCCTGCAAATTTGATTTCAAGAGAAAAGGATGCAAGGGAAGAATGGAAAATAGAGGAAAAACAGATTTTAGAATTGAAACAGAAGATGAAACAATGGGATATTGAACTTTCAGAGGGATTACGTTTGCTAAGTGGGAGTATTTCGCAATATAGAAGGTTAGCAGAACTGTTTGTGGAATACTATGTGCCCAATAAAGAACAGTTAATTCAGAGTTTCGAGAGATTGCAGCAGACGCAAAATGAAATAAAAAATATGACAGGATTGCTTCATACTTTAAAAAGTAATGCCAGGGCTATAGGTGCAATAGAACTTTATGAATTATCTTTTACAATGGAGAAAAAAGGAAAGCTCCAAGATGTGAACTACATAAATAAAGCAATCCCCCTTTTATTTTTTGAGTGGGAGCGGGGGGTACAGGGCATATGCTTTTTTATCAAATATACAGAACCGTTTCTTTTGAAAAATAGTGCAAAGGATAGTCCAAAGCAGGTTGAAGAAGATTGTTTCAATGAAGGTTTTGAGAAAAAATATAAAGAAGCAAAGAAAGAGCTTCTTTGTGCGATTGGAAGATATCAGGGAAAATACGCAGAAGAACAGATAGAAATATTATTATCTTTAGAAAAGGATGCAGACCAAAGAAAACAATTGGAAAAGATACAGAAATCCGTTCGGAATTTAGAGTTTGATGAAGCGGAACAGCTTATGGAAGAATGGGAGAAAGGCTATGATTAAAAAAAGCATATTGATTATAGACGATGATATTATTTTATTAAAAACTGCCGAAGAAATACTTTCTGATTTATACAGTGTCAGTGTGGCAAAAGGAGGAAAGCAGGGAATTGCGTTATTAAAAAAGGGGATTATTCCCAATCTGATATTGCTTGATATTGCTATGCCGGAAATGGATGGATATATGACGTTAGAAAAGATAAAAGGAATTCCAGGATGTGAAGAAGTACCGGTTATTTTTCTTACAGGATTTTCAGAATCGGATTATGAAGTAAAAGGGTTAAAAGCAGGGGCAACAGACTATATTGTGAAGCCTTTTGCCAAAGAGGTTCTTCTTGCGAGAGTAGAGATGCATCTTGCAAGAAGTGCGCAAAATTCACGAAAGACTGTTATAGATACGCAAATTCAGGAAAACAGAAAGAGAATACAGGAAAAACTAACACCAGTTGAATGGAAAGTTGCCCTGGCTGTTGCACAGGGAATGGAAAATAAGGAGATTGCCGAGCAGATGAATTATTCCTATGGATATATCAAAAATGTGATTACACGCATTTTTTTAAAACTGGACATAGAGAAGAGGAGAGAGTTGCGGAAATTACTCATAGGATAATTTCTACTTGACAGGAAAACAAAAAGCTGTAAAATAATAGGAGTGTTGTGTAAAAAATCAGAAGAATATACCAGGAGAAATATATGAAAAAAGATGCTGCAAAAGATATAAAAATAGCCTTTTTTGATGTGGATGGAACTTTAGTTGACATGGAGAAGAAGATAATTTCTCCTAAGATGATAGAGACATTAAAGCGATTGAAAAAGAATGGAATTATTTTATGTATTGCGACAGGACGAGGTCCATATATGGTTCCGACTTTTCCGGGAATTGATTTTGATGTCTTTTTAGCTTTTAACGCATCTTATTGTTATACAAAAGATGAAGTTATTTTTGAAAATCCAATATTAATTGAAGATGTGAGGAAAATTGTTGCAAATGCTGCCGCAATTAATCGTCCGATTTCTGTTGCAAACGTAGAAGGATGTGCTGCGAACGGCTGTGATAAAGACTTGGCGGATTACTTTGCTATCGGAAAGCAAAAGGTAAAGGTAGCGGATGATTTTGAAAAAATCATGAATGGGAAGGTATATCAGCTCATGGTTGGCTGTGGTAAGGAAGAGTATGAAGCACTGTTAAAAGATGTAGATGGTGCAAGAATTACTGCCTGGTGGCCACGAGCAGCAGATATTACACCGGCAAAAGGAAATAAAGGCGTTGGCGTAGAAAAAGTTTTAGAATATTATCACTTGAAAAAAGAGAATGCGATTGCATTTGGTGATGGTTCAAACGATATCGAAATGCTGCAGGCAGCAGGGATTGGTGTTGCGATGGGCAATGCGACAGAAGATGTGAAGGCAGCGGCAGATGTCATTTGCGGGGATGTTACGGAAGAGGGAATTTATTATTATTGTATAGAACATGGTTTGATTTAAGGAGAACAGAATGAACATAAAATTAGTTGCACTGGACATGGATGGAACATTACTTAACAGTAAAAAGGAAAAACCGGCAGAATTTATTCCATGGGTAGAAAAGCATCCGGAAATAAAAGTAGTGATTGCCAGTGGAAGACAGTATTATACTTTAGAAAAAGACTTTATGGAAATCAGAGACAAGCTTACTTTCATTGCAGAAAATGGTGGCCTTGTATTTGAAAAAGGTGAGGTCATTTTTAAAGATGAAATGGATAAGCAGGATGTATTAAACTGTATTGATCTGATTGAAAAAGTTCCTTATGCAACAGCAGTTGTCTGTGGGGCGAAGTCAGCATATGTCACAGAACCAGACGAGGAGATACGTTATAACGTAGAAATGTATTATGAGCGTAAAACAATCGTGAAGGACTTAAGGGAAGCTGTGAAAAATGATGCAATCGTAAAAGTAGCTGTTTATTTTAAGAAAGAAAAAGCAGAAGAATCCATGAAATATTTTGAAAATGTCGGTAAAAATCTGAATACGGTTTTATCCGGTGCAAGCTGGATAGACATTGCAAACAAGACAGAAGGAAAAGGAAATGCAGTAAAAGCAATCTGTGAAAAATATAGTATCGCACATGAAGAGGCAATGGCATTTGGTGATTATTTAAACGATATGTCTTTGTTAGAAAGTTGTGGTGAAAGTTACTGTATGAAGAATGGACATCCGACTTTGAAATCATTGGCAAAGTATGTAACAGAAAAGACAAACGATGAAAATGGAGTAATGGAAGTATTGAAGAATCTTTGATTTTTGTTTGCTTAACAAATAAAGAAAGGAATCTTCTCTCGTAGATTGAAAAACAGATAAATAATAGAAAACCTGAAAATTATAATATATAAAAGTGTATGACAGAGCTTTATGAAGAATGTTTTATCACATTCATCGGCTCCGCACTATAGTTTTGTATATTATAATTTTCAGGTTTTTTGTTTTTTAAGGGATAAAAAGTTGTTTGAATAAAGGGAGAAGTTTTGAAAAAGCTATTGACATTTTGGTAAGTTAAAACTAACATAAAATAGTAATAAAGTAATTATATTAGTTTTAACATATAAAAGATAATAAACCCTAACCTATATAGACAAGGAAAAATGAAGGAGGATCGTGCTTATGTTTTTAGAAATAAAACAGATTAAAAAGTCTTTTGGTACAGGTGACAGCCGGGTTAATGTATTAAAAGGTATTGATCTGGAAATTGAAAAAGGAGAATTTTGTGTTTTGCTTGGACCTTCTGGTTCAGGAAAGTCTACATTGTTAAATATCATTGGTGGTATTGATGGAGCAGATTCCGGAAGTATAACGATTGAAGGAGAGCAGATTGAGGATATGACAGAGAAGAAATTGTCCTTGTACCGAAGAATACACCTTGGTTATATTTTTCAGATGTATAATTTAATTCCAAATCTTACGGTAAGGGAAAATATTGAAGTTGGAGCGTATTTAAGTGATAAACCACTTGATGTTGATGAGCTTTTACATACATTAGGACTTGATGAACATCAGCGTAAGCTTCCAAATCAGCTTTCTGGCGGACAGCAGCAAAGAACAGCAATTGGAAGAGCAATCGTAAAGAATCCAGATATTCTGCTTTGTGATGAGCCGACAGGGGCACTTGATTATAATACGTCAAAGGATATTTTGAGATTGATAGAAACGGTAAATCAAAAATATGGAAATACAGTTGTGATGGTAACGCATAATGATGCAATCAAAGATATGGCAGATCGTGTTATAAAATTAAGAGATGGAATGATTCGGAAAAATTATACGAATGAACAGAAGATTCCGGCAATGGAACTGGAATGGTAGGTGATTGGGCATGAAGAATCCTTTAAGAAAAAGATTTTTTCGGGAACTTCGAGAAGAAATCGGGAAGTATTTGGTTGTATTCATCCTTATGGCTGCAACAATCGGTTTTGTGTCCGGATTTTTAGTAGCTGATGGAAGTATGTTAACAGCATATAACAACAGCTTTCAAAAATATAATATTGAAGATGGAAAGTTTGAAACAGAAGAAAAAATATATAAAAATCAACAGGAAGATATCGAAAAAAAAGGGGTAACACTTTATGAGAATTTTTATGTAGAAAAAGCATTGCTTAACGGGACAACACTTCGTATTTTTAAAAACAGGACGAAGGTGGATAAAGTCTGTCTGATGAAAGGGAAGCTGCCAGAAAAAACTGGAGAAATTGCAATTGACAGAATGTATGCGGATAATAATAAATTATCTGTGGGAGACAGTTTGCAAAGTGGAAAAAGAAAATGGAAAATAACAGGACTGGTTGCTCTCTCAGATTACAGTGCCTTGTTTCAAAATAATAATGATACAATGTTTGATGCAGTAAAATTTGGAGCTGCAGTTGTGACGGAAGAAGAATTTTCTTCTTTTAATCAAAGTCAGCTTGTATATAATTATGCATGGACATATACCCATAAGCCAAAAACAGAGGCACAGGAAAAGAAAAAGTCCGAAGATTTTATGGAAGAACTTAGTAAAGATGTTACGCTAGAAGAGTTTGTACCACAGTATCTGAATCAGGCTATTCATTTTACAGGAGATGATATGGGAGGCGATCGGGCAATGATCATCGTACTTCTTTATATTGTTATCGCAATTATGGCCTTTGTATTTGGGATTACGACAAGTAATACGATTCGAAAAGAAGCGGGAGTAATCGGAACATTACGTGCATCGGGATATACAAAAAATGAATTAATACGGCATTATATGTTCATGCCACTTCTCGTAACATTTATTGGAGCCATTGTTGGTAATCTTTTAGGATATACTGTTTTTAAAAATGTTTGTGCAGATATGTACTACGGAAGTTACAGTCTTCCAACATATGTAACTCTCTGGAATGCAGAGGCTTTTCTGCTTACAACGGTAATTCCGGTTTTCATTATGTTTGTTGTAAACTATGCGATATTGCACAGAAAACTAAAATTATCACCATTGAAATTTTTACGAAGAGACTTAAGTAAGAGGAAGCAGAAAAAAGCATTTCCTCTTAGTTCGAAAATCAATATTTTTGTGAGATTCCGTCTGAGAGTTATTTTTCAGAATTTCAGTAATTATATTGTATTATTTGTTGGAATTGTTTTTGCAAATCTTTTGCTGTTCTTTGGACTGCTTTTACCATCTGTGCTTGATCATTACCAGACAGATATCCAGAATAATATGCTCGCAAACTATCAGTATATGCTTTCGGTCCCGACCAGTGCCATGAGCAGCAACAAACTATCCAGTTTATTTTCTCTACTGGAGTATTCTCTTGGTACAAAAACAGAAAATGAAGATGCAGAAGAATTTTCTGCGTATTCCTTAAATACAACACCAAAAACATTTAAAAGTGAGGAAGTCACACTGTATGGTGTGAGATCAGACAGCAAATATATTAAAATTAATTTAAAAGATGAAAAGGCAGATTTGCAGGAAAACAGTAAGATAACAGCCGATGTTTATATTTCGTCTGCTTATGCAGATAAATTTTCATTGAAGCCGGGAGATGCGATTACTTTAAAAGAAAAATACGAAAAAGAATCTTACACATTCCGGGTAAAAGGTATTTATGCTTATAATGGAGGACTTTGTATTTTTATGAATCAGAATCAGCTAAATCGAATCTTTGACCTTGGTTCGGATTATTACAGCGGCTACTTTTCTGACACCGAAATAACCGATATCAGCAGCAAATACATCGGCTCCGTCATCGATTTAAATGCCCTCACTAAAGTATCCCGTCAGTTAGATGTATCTATGGGAAATATGATGGGACTGGTAAATGGATTCGCCATCGCTATCTTTTTAGTACTTATCTACCTGCTCTCAAAAATCATTATCGAAAAAAATGCCCAGTCTATCTCTATGGTAAAAATACTTGGTTACAATAATGGAGAAATCAGCAGGCTTTACATCTTATCGACTTCCATTGTCGTTGTGCTGTGTCTGCTGTTAAGCTTTCCATTGGAAACGATTTTTATGAAAGTAATCTTTCGAGAAATGATGCTCCAAAGTTTTTCCGGCTGGATTGCCCTGTACATTGCACCGGAAATTTATGTGAAAATGTTTCTTATTGGAATTGTAAGCTATGCAGCAGTTGCATTATTAGAATATCGAAAAATCAGGAAAGTACCGATGGATGAAGCTTTGAAAAATGTAGAATGATAACTTTTGATTTGTAAATTTTGTGTAGACGAAAAAAGAAAAAATACCATATCCCATCTGCTCTGTAGTCGCTGTGTTTAAAATGCTCATCCGCATCTTAAACACGCTCCGAAGCCGCATCTGGGATATGATATTTTTTCTTTTTTCTGTCTAATCTAAATCCATAGTTTGGCAACATGGAATGTAGCAGAAGGATATGACTTTCCGGGAAATTAAATTTTAAAGGATTGACATTCAGATTGTTGTAAGTTGTATCAAATGTGTATCGACTTTTATGTCAAATTATGTATATGATAATTATATGGTAGCCATTAACCAGCCTGTCGGAAACGTATATTATATCTATTTAATTCCATAGAAAGCTACAACTTTCTGGAGAATTCCCATTCTTACCAACTGTGGATTTGGAATGGTCAGAAAAAAGAAAAAACAATATATCCCAGATGCGGCTTGGGAGCGTGTTTAAGATG
>UMCO01114793.1_pt1 | contig 10150 bp, 9 predicted proteins | sample 1964251 | NCBI WGS metagenome assembly UMCO01 (sample SAMEA4835970, study PRJEB28245) | human gut metagenome | biome: gut microbiome; material: fecal sample | place: Denmark | collected 2008
CATTGAGGCAATGAAACAGCTGGTTCAGAGACATTCGCAGCTGAGATATTTTATTTGCGGGCAGGGAGAAAAAAAGCAGGAACTGCAGCAGTTGATCCGGAAATATCATTTGGAAGATCATGTGAAACTGTTGGGATTTCGGACAGACGTGGCAGAACTCTGTCAGGCAGCAGACGTGTTTGTGTTCCCGTCCAAGCAGGAGGGACTTCCGGTAGCATTGATGGAAGCGATGGCTTGCGAGGTTCCGGTAGTGTGTAGCAGGATTCGGGGAAATACAGATCTGGTAAAAAATGGAGAGAACGGTTATCTGGTAAGCGCAGATCAACCGGAGGAATATATTCAGGCAATCGAAAAACTCCTGCGGATATGGAAGAATACGGAAGAAGTCCGGCAGATGAGAAAAAATAACCGTGCACGGATAAAACAATATAGTTTACAGAAGATTGACAAGATCATGGAGAATATATATCGCTAAATATTGCAAATTATGGGGATTATGGTAGAATAGTAGAGGTATTTTGCGAATTTGAGATAAAATCTGTATAGGAAAATAATTGATTATGAAACAAAAATCTTACTATTTAAAAATATTTCTGATTATAGAATGTGTATTATTGATTTTTTTGGGAATTTTTTATTTCTCGGCAGGAAGATCGTTATACGAAAGAGATTCCGATGGCAATGTTGCGGAATTCAATGCGACAAATGATGTAGGAGAACTTACGCAGGGAGCAACGGTAGAACAGATTTATACGTCCCAAATGGATTTGCTGGATTCCATAGGTGTAATGGTTTCAGATTATGGAAAAAGCATCAATCACGGAGTTGAGATTCAGTGTGAAAATTTGTCTAAGGGACAGATACTTGCAAAAAAAACATTCTCAGCGGATGAATTTGAAGTAAATCAGTATGTTTATTTAAACATTGCAGATGGTGTAAAAGTTGATCGTGGAGATCAGATTAAGATTTCCTGTACATCCGATGGGGAAGCAGGGGATGCTCCAACCATATTATATAATGTAGAAAACAAACTGGAAAACCCGGATGTTGCGAGAGATGCACAGTTTACTGTGAATGGAAATGTTGTTCCGGGAACAATGTGTATTGCGGTCAATGGGCGGAATTATGTCTGGACAGGTCCAAATTACTGGAAGCTGGTATTGCTTGCAGTTGTATTAGTGGCTGTCTTGTATGGAATTGAGTGCAGCTGTGACAAAAGGGGGAAGACAACAATTTTGTTTAACATGTTGTTTGTCCTCAAAAAATATAAATTCTTAATTAAGCAGCTTGTGAAGAGAGATTTTAAAGTGCGTTATAAACGTTCGGTACTTGGCGTGTTTTGGAGCTTTCTGAATCCGCTTCTTATGATGATCGTACAGTATGTGGTATTTTCACAGCTGTTTAAATCAGATATTGAAAATTATCCGGTATATCTGTTGAGTGGTACGGTTATTTTTAACTTTTTTAATGAAGGTGTAGGACAGTCTTTGACATCTATTGTGGGAAATGCGCCGTTGATCACAAAGGTATATTTGCCGAAATATATATATCCGGTAACAAGAGTTTTTTCTTCGGGAATCAACTTACTGATGTCATTGATTCCGCTGATCATTGCAGCGCTTATTACAGGTGAAAAGATCACATGGGCTTTTTTAATGCTTCCATATATTTTGATTTGCGTCATGATTTTTACCATGGGATTCGGTATGATTCTGGCAGCTGCCATGACGTTTTTCCGGGATATGCAATTCTTATGGGGAGTGCTGAGCATGCTCTGGATGTATCTGACACCACTGTTTTATCCGATTTCGATTGTTCCGAAGCAGGTACAGGGACTGGTACTCAATAATCCGATGTACTATTTTGTCAATGCTTTTCGAACCATCATTCTGGAAGGGATTACACCTCGACCGGTTGTGTTCTGTCAGTGTACAGTGGTCGCACTCGTTATGCTGGGAATCGGAAGCTTGATCTTTAAGAAAACACAGGATAAATTTATCTTTTATATTTAGGAGGAATTGCAGAAAATGCCGATCGTTTCTGTGAAAAATATATCACTGAAATTTAAAATGGAACAGAACCGTGCAAATTCATTAAAAGAATTTTGTGTACGCTGGCTGAAACGGGATTTGAAGTCAGAGGATTTCTGGGCATTAACAGATGTTTCTTTTGATGTCGAAAAGGGTGATGTCATTGGAATTATCGGACATAACGGAGCCGGAAAAAGTACATTATTAAAAGTGATTTCCGGAATTATGAAACCGACAAAAGGAACGATCGAAGCGTATGGAAACATTGTGCCGATGCTGGAACTGGGATCGGGATTTGATATGGAATTATCCGGCAGAGAAAATATATATCTGAATGGTGCAATTCTCGGGTATTCAGAAGAATTCCTGAATGAAAAATATGATGAAATCGTTACATTTTCCGAACTTGGGAATTTTATAGAGGCACCACTCCGGACGTATTCCTCTGGAATGCTGGCAAGGCTGGCATTTTCTGTTGCATGTATTGTGGAGCCGGAAATCTTGATTGTTGATGAAATCCTGTCGGTCGGGGATGCTGATTTTCAGGAGAAGAGTCGTGCGAGAATGATGGATCTTATGACAGGCGGAACAACAGTATTTTTTGTATCGCATAGTTTAAAACAAATCCGGGAAATGTGCAACAAGGTTGTCTGGCTGGAACATGGAAAAATACAGGCAGTCGGAAAAACTGAGGAGATATGTAATATGTATGAAGGGGCAAAGCATGAGTGATATAAAAATCCTTGTTGCAACACATAAGGAATTTTACCGGCCGGAAAATCCACTGATTTTTCAGGTACAGGTAGGAAGTGCATTGGCAGATCATCATATAGAAGGAATTCTTCATGATGATGAGGGCGAGAACATTTCAAAGAAAAACAGATCCTATTGTGAACTTACGGCACAGTATTGGGCGTGGAAAAATCTGCAGGCAGATTATTATGGCTTTTTTCATTATCGCAGATATATGAGTTTCAAACAAAATTTCCCCGTGATAAATGGCAAAATACAACTGAAGCGATGGACACCGTATTTGGAAGCGGATTCTTTGGAGGGAGATTTATCTCCTTATGATTTGGATGAGATGCATATGCGGCATGTGATTGAACAATATGATGTGATTACAGTGCTGAGTGAACGTATGGATGTGACAGCATATGAACAGTTTGGACAGTTTCACCGTATCGGAGATCTGGACCGTGCAATTGCAATCTTAAAAGAAATGTATCCGGAACAGGCAGCGGCATGTGATGCATATATGCAATCGAAATATATTTATTTCTGCAATATGTATATTATGAAAAGGGAATACTTTCATGCATATATGAACTGGCTGTTTCCTGTTTTGGAGAAATTTGAGAGCCAGACAGATTTTTCCGGATATAGTGATAAAGAAAAGCGTGTGACGGGGTATATTGCGGAGCGATTGTTTGGCGTGTACTATACCTGGTTAAAACAGCAGGGATCGGCAAAGTGTGCGGAGGTTCCATATGTGATTTTCCACCAGAATGTCCGTGAGTTTCAATTTGGCAAAAAAGGACCGAGAATTAAGGTGGATATGAGGAAGGTCAATCAGCTGATACCGGCAGGGACCATGAGAAGACGTATGGTACGCAGACTTCTGAGAAAGGAATTATAGAAATGGAAATTCAATTACAAACAATTCTACAGCCTGATCCGGAAATCTGTGTTGAAGAAGCCCTGTATTTTCATAGAAAGGGAGAAGAGATATGTTTTGATGGATATTTCAATCTTTTTTATATCGAGAAATGGAAGCGGTATACAAGATTGGAAAAATTGCAGTTGTCTATCAAAACCGCAGGATATCAAATGCTTCGACTCTATCATAATCGGGAATGTATTGATGAAATCAAGCTGGAAGAATCAAAACATGTGTATACCATAGAATTTCCATGGGAGAAATACACAGATGGTGTTTTCTGGTTTTCTCTTGTGCCGGATGAGAGGTGTAAGATGCAGCAGATATCAGGATATTATATGGGGGTATGTGAGAAGGCTGCACATGTGGCAATCGGGATTGATATCTGTACATATCGCAGAGAAGAATATGTCCTGCGCAACTTAAAGGTACTTTGTGAGCGTGTATTGCAAAATGAAGAACTGCAGGTTTCGAAAGCCTTGTGGGGATACATCATTGATAATGGAAAAACATTAGACGCATATGAACCATTGCAGCAGTATTTAAAGGCGTGGCAGGAGAGAATTTCTGTTATACCGAATAAAAATGCCGGTGGAGCAGGCGGATTTACCAGAGGTATGTTAGAAGTTTTAGAAGATAAAGAAGAAAGACAGTTAACACATGTAGTGCTTATGGATGACGATGCGGTGTTAGAGCCGGATTTGTTTGTACGCATGTATGGCTTTCTGTGTGTGGTGAAGCCAGAGTGGAAGGATATTATTCTGGGTGGAACAATGCTTCGGGAGGATAAACCGTATCTGTTATTTGCTTCTGGAGAAACCTGGGGAGAGGGATTGATTAAGAATGCAAATAAAAATCTTGATGTGCGCGAATACGAGAATGCAACACGGGAAAATCTTATTACAACAAAATTGGAAAAAACGCTGTATTCGGGCTGGTGGTGCTGTTGCTATTCGTTGAATATTGTTCGGGAGGACAATTTACCGATTCCGTTATTTCTGCATCATGACGATATTGAATTTGGATTACGAAACAGAGAGCATGGAATTGTATTTTTGAATGGAATTAGTGTATGGCATAGAACCCCAGATAGTAGGGTAGTGGGAAGTAATTTATATTATGATATTCGAAATGATTTAATTGAAATTACACAACAGTACAGTCAAAAGATGGCAGAAAAATGCATATGGCGATTTTTCTGGAAACGATTATTAATTCGACTTATTCTTAATAGAAAGAAGGAAGTCTCTCTTGTAGTTAGAGGCACAGAAGATTTTTTGAAGGGGATGGATTGGTTATGGAAACAAGATCCAGAAAAACTTCATCTTAAAATAAGAGATGTGGAAGAAGATGGCAATTGGATATGTTGGAAAAAAAGTGGCAGAGTATGCTTGAAACTGATAAAAGAAAGAAAAAATGCAGTTCTTAATTATCAGAATAAAACAGGATTATATACAAAAAAAAGTGCATGGATGAAGTATTTGAGCAAATAGGAATGAAAATGAGGAGAAAGTGATATGAATAATGATTTAAAACTCACAATAGTTGTTCCAATATATAATGTTGAACAGTATTTGGAACAGTGTTTGGATAGTTTGGTGAATCAATCAAATCATGATTTTAAGGTGATAATGGTTGATGATGGATCTAAGGATAAGAGCGGAGAAATAGCTCAAAAATATGCTGAAAAATTTCCAGAAAGATTTTTTTATGTATATAAGGAAAATGCTGGATTGGGAGCTGCAAGGAATACTGGAATGGAGTACTGCGATACGGAATATATAGAATTTTTGGATAGTGATGATTGGTTACTGCCAAGAACAGTAGAGTTAGTGTTAGATAGATTAGAAAGAGAAGTTGAAAAACCAGAAATAGTTTTTATGACACCTGTTGTATATGATATGTCAAATTGTAAATTTACAGAATTTGCTGATAATGAAGAATTAAGGGGAATTTTTGAATATACGATGGTTACAAATCCGCAACAATCACCTAAAATGTTTGGACTTGAAGCAAGCGTGAATAGGTGTATATGGAGTATGGAATTCTTGAAGAAATATGAATTTTCTTTTCCGACAGGAGTTAAATGGGAAGATGTTGCTCCACATTTTTATATTTTTTATTGGGCAAGACGTTGCATTATGGTAGAAAATGTTGGATTTTGTTATCGGATTAATTCTGGAAATCAAATTACTTCATCATCAGATGCTGGTCGTTTAGATATTATACCTGTTTTTTCAAAAACATTGGTTTATGCGATAGAAAATGAATGGAATGAAAATGAAATTAGTTATATTTTGCGTATGTTTTTTACATTTGCAACTTGGTCGATGGCTGTAACAAAAAAAGAAAATTATGGGGAATTGGTTAAAAAAATACATCTATATTTAAAAGCAGTTCCAAAGAGATATATAAATATTTTTATTAAGCAGCGTGAACTTTGCAGGAAAGAAATTATATTGTTAAGATTACTTAGGTCTTCGTTATATAAAGTTATATGTAATTATCATAGAAAAGAATTTATTACAAAAGCAGTGGTAAAAATAGGAAAAAATATTAGGAGAAAATAAAATATGGATGATATGGTATTATATTTGGAATTGCAGAAGTCGCCTAAAGAAGTTCTGTTAATAATTGGATCTAAACATGGAATAAAAATTATGCAAGATATTTTAATAGGTGTATGTTTGGAAAAATTAACTGTTTTATCTCTTTCGGATCATTTGTTTAAAGCTGTTGAAAAGGAAAAAGAAAATATTGAAAATGATTCACAATATTATATTCCAAGACAATTTATTCTTTTGCGTAAAAATGAATTTGATGATCATAAATTTGGACAAGAAGATTTGGCTATCTTATATGAAGGTGTAAAAAATCAAGAATTTGTAGAAAAATTATCTAAGTTAAGTGCAAAGTATTTAATTGGAATGCATGATAGAAATTACATTAATACTTTTGATATATGGGAAAAGTTTCGAGAAAATACAAAAAAAATATACATAATATCTTATGTTGGTGGTGGGAAGAAAGATGTATTGAATTGGGAAAAAAATGAGGAAAATCCAATAGAATTAAGCATTATTTTCCCTATGTATAATATAGCAAAATATTTACCACAGTGTATAGAGACAGTAACGACATGGCAAACAGATTTTGTGGAATTTTTGTTTGTGGATGATGGATCACCTGATAATTGTGCTGATATTGTAAAAAAATATGCACAAAGAGATTCTAGAATAAAGTTGTTGTCTAAAAAAAATGGAGGTTGTGCTTCTGCAAGACAGTATGGATTAGAAAGAGCAAAGGGTAGATATATTGGATTTGTTGATCCAGATGATTTTATTCAGCCAGATATGTATCGTAAATTATTGGCAAAGGCATTAGAAGGAACTTATGAAATAGCATATTGTGGATATCGAGAGTATTATGAAAATACAGGATTGAGTGCTGAAGTACCTGATGCATTGAGTTATCCATATAATGAGGGAACAAGCGATCCAGCAAAGATTGATGAATTGATAGGATATCAAAGGGTTGCTATTTGGAGAGGAATATATAGTAAAGATTTGATTCAACGTAATAAGATTCATTTTTATACAGAACTCAAACGATTTGATGATCTTCCGTTTAAGATTGAAGTAACATCAAAAGCAAGATCAGTTATAGCAGTGCCGGAATATTTGTATTATTATAGGATGTCTCGTCCTGGACAAGATGTCTCGGCAGATGATGAGCGATTATATGTTCATTTTCCGATTTTTGAATATCTTGATAAATTTATGAAAAATGCATCCAATAGAAATCAACTTGATTATTTACATTTAGTTAAAGTACACACACATAGATATGCTCTGGAAAAAATAAAAAGAGAATTTTCCAAAGAGTACTGTAGAAAAGCTAAAAGAGACATTAAAGGTGATTTTGGATTTATTGAGGGAATGTATGTTATAAATAAGCTTGGAAGTAAACAAGATCTTCTTCTTTTTATTTTATTATATTGGGGGTGGGATGGAGCTATAAGAAAATTACTTCATAGAAAAGAAAAAGCATTAAAAGAAAATAAGGCAATTAAAAAATTGAAATTATTAAATAATAAAGGAATATAGTAGGAGATTAGATAATTGAAATCGAAAAATTTTGCACAGCAGCATCTTAGCAGTCTTGGGGGATAAAGGTAATTGCTATGCTATTACTTTTTTGGTGGCATAGTTCAATCCCAAATCCTAATGTTGATTTGGGAGCAAGAACATGTGAATTATTGTTTGTTACTTCTGGTTTTTTGGTTGGGTATAATTATTTTTATAAAGGTATGCCAAAAACATGGAAGGCTTCATTTATGTATGCAATTAAGAAAATTATACGTTTTTGGCCGCTGCATTTTTGTGTATTATTGATTATGTTTTTAAGAACAATTATTATAAATGGATGTATACAGCTGTCAAATATTTTGATTGCTTTAGATAATGCATTACTATTACAAGCGTGGAGTTTGAATCAAGATGTCTATTTTTCATATAATGGAGCATCATGGTTTCTTTCTGCATTAATTTTTTGCTATTTTATGACCCCTCTATTGCTTACATTTTGTCAAAAAATTAAGCAATCAATTGTTTTATTTGTTATGATTGCTGCAATAAGATATTTGATTGAATATGTAAATATAAAATGTCCTGGAATGGTTTGGAATTTTGTGATTCACACTTCTCCACTTATTAGGTGCTTAGAGTTTTTTATGGGAATGTTGTTGGTTCCATTGTTTATGTATACAAAAGAGAAATTACAATCTAGTAGTTTCTTTATAAATTCTTTGGTAGAAATAATAATTACAATATTGACGATTGCTTTATGTATCATGAAAAATGCGACCTGGTTGAGGGCATCATTTGTTTTCTTGTTTTGTATTACGGTTTTTGTGTTTGCATTTAATAGAGGAATTCTTAGTAGGATTTTCTCAGCCAGAATATTTGAGCTATTTGGTAAAATACAGTTTGAGTTTTTTATTTTTCATCAGGCAATAATTATTTGTTTGTTTAATTGGTTCTCAAGAATAACGAGCGATTGGAGAATTGTGAACAGCTTGTTATTTATTACAATAATTGCATGTGCTATCGGGTATAAGAAATTTATGTCACAAAAGTTATCTAAGATAATTTCCAATGGAATTCGAAAGTTATTTGGCTATTTTGAAATTGCTCCTGAAAAATTGTAATATTGTTATGTGATTTTGAAAAATGGAAGGATAACATAGTAAATGAAAAAAAATAAGTAAATTAGTGCCTGTAATTATAGCTGTTATACAATGGAGTGTAACAACGATTCTACATATAGATAGACTCTATTTTAAATATGAGAATATCAATAAAGTATATATTACAGTTAAAGTTGGTTATTTAATGTCATTAGAGAAATTAAAGGAGAAAATCCAAAATATAAAAGAGGATTTCAAGTCTTTCTTTTTTATTTAATAGTTATGTCTATTTGTACTGTTGTCTTATGGCCTGGAACATGGTCGTGGGATGATATTGGATGTTTAAATGTATTACAGTGGTATTCAGATTTTGTAGCTTGGCAACAATACTTACAGGCATATACATGGATATATTACTTCAAATGCTTCCATTTCCAGGAGGATTTATAATTTTACAGAATATTATAGTCGCTATATGTGTTGCTTTTGTTGTGACTAATTTGGAAAATTATTATGATATAAAAGAAATAAAAAATAAATATGTTGATATATTTATAAAAACGCTTCCGTTCTATTTGCCACCAATTTTAATGTATCAATTTTCAGAATATCGAATGGGATTGTATATTTATATCGAGTTAGTGATGTTGGTAATGATTATTGGGATCAAAAAGAGTGAGGACATATGGGATTGGAAAAAAATAATATTATTTAGTTGTCTAACAGTCATTGCTGCAACGTGGAGAACAGAATCTTTTCTTTATATTGGAGAAGTCGGGCTATTAATTTTATTGACATCGAAATTTAAAATATCATTAAGAAAAAAATTATGTTGTATAGGAATATTATTTCTGGGATTTTATTCCATAAACACATTACAGAATATTTCATTAAATAATGAATAAAAGGGGTCTGACCCCATTAAAAAAATATAAACTTTTTTAATGGGGTACTGTTTGCCGATATTACGGAATCCGGAGCAGATGCATTTTTGCTGTATATTACCACTACGCCAAGTGTGGCATATGTAGTCCGTGATTTCCCTGTCTACCGATCTTACGATGGGATGCGCGTGGGATGGATTATTCCAACGGAAGTACGTTTAATATTGCAAAGAGTGTGTTTGATGCATTTGGTACCAAAACATATGTGGTTGGCATGAGCCGGACGGTACCGACATCAATATGGGATGTGGACCGGTGTATTGCCGTGGATGAGAACGGTATGGAAGTGCACGGGGATTATATCCTGTATGTCTGTGGGAAGTATCTG
>UMCO01095558.1_pt1 | contig 10142 bp, 8 predicted proteins | sample 1964251 | NCBI WGS metagenome assembly UMCO01 (sample SAMEA4835970, study PRJEB28245) | human gut metagenome | biome: gut microbiome; material: fecal sample | place: Denmark | collected 2008
CTGGCAAGAGAACTGGGATTCGACAATATCAATATGGATCTGATCGCAGGTCTTCCGGGAGAACATCCGGAGGAAATGGAAGATACTCTTCGTCAGATCAAAGAGCTTGCACCGGATAGTTTGACGGTCCATGCACTTGCAATGAAACATGGTTCGAGACTGACACGCGAACGGGCTGCAAGCACAGAAAAACAAAATTACAAACAGATGGCAAGAGAGCTGGAAGAGATGATCGATATGGCGCGTAAGGCGGCCGATGAGATGGAACTTTATCCGTATTATCTCTACAGACAGAAAAATATTGCAGGAAATTTTGAAAATGTAGGTTACGCAAAGGTTGACAAAGCGGGAATTTACAATATACTGATTATGGAGGAAAAGCAGTCCATCGTTGCTGCCGGTGCAGGCGCATCGACTAAGGTGGTGCTTCCGTATGAGATTCCGGCGCCCGGAAGTAAAAACGGGCGGATGACGAATCTGATAAGAATAGAAAATGTCAGAGATGTGGGAGAATATATTTCCCGTATCGATGAGATGATAGAGCGAAAAGGAGAATGGTTATGGCATTAAAGAAAAAACCGGTTACCGGCATGAAAGACATGCTCCCGAAAGAAATGGAAATCAGAGATTATGTGATCCAGATGATCAAGGATACCTATAAGACATTTGGATTTACTTCCATAGAGACACCGTGTGTGGAACACATTGAGAACCTGTGCAGCAAACAGGGTGGCGACAATGAAAAACTGATCTTCAAGATTCTGAAGAGAGGGGAAAAACTGAAAATTGCTGAGGCAAAAGAAGAGATCGATCTGGTAGACGGAGGACTTCGTTATGACCTGACAGTTCCGCTTGCAAGATACTATGCAAATCATGCAAATGAACTGCCGTCACCGTTTAAGGCACTTCAGATTGGCAATGTATGGAGAGCAGACCGTCCACAGAGAGGACGTTTCCGTCAGTTCATGCAGTGCGATATCGATATTTTAGGTGAGCCGGGTAATCTTGCAGAGATCGAACTGATCCTTGCAACTACGACCATGCTTGGAAAGATGGATTTCCACAATTTTACGGTATGTATCAATGACCGTAATATCTTAAAGGCGATGGCTGCATTCAGTGGATTTAAGGAAGAAGATTTCGACGAAGTATTTATCATCCTTGATAAGATGGATAAGATCGGCAAAGAAGGCGTAGGCGAAGAACTGGTTGAGATGGGTTATACAAAAGAAAATGTAGATACTTATCTTGGACTCTTTGATGAGATCAACCCGGATGTTGATGGAATCCGTTTCTGCAAAGAAAAGCTGGCAGGATTCCTTGATGAGAAGACAGCTGACAGTATGGAAATGATCATTTCCAGCGTAGAAAGTGCAAAAGAGGCAGATTTCAAAGTAAAATTTGATCCGACGCTGGTACGTGGACAATCTTACTATACAGGAACCATTTTTGAAGTAACGATGGATGAATTTGGCGGCTCTGTTGCAGGTGGCGGACGTTACGATAAGATGATCGGTAAATTCACAGGGCAGGACACACCGGCATGTGGATTCTCAATCGGATTTGAGCGTATTGTCATGCTGCTTCTGGAAAATGGATATGAGATTCCTTCCAAGCGCCAGAAAAAAGTATATCTTCTTGAAAAGAATATGCACAAGGAAGGCATCCTCAAGGTACTTGAGATGGCAAAAGCTGACCGCGCAGCCGGGAAACAGGTTCTGGTGGTCAATATGAAGAAGAACAAGAAATTCCAGAAGGATCAACTGATCGCAGAAGGATATGAAGATATCACAGACTGCTACAAAGATTCCGTTATGGATTTATAAGGAAAGAGAAACGCAGGAGGATAAATTAGAATGGCAGAGTCAATGACAGGACTGAAAAGAACACATCGGTGTGCAGAGCTTTCAGAGGCAAACATCGGTGAAAAAGTAACCATCATGGGATGGGTACAGAAGAACAGAAATAAAGGTGGACTGGTTTTTGTAGATGTACGTGACCGTTCCGGACTGATCCAGGTTGTTTTTGAAGAGGGAAGTACAGATAAAGCGCTTCTTGAGAAGGCAGCAAAGCTTAGAAGTGAGTTTGTTGTAGCAATCGTGGGAACTGTTGAAAAACGTTCCGGTGCAGTTAATGAAAATCTTGCAACAGGTGCGATTGAGATCAAACCGGAAGAACTCAGAATTTTATCTGAATCTGAGACACCTCCGTTCCCAATCGAAGAGAATTCCAAGACAAAAGAGGAAGTACGTCTGAAATACCGTTTCCTCGATCTTAGAAGACCGGACATCCAGAGAAACCTGATGATGAGAAGCCGTGTGGCTACCCTCGCACGTCAGTTCATGGCAAAAGAAGGATTCCTTGAGATCGAGACACCGTTCCTGATCAAGAGTACACCGGAAGGTGCAAGAGATTACCTGGTACCGAGCCGTATTCATCCGGGAAGCTTCTATGCACTTCCGCAGTCACCGCAGATCTTCAAACAGCTGCTGATGTGCTCCGGATATGACCGCTATTTCCAGATCGTAAAATGTTTCCGTGATGAAGACCTTCGTGCAGACCGTCAGCCGGAATTTACACAGATGGATATGGAACTTTCTTTTGTAGATGTTGATGATGTCATTGATATCAATGAGAGACTGCTTGCACATCTGTTCAAAGATGTACTGGATATCGATGTACAGCTCCCGATTCAGAGAATGACCTGGCAGGAAGCAATGGACAGATTCGGTTCTGATAAACCGGATATCCGTTTCGGCATGGAGCTGGTTAATGTGACAGAGACTGTCAAAGACAGCGAATTTGTTGTATTTAAGAATGCGATTGAAGCAGGCGGAACTGTCCGTGGTATCAACGCAAAAGGCCAGGGTGGCATGGCCAGAAAGAAGATCGACAAGCTGGTTGATTTTGCAAAAGGTTATGGAGCAAAGGGACTTGCTTATATTGCAATCCATGAAGACGGAACTGTCAAATCTTCTTTCTCAAAATTCATGACGGAAGAAGAGACAGCAGCGCTGATTAAAGCGATGGCTGGAGAGAATGGAGACCTTCTTCTCTTTGCGGCAGATAAGAATAAAGTTGTATGGGATGTTCTTGGTGCACTCAGACTGGAACTGGCACGCCAGATGGAACTCCTTGATAAGAATGAATACAAATTCCTGTGGATCACAGAATTCCCGCTTCTTGAGTGGAGTGATGAACAGAACCGTTTCACAGCAATGCATCATCCGTTTACCATGCCGATGGAAGAAGACCTTCAGTACATCGACAGTGATCCGGGAAGAGTCCGTGCAAAAGCATATGACATCGTTCTGAATGGTAACGAGATCGGAGGCGGAAGTGTCCGTATCTTCAACCAGGAGATCCAGAGTAAAATGTTTGAAGTACTTGGATTCACACCGGAACAGGCACAGGAGCAGTTCGGATTCCTTCTGAATGCATTTAAATACGGTGTGCCGCCACACGCAGGACTTGCTTACGGTCTTGACCGTCTGGTTATGCTGATGGCAAAACAGGACAGCATCCGTGACGTGATCGCGTTCCCGAAGGTAAAAGATGCATCTGACCTGATGACAGAAGCACCGGAGAGAGTCGATCCGAAGCAGCTGGAAGAGCTTGGACTGGAGCTGGAAGAGCATACAGCGGACGCTGAATAAATTTTATAATTCAATTTTTAAAAATGAACATTTTTTCACATAAAACAGAATTGGCTGTCAAAGTGAAGAAATGTTCATTTCTTTTTTTATAGCGAAATTCTATAATAATGATAGTTGAAATAAAAGGAGGATGGGATATATGGCACATAAAATTTTAGAAGAAGCGCAGGAAATGAATGATCTACTTATTAAATGGAGAAGAGATCTTCATCAAATTCCTGAGACGGATCTGGAGCTTCCAAAGACTGTGGAATATATCAGTAAACGTCTGGATGAGATGAATGTAGAATACAAGGTATTTCCTGAGGTTTCAGTGATTATCGCTCAGATTGGAAAAGGGGATAAATGTTTTCTTCTGAGAAGTGATATGGATGCGCTTCCGGTAGAAGAGGAAACGGGACTTGAATTTGCATCAAAGAATAGTTGTATGCATGGATGCGGACATGATCTGCACGCTACGATCCTTCTTGGAGCGGCAAAAATTTTAAAGGCACATGAAGAAGAACTGCCGGGCGTGGTCAAATTATTGTTCCAGCCAGGTGAGGAGACCTTCCGCGGAGCGAAAGCAGCAGTGGAAGCAGGAGTCCTGGAGAATCCGCATGTAGATGCTGCCTTTGCAGCGCATGTATTTGCGGCAATTCCATATGGAACGATTGGATATGGTGTGGAAGCCATGGCATCTGTATATGGCTTTAAAATCACCCTTACAGGACGTGGCGGACACGGTTCTGCACCGGAGGGCTGTATTGACCCGATCAATGCTGGTGTAGAAGTTTATCATGCTCTTCAGGCACTGATCGCCAGGGAATGTCCACCATCAGCAGAGGCAGCACTTACGATTGGACAGTTTACAGCTGGTAATGCAGCAAATGTAATTCCGGAGCGCTGCGTGCTTCAGGGAACACTAAGGACATTTAATGAAGAAGTAAGGACGATGCTGATCCGGAGGATCAATGAAATTGTTCCGGCTGTTGCAGCAGCTTATCGTACTACATGTGAAATCGAAGAACTCAGCAATGTTCCGAGTGTAACTTGCAATGAAGAACTGAATGCAGAGTATATTAAAAGTATTGAGTCTCTTGAAAATCCGGGAACAACGATTAACGGTGGATTTCATGTCATGGGATCCGAAGACTTTGCCGTGATTTCGGCAAAAATACCGGCAAGTTATTTTGTAGTCGGAGCCGGAGTGGAAGATCAGAGTAAATGGAAAGGACAGCATAATCCAAAGATTCTGTTTAATGAAAAAGCATTACCGCTTGGCGCAGCCATGTATGCGAAGATTGCAATGGACTGGCTGGCAAAATAGAAGAGTAGATCTATAAGGTTAGAATAAATAAAAAAAAGGGATCAGGCTTTTACAAAAAAGTGAAAGCGGATCCCTTTTCGTGTATCTGGCACAACTCTGACAAATGGGGTCTTTTGATTTAATTAAAAGTTTAATCAGAAATTTACATGAATGAAAAAAGAGACTTATGAAAATCATAAGTCTCACAAAGAGCGACAGACGGGACTCGAACCCGCGACCTCCACCTTGGCAAGGTGGCGTACTACCAACTGTACTACTATCGCATCTATTAAATTGTGTTCATCAGAACAATATCTACTATACCGTACAAAGAAGGAATTGTCAACGAAAAAATGAAGAAATTCTGTTCTACTTTTTGCGGAGATTCAATAAGTTTTCTGTTAATCAGACAAAAAATGATTTTAACAGAATAATAGGCGAAGACAGGTAGAAAAGTCCGACATATAAAATTGAAAATATACTTGACCAATTGATAGATATATTGTATAGTATTTATTGTTCTGATGAACAACAAATAATGAATGCGATAGTAGTACAGTTGGTAGTACGCCACCTTGCCAAGGTGGAGGTCGCGGGTTCGAGTCCCGTCTGTCGCTCTTGAATTAAGAACTATATGTTGCATGTGGTTCTTTTTTTGTGCATACAATGAGCCAAATACAGATTTTTGCACCCATGCAGATTTGTGCTTGCACAAGGATCTGCATGGGTGTAAAAATCTGTATTTGGCGAATGTACATCATCGAGCTGCTAAGCGAGATGGTGTACGTTCGCCGGGGGTTCGTGTTCACACGAAACCCTGACTCATTACTAACTATAAATATCCCCTGGTATCCATGCAGATTTGTGCTTGCACAAGGATCTGCATGGGTGCAAAAATCTGTATTTGGCGAATGTACATCATCGAGCTGCTAAGCGAGATGGTGTACGTTCGCCGGGGGTTCGTGTTCACACGAAACCCTGGCTCATTACTAACGTAAAAAAGACTGGCATCGAGCCAGTCTTTCATCATAACTATTCTTTTTTTATTTCAGGAAGAACCAGTATCCTGCAAATGCAGCAGCTGCGATGATCAGGAAGATAAGGATTACAACAAGCACAACAGGAAAATGTCTCTCATCATCGTCATCTTCTTCGTCTAACATATTCTGATAGTTCTCACGCATCTCCTGTTCACGTTTTTCACGGACATGCTTTGGTGGGATATTAGAATAGGTCTGTTCTTTTTCTCCCTCTGGAGTGGAAAGATCAGGTGCAGTAATTTTAAGTTCATCCTCTTCATTAGAAATGATACGTGTGCTGGAATTGTCAATTGCATGTACCGGTTTAGCTTCTTCCGGACGTTTCTTTTTCGGACGTGGACGAACTTTTTCCCGGCTTTCTTCCTGACCTTCTGCATATTTGAGAAGTGGACGGTCTGAAGTAGCAGGGCGTTTCTTTGGATGCGGTCTGGATGGCTGTTCTTCGGAAGAACCTTCTGTCTTCGGACGAGGTTTTCTTACCGGTCTTTCGCCTTCGGCAGCCGGGTTAGGACGTTTTTTCTTCGGATGAGCCGGTACTTCTGGATTAGCAGAAGAAGCGGTCCGCTTTTCGGCGTTTTCCGGAGATACCGGACGTTTTTTCTTTTTCTTTGGCTGGGCAGGACGTTCGGCAGAAGTTTTTTCTCCTTCGGCAGCCGGGCGCTTTTTGTGTGGCTTTTCTGCAGCCTTACCGGCTTCAACTGTTTTTTCAGCCAATGCTTCTTTTGCAAGCTTTTTTTTCTTTTCACGCTGTTTATCTAAATTCCACTGCTTTTTACAGTCGCGGCAGATTGCGAATTCATTGTAGATTGCTTCACCGGCTTCATTTTCGCCTATTTTTTTGTTCTTGATCTCAAGATCCTTTTTACAAATCGGGCACTGCATGATTTATCTCTCCTCTTTGGTTTTTTAATATGTATCTACTCCCTTATTAAATGATGTAAATGTTAAAAATTATGTTTAACATTCACATCCTTAAATACATAGAATCATACATTTATAATGTTATCACGTCCCCAAAAGATGTCAAGAAAGTTCTTTGAATATTTACAAAAAAGTGCTAGAATAAAATGGATTTACTATAGATTAGGAGGACGCGAAGATATGACAGATACAAAGACAATCAAAGTAGGATTACTTGGACTTGGAACAGTCGGAACAGGTGTTTATAAATTGATTGGACGCCGCAGTGAAGAGATGCAGCAGAAGACCGGCGCCGCTCTTGAAATAAAGAAAATCCTGGTACACAACATGAAAAAAGTAAGACAGGGTGTAGATCAGAATCTGCTGACAGATCAGTGGAAAGAGATTATAGAAGATGATGAAATCCAAATCGTGATCGAGGTGATGGGCGGAATTGAGCCAGCGAAAACGATGATCACAGAAGCACTGAAAGCAGGGAAAAATGTAGTAAGTGCAAATAAGGATCTGATCGCAGAATATGGAAAGGAACTCTATGACGCTGCGAAAGAAGGTAGCGCTGATTTCCTGTTTGAAGCAGCGGTAGCAGGAGGAATCCCGATCATCCGTCCGCTTAAGCAATGCCTGGAAGGCAACCAGATCGATGAAATCATGGGAATTGTCAACGGTACGACTAACTATATCCTGACAAAGATGTTTGAAGATGGAATGGATTTCACAGAAGCACTCGCAAAGGCGACAGAGCTTGGCTATGCAGAAGCGGATCCGACGGCGGATGTGGAAGGTCTGGACGCAGGACGTAAGGTGGCAATCATGGCTACGTCAGCATTCCATTCGCAGGTGAAATTTTCGGATGTCTATACGGAGGGAATCACAAAGATCACAGCAGCAGATGTAAATTACGCAAAAGAGATGGGAAATGTGATCAAACTGATCGGTATTGCGAGAAATACATCTAATGGAATTGAAGCAGGTGTTTATCCGATGATGATCGATAAGAAACATCCGCTCGCTACCGTAAGAGATTCCTTTAATGCTGTTTTTGTACACGGAGATGCAGTTGGGGATACCATGTTCTATGGAAGAGGAGCAGGAGAACTGCCGACCGCAAGTGCAGTTGTCGGAGATGTGATGGATGTTACAAGAAATATTGTATGGAACTGTACCGGAAGAATCGGATGGAGCACATACAAAGAGCTTCCGATCAAGGAATTTGCGGACGTCAAGAATCGTTTCTTTATCCGTATGCAGGTGAGTAATGAACCGGGAGTACTGGCAGCAATCGCGAAAGTATTCGGAGATCATAAGGTAAGTATCGAACGTGTGATCCAGGAACAGGCAAAAGCGGCAAAGGCAGAACTTGTCATCGGAACATCCGCAGTCAAGGAATACCATCTTCAGGATGCACTGGAGGAATTAAAAGAAATGCCGATCGTAAGTGAGATCAGCAGCATTATCAGAGAATATTAAAAGGCACAGCATTGGAAAAAGGAGTAATCAGGCATGAGTTATGCAGACAAAGTTTTTATAGAGATGTGCAGGGACATCATTGATAATGGAACCAGCACAGAAGGAGAAAAGGTACGTCCGAGATGGGAAGACGGGACTCCGGCGTATACTGTAAAAAAATTTGGTGTGGTGAACCGGTATGATCTGCGAAAAGAATTCCCGGCACTGACACTCAGAAGAACCGGGATCAAAAGCTGTACGGACGAGCTTTTGTGGATCTGGCAGAAAAAATCCAATAATATCCACGATCTGAACAGTCACATCTGGGACAGCTGGGCAGATGAAGATGGATCAATCGGGAAGGCATACGGCTATCAGATGGGCGTAAAGCATGTCTACAAAGAAGGAATGATGGATCAGGTAGACCGTGTACTCTATGATCTGAAGAATAATCCTTACAGCCGCCGGATCATGACGAATATCTATGTACATCAAGATCTTCATGAGATGAATCTGTATCCGTGTGCATACAGCATGACGTTCAATGTGACAAAAGAAAAAGGCAGCGACAAGCTGACACTGAACGGAATCCTGAACCAGCGTTCCCAGGATGTGTTGGCGGCAAATAACTGGAATGTATGCCAGTATGCTGTGCTGCTTCATATGCTCGCGCAGGTATGCGATATGCAGGTGGGCGAATTTGTACATGTGATCGCAGATGCACATATTTACGACAGGCATATTTCGCTGATCGAGGAACTGATTTCAAGAGAGACGCACCCGGCACCGAAATTCTGGCTGAATCCGGAAGTGAAAGATTTCTATCAGTTTACACCGGATGACGTAAGATTAGACGATTATGTGACAGGACCGCAGATCAAAAATATTCCGATCGCGGTTTAGAAAAGGAGACAGATACGATGAACATTATTGTAAATGCAGATAAAAACTGGGCAATAGGAAAGAATAACAGTCTGCTTGTACGAATCCCGGCAGATATGAAATACTTCCGTCAGATGACAGAAGGTAATATTGTCGTGATGGGAAGAAAGACACTGGAAAGCTTTCCGCAGGGGCGTCCGCTTGCCAACCGGGTTAATATCGTGATTTCCCACAATCCGGATTATCAGGTGAAGGATGCGATCGTGGTACACAGTGTGGAAGAGGCACTGCAGGAATGTAAAAAGCACAAAGGAGAAGTCTTTGTGATCGGCGGAGAAAGTATTTACCGTGCAATGCTTCCGTATTGTAATATAGCGTATGTTACACGGACAGATCATGTATATGAGGCAGATACCTGGTTCCCGGATTTGGAAAAGGATCCGGATTGGCAAAAAACAGCTGAGACGGATGAACAGACATATTTCGATCTTGAGTATGTATTTGCAAAATATGAAAGAATAAAATAGATCAATAAAATTTGCGAAATGTATCATTGACAAATCAATAGACCACTCATTATAATAAATGTAATCGATGAGACAATAGAAGAAATGCTATGACAAGGAGGAGTATATAATCTTCGGAAGCAAAGAGAGAAGGCGGACGGTGTAAGCCTTCATGAAGGGATTGTAGAAGTAGCCTTTGAGCAGCGGACCGAACGGGAATTTCTCAAGTAGACTTCGACGTAGGCCCTACGTTACAGGGGAATAGTATCGAACATTTCTATGGTTCTGTACTTGCGTGAGAGCAGAGAAGCAGCTTCTCTGAAGACAGGTGGTAACACGGATTTTATATTCGCCCTGAACGGTTAGCCGTTTAGGGCGTTTGTTATTCTATATGACTATGATA
>UMCO01031189.1_pt1 | contig 10123 bp, 4 predicted proteins | sample 1964251 | NCBI WGS metagenome assembly UMCO01 (sample SAMEA4835970, study PRJEB28245) | human gut metagenome | biome: gut microbiome; material: fecal sample | place: Denmark | collected 2008
GCGCGTTTGTGGGTAAGATGATCCTCCAGTATGAGGACGCCAACGGCGAGACGTATTCTCAGGACATCTCCGTGCCGCTGAGCGTGGCGGAAAGCTCTGCGGATACAGATGCCAACAGCGTCAACGCAAATAAAGACGGCACAGGCAGCCGCTGGTGGCTGTGGCTGCTGATAGCGATCCTTGCGCTCATCCTGATCGGCATTGTGGTCTATGTCATCATCCGCTATAAACGGGGTGAGATCGGACCCGGTGCCGAAAACACCACTGCCTTGGACGATTTTGACGACGACTTTGACGCAGACGGCGGCACGCCGGATATTGGAGAGAGGCCGCTGACCTACGACGAAAGCAATAAGGACGGGAATGTATGAAGCCAAAAGACCTGTTTCGCTACGGCTGCACCAACCTGTTCCGACGAAAGACCCGCACGGCACTGACAGCCCTATCCATGGCGGTGGGCGTCATGTGTATCGTGGTGCTGATCTCCGTAGGTCTCGGATATGAACAGGCATACCGCGAGAACATCGAGGCACTGGGCAGCCTGACAAAGATCGATGTGACGCCTGCCACCGGCGATTACGGGCGCAAGGCACTGCTGAACGACAAGGCACTGGAGGCGTTCCGAGGCATCGACGGTGTGGAGGCGGTAACGCCGGTCTATCAGCAGTCCGCCTACATCGTGTCCGGCAACTATGTCAACATGGTGCGCGTCTACGGCATCGACATGACCACGGCGGAAAACTTCATGCTGACGCCGGAGCGGGGCACGATGGCCGAGGACGGCACGCGCCTGCATCCGGAGGTGCTGTTTACCGACGATGTGGCCGCCGGACTTGCCAACAAGGCGAAGGACTGGGAGCTGGCGGTAGATGAGAACGGCAACGCCCTCATTGATCTGCTGGAGGTGCCTGTCCGCATGACCTTCGATTCCTCCAGCCTGACCGGCGAGCCGAAGGCCGACACCGACGGACGGGCACTGCCCTCCAGCAACCTGTATACCCTGCGTGTGACGGGCATCTGCTCCACCCTGAATAACAACTTCGCCACCGCCGCGTTCATGTCCTATGACCGCTTACATGAGATGACAAAGGCCAACGCCAATTACATGGGCGCGACAACTCAAACCAAGACGGCGGAGGAAAAGGCCAACGGCCCTACCTACGATCTGGTCTGGGTGAAGGTGAAGAACGTCAACGACGTGCAGCGCATTGTCAAGCTGATCCGGGACACGGGGCTGAACACCTATTCCCTCAACGATATGCTGGAGACGGTGCGGACACAGTCCCGGCAGATCCAGGGGATGCTGGGCGCGCTGGGAGGTATCGCTGTCCTGATCTCCGCCATCTGCGTGGCAAACACCATGATGATGTCTATCACGGAACGGACGCGGGAGATCGGCGTGCTGAAGGTGCTGGGCACCGTTCGCAGCGACATCTTCAAGATGTTCCTGACGGAAGCACTGATCGTAGGCGTGATAGGCGGCGCGGCAGGCTTGGTGCTGAGCTTTATCGCCAAGTGGCTGATACCGGTGATCTTCGCGTCCCGTGAGCTGCGGTGCGTGCTGCCCTGGTGGCTGGCGGTCTGCGGCGTGGTGTTTTCCGGCTGCGTGGCCATTGCCGCCGCATGGATCCCCGCCCGCAAGGCAACGCTCATCAGCCCCAACGAGGCCATCCGCTCTGAGTGAGGAGGTAGCTTTTATGAAGAAAATAAGCTGTGTAGTGCTGGCTCTGCTTTGCGTGTCGCTGTGCTTGGCGGGCTGCGGGAAAGCGGATGCCGCCAATGAGGAGCCACTGATCCGCAGCTTTGTGATCGGCAACAGCACGGCGGAGATCCAGACCCATACAGAGGATGGCGAGACGCGCTATGTGATTGCCATTACACTGCCGACTGACACGGATTTCAAAAGCTGTGCCGCAAATGTAGAGCTTGCTCCAGATGCGGTGCTGTCCATGGATAGTCCCTGCATCGTGAACGAGTTGGGCGGTCGGCCTATCCTGAATTTGACATTGCCGGAGCGTGATTTAGTGGTTACCTGCGGTGAGCAAAGCCAGACGTACAGTTTTCAGGTCGGATTAGAATGAAATCATTTATGCCTGTCGATAGGCACATTATCACTTTGTTTTCATCCGAGAGAAATCTCGGTGAAAAAACAAAAATTATAGGAGGAAACAAAAATGAAAGTTGCAAAGAAACTCGTATCCCTGTTTCTTGCACTGGTGATGGTGCTCTCGTTGAGCACTATCGCCATGGCAACCGCCAACAACAAACCTGTTGCCACACAGGCCACAAGCAGGCCCAGTACAATTCAGTCGGTGACGATTGGTGATACTGCGGCGGTTTATCAGGTGGATGGATATGGTAACGCCAACTCCCCTACCTACGACGAATCTCAGGTTTTTGTACGTGCAACACTGCCTGCGACTACTATCGAGGAAAGTCTGAAGGCACAGGAAGTTATTATTGAAATGACCGGTGATGCCACCATTAGCGGTGGCACCCTGCTGACATCCTATGAGGATAATTACGAATTCGAGGATGGCACCTATGTATTCAGCGATGTTAACTTGCTGAATGAGGCCTATACCGTTGTTATTAGTGGTACAACCTATATCCTTGCCGCTGGTATCAACGACAACAATCAGGCTCAGATGGCCATCGATTCCACTGATCCTCTGGCAATTTCCAACGTAAAATTCAACAGCGCAACTACCGCTGCTTCTGTGTATCGTGTTACTGTGCAGAATCCCTGCATGGGCAATCCCTACTTCGTGGGCAACACCAATACGACCGAGAATGGCTGGACTTTCTGCAACTATTACATCTCTGCAACTAACGTTCCTGCCGCTTCCAATACTGCGGCGGTATCTACCACGCTTACCAAGAATGCTGCCGCGACTCTGGGTGGCAACGTGAGTAACGTCTCCGGTATGACCGATGTGACTGCAAGCATGAACCTGAGTGTTACCACTCCTGCGCTGACGGTTACGGCAAATGGCAATACCCGCACCTACGTTATGATGGTGGCGTTTGCCTCCGAAAACCCCGATGGTAGGATCAGTGTGACCTTTGGCTTCGATTTCAGTGAGTTGAAGGGCACTGAGTGGTACACCGGAACTGTGAAAACCAAGGCTGACCAGATCGCTGCGGCGGCAGCTACTTATTTTGGCGGTACCTCTGCCCAGCCCTGGGGCACCATTCGAGTTGATCCTAACACAAGTGCCATGACTGTTCTGCAGCAGTTCATGCAGAGTGCAGGTTACTCTGAGTACGATCCTTCTTCCACCTATGTGGCCTCTATCAATGGTCTGGCCGCCTTTAACACTACCGGTACGGATGGCTGGATGTATACGGATAGTGCAGGTGGTTGGAGCACCAGTTGCAACATCCCCAATGTAGGTGCCGCCGACTACACGCTGACTGACGGTGCTCGTATTACCTGGTTCTATACGACGAACTACGGTATTTATTGGCACTAAGCAGGAGCTTAAACTGATGGATTAACTGTCAAGGCACCGCAGGGGGGCGGGCAAAGTGCCCGCCCCCCTGCGAAAAGCATGACAGACAGGAGATGATTCCCATGAAGAAACGTTTACCCTGCCTTTTGTTGGCTCTTGTAATACTGTTCGCACTGCTCCCTTGTAAGACCTATGCCTTTGACCCTAGCTGGTATTCCACATGGCCTTCTTTTACCGCCTTTGCTTCAGGCAAATACGAAACAATCCCTTTGTCTTTTACAGATCAAAGTGGTTCTGAGATCAATATCATTTCCGTTGCGGGAAATTGGGGCGGTCTGATCGATGCGGATGCGGCGGGAACGAGTGTTTTTACGCCGGTCGAATTCTATACAAGCAATCGGATAAATATCAATGCGTTTTCTTGGCCATCCCGTATTGAAGCGGTGCAGCCGACGGCAGATTATTCCTCTGTGCAGCAGTGGAATATCTACAATAAAGACAACCCTTCCAGACACTATTATTACCCAGTTTGGGCTTTTTCCAGCAGCGCAGATAGTACGGTGCAGTTGGATCGAAAGGCTGAACTGTGGAAGCTTGCCCCAGAAATTTACAAGGTCATGCATCAGTTTGATGATCTGTTTACATATTACTGCTCGATCCAGAACGCGGACAGCGTTCATATTGGGAAACGGTATCCTTCAGATCTGAACTATCTTGTAAAAGTAGCTACCGGTATTCAGAGTGCTTTCAGCATTACCACCGGTTTTGCATATACGCATGAGTATCAGCTTTCCGGACGGGGCTGGCAGGATGAAAGCTTGCTGGAGGGCCTCAAGAGCTATTGGGAAAATGAATATAAGTGGGATGATCCGTACACAACACCCAGTACGATCACTGCGCGGGGTGTTGAGCAACTGAAGTTCATTCTGCATGTTGTTGCCCCGTATTTCATCGACCTGTTCAGCTCCCGCGTGATCGCCGCACCGGAAATCACGGCTTTCTCAGTAGGCACCTCGAAAGGTATTATTGATGAAGTAAATAAGACGATAACCATCCGGCTGCCTGACTCAACCGATTGGACGAAGCTGCCCGAACCCGTCATTGAGACTCCGCAGGGTGTGAAAGCAACTTACTTTGCTGGAAGCCTGGAAAGCGGCAGGATGCTGTATTCGGTGGTGCCGTGGGATTGCGCGACTGGAACTACGTTTGACGGCAAGAATCTGGCCAAATACGTTTTTGGCGCCGATTTAAGTGAGAATTGGCTCATTACCGTTGAGAACGGAACACCCTACAACCGCGCAACATCCTTCGCAGTAACAGTGAATGATGTTACACGATACGGTAAGATCGTAGAAGGTGAAAACGGCGAGGCGGGGACGATCCGGCTGAATCTGCCTGTTGGAATCGATTTATCCGCACTGATGCCTGAGATCGAGCACACCGGCGAATATTACCACCTGGATGGTGCCAGCGAGGATACGGCCATCGACTTCACCAATTCAGAATCCCAGCCGATAGACCTTGTGGTCTACAATTCCGAGTATGAACTGGAAACAACATACAAGGTAACGGTCACCGCAAAGGTTTCGGCGGAAAACGATATCCTGTCTTACAAAATCGGTGATGCGATTGGTGTGATCGATGGTAATGACATTGCAATCGAGATCCCCTATGCAACAAATCTGGCCGTTACGGAGCCGGAGATCAAGGTTTCCGAATTTGCGGCGGTCACGGCAAAACCGGCAGCACTGCAGGTGGGCGAAAATCGCTACACGGTTACGGCGGCAAATGGTAATAAGCAGGACTATACAGTGACGATTACCAGAACGCCGGCAGCCTCCGGATGCAGTATCCTCTCTTTTAAATACGGCGGATATGCGGCTGAAATCAACGAGGCGGCTGGAAGCATAACGCTGAGTGTTCCTCGAGGCACACCGATGACCTTCGTACCGAAGATCATCTTGTCGGAATTCGCCACGATTTCTCCCTCTGCAACGGAGGCACAGAACTTCTCCCAGCCTGTGCAGTATGTGGTAACAGCACAGGACGGATCTTCCAGCAGCTATACCGTGACGGTAACACTGTCGGATGAAACGCTGCCAAACCCCTACGAGGGTGATCTTGAAAAGGTCGTCGCCAACATTATCCGCCGCTATCGCACCATGGCTAACAACGACTGGGAATGGATGAATCTCGGCTTCTATGAGAACATATCTCCCAACTATAACGCAGGTCAAGGCAACGACTTCGATGTGGGAAAAATCATCTCGCAGCTTGATACGACTACCAGCGTTGCCATGACAGAACTTGGTCGAACGATTATGATGCTGACGGCGCGTGGTTTCGATTGCACGAATCTTGCACAGTATCATGACGGAGTGCCTTATATCGACAAAAAAGGCAATAATGTCGATGATCTGGCAGCAGCTCTCTACAATTACAGCGGCACCTATACGATCAACGGCCCCACATTTGCGTTGCTCGCAATGGACATGGGAATTTACACCATTCCGAGCAATGCCGTCTGGACGCGGGAGAGGCTGTTGGAGACACTGCTTGGTCACAAGTATCTTTCGGATGGATTTGGTATCGACATGGTAGGCGCTATCATGTATGCGATCGGTCCGTATCAGGATGATCCCGTTTATGGTGACCGCGTAAAGGCCAAGATGCAGGAGGGTCTTGAGACGATTCTCCAGAAAATGAGCAGTTCTTTCTCGTTCGAGGCATGGGGTGACGTAAACAGCGAGTCTGCCGCTTGGGTCATGATGGGGCTTTGCAGCATGGGCATCGACTGCCACACCGATCCCCGCTTCTCTGACGGGCAAGGGAAGAGTATGCTCCAACACTGGATGGAAAACTTTGCCAATGTCAGTGAGGGATATTTCCACCATACGACCAGTGTGCGGAATAACGCTCTGGCAACATACGAGGGCTGCTATGCCAGCCAGTGGTATCTCAAGTTTTTGGAAGGCGGCGGTCAAGGAAATCCCTGCTATTTCTATTACCACCGGTTCAACTTTGCCCGGCAGCTGTCTATGGACGCTTCCATCACCGGCTTCGAGATCGAAGGCAAGCAGGGCGATATCACCGAGGGCGGTGAAGGCGGTGAGAACACCATCACTGTTACGGTGCCCAACGGTATGCCCTTGACGAACCTGACCCCAACCGTGACGATGGCGGAGGGAGCGACGCTTCTTGCTCCGAATCTTCCCACGGCCTTCGTAGAGGGCGTTAAGCAGCCCTTTACCGTGATGGCTGAGGACGGGAAAACCACCAAGACCTATTATGTCACCGTGAATCATGGTGATGTGGGCGCTGCCGGCGCTGAGTTGGATGTCAACAGCATCAAGCTGCAAAACAGCGTGCTGAACGCAACGGACATACTGGGGAAGAAAGTCACCAAGGCATCCGATGGGGCAACGGAGATCCTGCTTGCGGTGAACGCCGGTGTGGATACCTCGAAGATGTATCTCAGTGCCAGCCTCTCTTACAAGGCGACCTCCAACCCGTCTTTGGATGGCAAGAAGGTGATGGACTTCTCTGACTGGAAGACCTTCACCGTGACCTCTGGTGACAAGGCAGTGAAGAATGTCTATCGGATAAAGGTCGTCTCCAAGGCGCAGGCGGAGATCACCAGCTTCCGTGTTCAGGCGGTCGGTGAATGGTACAATGGCGTCATTGACAACGCCAAAAGCACCATCACTGTCACCGATGTGGACGATTCCAAGCTGACCAGCACCAAGCTGGTCACGGACATCGAATTTACCGGCAGAAGCTGCTCGCCGACCTCCGGTATCGCGGTGGACTTTGCCAATGCAGCCACGTTCACGCTGGGCGGCGACAATGATCTGGCCAGCCGCACCTATACCGTTACCGTGCTGAATAAGAGCGGCCGGCCGATCTCTGCCAAGAGCAGCGGTGGGAATGATACGCCCACCACCAGCACAGCGAAGATCGCAGGCTTCTCCGTTTTGGGTGTGGATGGTGTGATCGACCAGAGTGCCGGCATCATTACCGTCACACTGCCGGTTGGGACGAATGTCACGGCGGTAGCACCGGTCGTCACCGTTCCTGCGGGAGCTGTTGTCAGTCCGGTATCCGGTGAGGTCGTGAGCCTTACCAGTCCGCTGACCTATACCGTAACGCTGGGCGCGGAAAGCAAAAGCTATACCGTCACCGTTATCTTTGAGCGAAGTATTTCCCAGCAGCTTTGGGATACGGTGGCAGAGAACAGCGACGTAGCGGATCATCAAACCAGCTACGGACACAAATTCAATTAAAACAGAAAGGAGAGAAGCCATGAAAATAACAAGATGGCAAAGAGCAGTATCCCTGCTCCTTTGCCTGCTCATGGCCATGAGCTTCTTTGTCGTAACCGCGCCAAAGGCATACGCCGACGAAAGTGGCACTTCAGAGGTAACCTGGCCGAAGTTGAAAGAGAACGGTGGTTTTAGCTTTGCAAACGGGAAATGGGCTATTACATCGGGCATATACAACTATACAGCGAAAGAATCCAGTTTCACATTTAAGGACAAAGATGTAACGGTGAAAAACTACCCTGCCCTACAAGCTTTGCCCGGCAAACCGACAGATTTTTTGGCGGGTGAGGTTATACTGAACTATGGCGATGCCGTGCTCACTACAAAAGGAGCCGTGAAGATTAAAAGGACAAACGTTAATGAGTTCATCGCTGAGGAAAGTTCTACCGGGCACAATATTACACTAATTAAAATAAAAGCGGCAGGTTATACTCTGACGAACGGTAGCGTGGATATCCCTATATTTAAAGAAGAAAATGATGGCGTAACGAAGACCTTTTACTATCGCGTCAAGGTCGCTGGTTCAAAGCTGTTAGCAGAATACCCTAAAAACTGGACGATAAATGAAGATGGAACAGCGTTTACTTATTCCCCTGGAGAATACCAGCCGGACTATAATAGCTGGCAGCTGAGTTCAAAAGGTGCTGTATATACATGGGGAACAACGGCCAATAAGGCCGCGTTGGATTTTACCAGCGGGAGCGATACATTTACCTTGACAAACGCTGCGGGAATATCGCAGGATTACACCGTTACGCTGGACATGCCGTGGGAATTCAAGGTGCTTCCGCAGAAAGGCTACGACCTTTCCACATTGTTAGCTGGTACTGAAAAACTGAGCGGATATCAAGACTTGTCTAAACCCTATGATACTGTTACTAAAGGTATTCGTTCTGAGCGGGCGGTCACCGTGAGCATCAAGCCGACCGGCGACAATAAAAACAAGGTCATTGATGCGGTCACGCTGACCAAGAGCAGGGATAAGACTGCTATTTCTGCGAGTGACATTACGATTACCGGCAACACGTTCTCTTTCGTAATGCCCAATGACTGTGTTGAGGTCACAGGTATCACCTTCAAGGAGGATACTTCGGAACGGTACACCATTTCCACATCTGCGACGAGATATCGCAATGAAAGTATTTATGCTATGGGAACTGTGACGATCACGGACGGTGAAAATCCAATCGGCGATGCCCATGCCGGCAACGAGGTCACGGTAACGGCCACCCCCGTGGATCATGCAGCGTATGACTTCAATTTTGTGCGCTGGGAGGCGGAGGGTGTTGCCTTGACCGACGAGCAGAAGGCTGCCGCCACAATGACCTTTGAAATGCCGGCAAAGAATGTATCTCTGACAGCGGTGTTTGAAAAGCAAGGTGTGAAGCTGAACTTCTCTGCCAGTCCGGCAAGTGCGCTGTCCGGTGTAGACCTTGTCAGCATGACCGAAGGCAACCATATGACCTTTTTCACCTCTCACAAGGATACCGTCAAGCCGGGGGCTGAGATAGCCGTTCGCCCAACCGGAACAAGTCAATTTGTTCTGGTTGGCTATGAAGTGAAGGATCAGGCTGGTAATAACATCTCTTATGAAGTGGGCGACTTTGACGGTTGTCAGTTTACCGTACCTGAGAATGCAACCAGCATCAGTGTCGTAGCCAAGTACAGAGCGAAGGCATTCTCAACGATTACCATGGGCTCCAATGACACGGCAATGGGCAGTGCTTCCGCCACGGTAGAGGGCAAGCCTGTCGGTGCCGCAGTCACTGAAGGGGCTACGGTCACAGTAACAGCTACCGCGAAGTTCAGGTATAAGTTCACGAGTTGGACAGTGGCCTACGCAGACGGCAGCACAGTTGACTTTGAGCTGACATCTGCGGAGGAAAATTCCAATGTTGCGACATTCACGGTACCTACTTCCGGTAAGGGAATTGTTATCACCGCAAACTTTAAGCGCGACGAGACGCAGAACAGTAATCGTTGCCAGTTGACCGGTGTGGGTCTCTATGACGAGGAAACGAAGATCGGTGTGTTGAGCAAATCCGGCTTGAATTATACGATCACTCTGCCTGTTGACACAGATACCGCCAATCTGGCAAATATGATCCTAAAGCTGACGATTTCCGAATTTGCCACAGTCACCAAGGAAAACGATCCGGACAAGAATTGGGTAGAGGGTGCTCCCTGCGGGATGGCACTGGATACGCAGGCCAAGTTCACGGTAACGGCTGAAGATGGCACAACCAATGTTTACACCATCACCATCAAGAAGGCCGCCGCCCCCAACGCTCCCACCCTGTCCAACGGCTCCGCTACCCGCACCAGCAAGACCGGTGCAACCGTGAA